>Ga0075163_10006998_pt1 | contig 14952 bp, 10 predicted proteins | sample JI1023141ADNA_FD_71478 | JGI IMG/M metagenome (GOLD analysis project Ga0075163, IMG submission 71478) | Wastewater effluent complex algal communities from Wisconsin, to seasonally profile nutrient transformation and Carbon sequestration -... | ecosystem: Engineered > WWTP > Effluent > Algae...
AATACGCGAATAAACGTTTTTTCGCGATCGCGAGTTTCGCGTGGCGAAGGCAACGGGATTTCGCACGCCAAGAGAGCTTGCCCAAGAATATCGGGGAAATCCAGTTCAAGACGATCAAAGAAAGCTCGCAGCGCCACACGAGGATATGCCCCATCAAGCATCTCCCTTGTGCACAGCGCTACCTGTTCCTCGATTTCAGGAAACTCGGACGCGAGCCCGCGAAGAATGTCCGCGCATTCGTTTTTGTTCTTCTCAAAGTCCGTGCGAAGCTTGGCTTGGCTGAGATAGGTCTTTGCGAGAAAGTCTATCTCGCTTTCTTCCAGAATCGGATCGTCGTCGGCCATTTCAGAAATGAGATAGCCAAGAAAGCACACTCCAAGAAAAGAAGATTGCTCTCTGTATCTGACTTTAAGACGCGGGTGTAAAAAAAGAGAGCCACACTTCTCTCCACTATGGACCAGAGTCGCACTCGAACCCCGCCTCGAGACGAGGCAAGGCTGCCGTCGCCGCCCCGGCGCCCGCCCCCGGAGACGCCGCCCGTGGCTCGGCAGTGGCCCGCGTTCCTGATCGGCGGCATCGTGATGGCGATCTTCGGTGTCGTTATTTACTTGGGCGCGCCAAAGGCCAGCGGCGGGCAGCAGGCAGTGGCGGCCATGCACGCACAGGTCAAGGTTCTGCAGACGGAGCTCGAGGATCTTCGTAGGCAGGTTCTCCTTGACAAGGAACGTTGCCAGAGCATGTTCGGCACTCTTGTCGATGCCGTGGTGACCGGGCGCCAACTTCCCGCGCCGCCCGTCGTCCTTCAGGCCCAGCCCTAGGCAAGGGACGGCCAGAAGAAACAGAGCGGGCACGTCGGCATCGGCGGATCGTCGTGCGTGTCAAGGGCCGTGTAAACCACCGCCTTCAGTTGCTCGACGGCCTTGACGTCGCTCGCAGGCAAGAGTTGCGGCGCTTTCAGATGAACGTATTCCTTGAACATGGCCCGAATCTTGGCCCACGCCCCTTCGTCATACATCACCGTGTCCGAGTCGCAGACACAGACAAAGATGATGGCGGCGGTCGGGATCACCGAGTGCTTCAGGGTGCCAAGGAAACGGGCAAAATCCTCCTGATTGTGTTCCTTGGAATCCGTGTGTGCTACGATCACAATGTCCGCATCCAACGTCATATTTTCGTCCAGCTCGGGCGCCACAAGACGCACGGGCTTGGACGGCAAGTCCCGAAACTGCAACGACGTCTCTCGAATTCCAAATAGGGTGCACCGAACAATGTCGCGCGCAACATCCTCCAGTCCGCAAAGGACTACGGTCGGCCTTTTGTCCATTGCGGTCCTCCTTGTTGCGGCGGGCGATTTGCCGCCCTTTGTCCCGGATGTCTCGCTCCACCCCACGGTCTACTTGGACCTGTGCCGCACTGATATTATTCTCAGAAATGCCTCAGAGACATTTGGCTCGTGTCACGCCGCCCTGTCAGTCTGGAAGGCCCACGCCGAAGCCGTCTTTGACGACCGGGTCCGTCGCGCCACCCGAGACTACCTTGGCCCGTATCAGGTCGTCGTGGGCCGGCCGCCCTCCCACATCTTCCGAGGAGCCGTTCTCCCGGATCAGATCATGCAGGGAATCGCGCACGCAAAGCTGCATCCGTGGCCGCTGGACTGGTTCCGCGCCGACGCGTGGTTCGACGGAAGGGAAGTCCACCTTTCCGGCACCCTTGCCTCTTTTTACACCAACGACAGAGACGACGCCTTTCGATACATCATCGCTCACGAGCGCGCGCACGCCACCGAGACAACCGAAGAGGGATGTGACCGCGTCGCAGAGCGCGCAGTTCATCTCTCCGACAGGAGCCGCAAATGGATCGCCTTGATCCGATCGCAAAAAGACTCCTAAGTGCAAATACCCGTGCCCAATCTTTTTAAATAGGACCGCCGAGACGCGTCCGCCCAAGACGCGTGAAATCTCGGGGGCACCCAGACCACCCGGTTCTCTCCATTCACACGTCTTGGGCGGACACAATATTGCCACCATATTCAAATATCCGAGAGCAACTTTTACGCACAGAAACGGAAAATACCAAGCCAGATATCTGTCTGTGGAAGCGACAACGCGTCCGCCCAAGCCGCGTGAAATCCCAAGAGGGCCCAGACCCCCAAGGTTTCCAAAATCACACGGCTTGGGCGGACGGTTCCCGGCGTCCATAGTAAGACATTTGTAAGTCGCATTTCCGACCCAGTGAAAATATTTAAAGCGCGTCTAGGCCGTCCCAGCTGTCTCGGGGGACGCGGTAGGGGTCAGACGGGGGCACAGGATCGTCGATGGAAGCGTAGAGGCGCAGGAACATGTCCTTGGCAAAGAGTGCGGCCGGGGAAGGGAGGACCAGAGGGGGGAGGCCCCGCGGGCCATCCGTGCCCAGTCGGGTAAAGATGGATGTCATGGGAGTCGGAGACGAGTAAATGTCAAATGAGAGTGCGGATATGGTATCTGCCTCCATCCACGCAACGTAGTCCCTTGCGCGCTCGACGTTCCCGCGCTTGGCCGTCTCGGCAACAAGGCAGTAGAAACGCAGGAGCATGGAGGCCGTCCACGTCGAGTCCGGGAGCACCTGCAAATAGCGCTCTCCGTGGAGCATGTCCTTGGCAAGAAGGTGCATGGCCGCGTGAACTTGGACCAGCTTGTCCCCGGACATCGTCCGAGGCGCAGAAAGATCGAGGAATAGGATAAGTTCGGACGAGGACTGGAAGACGCAGCCGAGAAGAGTTGGAAGAAGGAACAGATACATGTCCAGTTCGTGCTCGGAAAGGGTGTCCGCGCCCGGGATAGTCGTCGCATTGGTGTAAATGGACCAGTCGTCGGAACATCGCGCAAGAATGCCGTTCGCGACGACCCGGCGGATCATGCGGCGGTCGAGGAGCGGGTAGGGCCACTCGGCGTCGGAAAAGGAAAGGGAGGCCATCTCGACGAGGTGCGGCGGCAGCACCATGATGCTGCGGATGATGGCAATAGCAGAGATGGCCGAGCAGATGCCGTCCGTGTCTATGACGCGGGAGAGGAGCGGAAACTGGACGCGCGCCGCAAAGTGGACGCTGTCGGCCACGCACGTCGCCACGTCCAGCCGGGTCGTCGGGTCCCGCAGCGCCGGATAGAGAGGCTCGGCCACGGAGCGGATCACGTAGGCCGGCACCGAAAGGAAGACGGCGCCATCGCGAATGATACTGGCGCCGCAGAGTGGCACGGCCGCGGACGCCTGACCGATGCGGAGCCGTCCGTCCGGCGCCACGCCAAGAAGCTCGAGTGCCGCCAGCCACGCCACGTGAATCGGGTTGTGCGCGTCAATCTCCTCGAGGGAGGGGCGGGACGCAAAGAAGGCGCCGAGGTCGCCGGGAAAACCGCGTGCCCGGACAAGGGCCGTCGTTACCGCGTCCACGCGCCGCCGATCCTCCTCCGAGAGCGGCAACTGGTCCGAGTCGCACTCGATCCCGCGGGAGAGGAGCGCGTCCCGGCTCTCTGAGTAAAGACGCGAGTGCGCCCGCCGTGCCGCCGCCACCTCGCCCGCCAGCATCCACTGTCCCAACTTCTCCCCAAAGAGAGAGGAAAGGAAAATCGGCGGCTCGGGGGGGCCGTCGACCAGCGAGTGCACGTAGCCGCCCGCGGCCGTGAATGGGACCTCCTTCCGCTTGTAGAAAAGGGTGGCCCAATGGCAGAGAACAATCCATCCGCCGTGGTTCTGCGCACTCGGAGGCACCACCGCCGCAAGAACCATCGCCTTGGCAATCGCCTCGGCCACGGGCGCCAGAAGATCGCCTACGAACGCAAGCAGAGCGCCCCGCATCTCCTCGGTCTTGCGCGCAAAGTCCGGAATCACGGACGCCGTGGTCGCAATGAAGACTTTGGCCGAGTCCGTCTGCAGCCACGGCACCGCCGTCGTCATCAGATCGGCGTATCCGTCCTCGTAGACGCGCGCACGCGGACCCTCTGCGGTCACCGTCGTCTCAATCCGCGCCGCAGAGAGGAGAAGCGCAAACTCAATGTAGAAAGCGCGGGGCTCAAGGCGATCCATAGAATCACAGAGCCAGCGCGCCCACGTCACAATATCCGCCGAGATCGCCTTGTCCCCGGAGAACAACGTCACCCTCTCGTTGTTTGCGACGCGTCGCGATACCGGCACGTCCGCGGGCATCTTGAACGACACGCGCAGCTCCAAGGGGCACGCAATGCCGTGCACGGTGCGCACGCGAGGCATATGAGAGAAGTGTTTATTTTGGAGTCCGTTTTCGTTGTGACGGAGCCGCGCCTGCTGCTGGTCTTGTTTGAGAATCGGAGTTTCTGATAACTTTTGGTTGTGTAACCTTTGAAGGGTCCGGCTCGTCTTTAGACGAATTGTTGCCAATTGGATCATCATTTGCGGGTGCCAGAACAGCTGGTTCCATTGCCAACATAGGATTGATGCCTGCAGATGCCAGCCCTCTTGTTTCGTTTGACAAATTGGAGGCACTGGCAACTTCTTGTGTAGCTTCTGGCCCGTCTCCAAACAAATATGTGCGAATTGAATCCTCGTTTGCGGGCGCCGGCAAACGGCGCGGCTGCGCTACTACGGCATTGCCGCCCCGATCTTCGTTAGGCAAAGCCGTGTTAAGGACGCCAATCAATTTGCCTCGTTCCAGATCGGTTATCTTATCTGACAATTTTGCAATGCCTTGTTGTTGCCTTTGCAATGATGCTTGAATCTGGCTTAATACCGCTCCTGTTGCACGAAGTGCTTTTCCGACTTCTTCGCGATCAATCCTCCCTCTTTCGATATCGTTTTGTGTTTCTTTCATGGCTTTCAAGGCCGCAATTGTTTCGGCAAGTTTTGTTTGCGTGTCTTTGACCTGTAGATCGATTATTTGTTGACCTAATTGATCTGCGGCCAAAACATTGACATAGAGCTTGTTTGTTGCATCGATGCGTTTTTGGAATTCCTCGTGTTTGTTTTGCGTTATCTCGCGAAGTCTTTCTGTTTGGTCGCGAATTCGTCGAATTTCATCGTCGTGGTTTTGAATGGCTGCGTCCGCTGCAGTTACACGCGCTTCAACGGCAGCAACAGCATTTGCGCCGGCTTGTTCTCGTTGAACTTGCGAGGCGTGAATGGCGCGATACGTGTCCATGTCGTTGGCCGCGTATGCCGCCTTTTTGGCAACGTTGGCAAGCCGAGACATGAGAAATGTTTGAAAATTCCATTGTCTACGATAGAATGCAATCAAGTAGACATCAAATACAAGTTGTCAAACAATTTATTATTCGCCAGCATCGGCTCTCACATGACGTTTGGACATTCCACCGTTTTGGTAAAGATTGTGCGCGTTCAGTTCCGCGTCATACATGGCTCGTAGTGTCGCGGTGGCTTTTCCAGAACGATAGTAAATGGCGTGAATCATTTCAAGGCGCGCGATTGCAGTTGCAACAAAATTTGCATTCAAAAGGGCTTGATAGGACGTTACGTAATCCGATTGTGCAGGAATGGTCTGGTCGTCGATCGCGTGACTTGCTTTGCTTAACGACGCAAGAATAAAAAGCGCTTCCAGATGCGAGTGCGCGGGGGACAGCAACAAATGCTTACCCGGAGAAGATGGCGATTGATCTGTCGTTAATCCACTAAGAAATGTCTCTGCTGACGCGGCCACTTTGCGGGTTGTTTGATAGAATTCCTGTGGCGCGCTGGACTCTGCACTAGACTTGACATCAAGTCTCTGATCTATCTCTGCATTGTCCTCCTGCTGTTCTAGCCGTTCCTGCATTTCTTTGACTGCTGCAGCTGCAGCAAAAGCAGCAACTGTGGCTTTTCTCACCTTTTCGTCATTTTCAATTTGTCTGAGTTTCAATGCTTGCAACTCCTCTTGAGTTTGTGCTGCCCCTGCTTGAGCGGCAAACAGATCTATTTGTGATTTTTGTAGTTCTTCTTTGAGTCTAGTTTCAGTTTCTTTGCTTTGTTGCAGTTCGTCTTGAGCACGTGTCAACTGCGCAACGGCTTCATCAAGCAGATTGGGAAGCGTGTCAGGAGTGTTATAGACACCGACAATTGTGCTTAGCATATCTTCGGAAGACATGTCATTGGCGCGTTTTCTTGTCGTTTGAAAATAAAGAGATGCCAAGTCCTCGCGAAACGACGCGATTTTGTCCATTTCTCTAATAAGACCGGCGCTTAGTTTGCCTGACTGTGCGGCTTGGCTAAGGATGTCTTTGTATGACTGTTCCGTGTCCGGATCAACGCGAATAGACTCCTCTAGGTATCTGTTGATTTCCAGTAAGACTTCTGGATCTGTTGCGGGGGCATCGGCTGGATATACAGAGTAAGAAAAAAGAACGCGCGTGTAGTATGTGTAAACATACCCGCTTGTCCCGTGTAGGGAAACAAAAGCCCGACAGCCAATTCCCTTGGAAGTCTCACTTTTGCAACGTTATCAAATAACGTAAAGCCTGCCGTTTCTGCGTCAGCGGAAACTTCCGAATATCGTATTTCTCTGTAATAGAGAGTTGCGCCCTGTTTTAGCAAGGATCGGGCTTTTGCCCTGAAGAATTGCCACCAGTAAACAGTGCTGATTGACTTGTCAGCAAGTGGGTCTTTTGCGTCAAACATTGCCTCTAGCAACGTTTCGTTTAGACGGTTCATTTGTAGCAGCCAAATAAGATGCTGCGTGCAGTATGCTGTGAAGAGGCAATGAAAAACAAAGCATATTGTAGAAACCGGCGTCGCAGTATTTTACTGGCGCGGCCAAACGCCTGCCCCGTTATCAACTGCGACGGCAGCACGAACCAGTTGCGCCGACACTCGTCGCGACAAAAACGACGTCGCAGCTGTCGCATCGGGCAATGGCCGCGGCAAAGCCACGGGACGTGCTTGTTGTATCAGTCGCCCGTGCACTCGTCTTAGCAAAATCGGGTGCGCGACAACATCCGGCAATTCGTTCTCCGGATCAAGCAAAAAGACGCGGCCAGCAGGCTGTGCAGGGACATTGTCTGTCGGGACTGGGGCAGGCGTCGCCGCACCGCGTCCAAAAGCGCCCGGAATTCGCCATTGAGAAACCGTCTGCGCTGCTTGTCTTGCCCATGATGGCACCCCCTGCAAAACTTCGACTGCTCCTGTCGCCGCATTGATAATGGCTCGTTGGGCGCGCAAGCCACCGCGTGAAACCCTGAGAGCAAGTGGCTGACCCGGAGCAATGTTCTTGATGTTGTCTATCTGACGCAAAAGTCGCGCGATTTCTTTGCTTTGCTGTTGCAACTCGCGGCTTTTCTGTAAACTGGTAGAGTCTGTTGTTCCCGTTGTTCTTTCCTTTGCGTTGCGCAAAACATACGCATAAAAAGCAGTTTGGGCCATGTTGTTTGCGTATTGAATAACATCGTCTGTTGTTTGATTGAGCCACCAAATCGGTCCTATAAGATTGCTTTGAAAATTGTTGCTCTGGATTGTCCCGAGAAATCCGTAGCGAGTAGTAGATTGTATTGCGGCAATTTCAATTTGAGTTTTGTAACTCGTAATACTTTGCAAAAGAGGCTCAAGCGGAAGTAGCGCATCTGTGACAGATTCAATTTCTTGATCCAAATAGCGCATTGCATACCGAGTGTCGTCTTCGGTTAGCGTATAGTCTGTTCTTGGAATAAGGTTTTTGGCGTTCAAAAGGCGAGCGTTATATTGTTCCGCTTCCGATAACACGTTTGTTGCATCTACTAAAACGTTTTGCATTCGATTTTTTTTGGGCGTGATGTCATTGATGATGCCAGAAATATTGGACGTCGTAGCATCCAAAATCAGTTCCAGTTGCACAAACTGATCTTCAAATTTTGAAAATGGCAATTTGAATAAAAGAACGCGATTTTTCCAATCTGCAGCGCGTTGCTGCAATGTTTGTAGCGCTTCAGTGTCTACGTTGTCCAGCAGCGCGCGCGCATCTCGTATGGTTTGCAACGCGCCAGTAAGACGCGTCATGTCAAAATCTTCCAAGCTTTCTGCGCGGACAAAACGTCTTTTGTCTTCGTCTTTCCAATTAGACACAAAAATAAGTCTAATCTCTGCAAGGACCAAATCTTGATAATCCTTTGTCAAAGCAGTCTTTTCAAGTAGAATCCTCTTGTTTGCCGTTTGCCTGTCGTTGCTACTATTGTCAAAAATGTCAAGATATTGTTTTGCGTCTGCACTTTGTGCATTGACAGTCTCAAGTAGTTTTTCTGTTGCTTTTTGTAGGACCCGCAAAATGATCGTTGTAGATTCTGCTTCGGTTACTATGGGCTTCATGGCACCCTCGTTGCTAAACAGCATGATTGCATTTTGTATTCTCTTTTCAGCAAAATTTTCTTTCTGTAGTTGTTGTGCCATTTGAAATGCCAGTTCGTATTTGGAAGGTTCAGATGCGTTCTCTCGCGGAAATGCATACGCAGGCGGAGGCGACATGTTCTCGACAAAGAATGCAACTATGTCGTTCCCTTCTGAGAACGTAGGGTATTCGTTATCAAGCCATTCCTTTGCTCGGTCTATAAATTGATTGTATGTAAATACGCGTTGGTTTTGCAAAGCGCGCTGCCTGCCAATGTCGTCCACGGTCGTCACCAACCCCTCATACAGGACAAGAAACTGCTCAAGCCCCGGCCACGTGCTTGTTAAGAATTGAATTTGCTTTTCTTCGGTCCATCCCGGAACTAGCTGTTTGATACGCAAATGGGTTTCTTGTTGCGTATTTGGGTAGACATCAACGACAGCTGCTTGCGCGAGATATATTTTTCTTACGTTGTCTGGCAAACCACCTTGAGAAATTGCTTTTTTTAGTGTTTGCCTTCTTGAATCAAGTTTTGCCGTTACCAGAGTTTCAAACTCCGGGCTTTGAAACGGATTTGCCATTAGCACACTTGAGTCATGGCAGGGATTGTGACGGTGATCGACGATCGCGGGGCGCAGCGCACTTTTGGGGAGGGAGTGCCAAGAAATAAGTCCGAGGCGACGTTCAAGTGGGCCGAGATCGAGCGCATGCGTGCCGTCTCCGAATCGTCCTCGGTGCGCGCTGCCACAGACATCATTCTTCGCGGCGTGGGAAAAGTGACGACGGGCAAGGAGGATGCATTTACCGACGCCCTGTCCGAGCTTGTGGCGCCTATTTACCGCCAGCAGAACATGTGGGGCATTGCATTTGTGATTGATACCGAGTTTGAGGGCGAGCACGTCCCGCAGATCTACGTTCCCTCCAAGGACACGGACGAGATCATCTGCATTCGAAATGACATGACCGCGCAACTTATCGTAGCGGTCCGAACGCACGGAATACTCCGTCCCGATATCTTGGTCCTTGTCAAGGAGCAGCCCATTTTTGGAGCCGAGCCGCGATTCTCGTCCCCGTGCAAAGTTCTCTGGCCGCACTACGACTACATGGTGCGCTCGTTCAACGATCTGCGGGCGCTCTCCACTTACCTTGCCAGCACGCCCCTCGTCCTTGTCGGCAAGCCCGCGGACTCGGTGAAAACACACGAGAATGCGATCAGCCGCTCGGCCATTTCCATGTATGAGAACACGACGACGGGCCTGTTCAACGCGATGCCGGGCGCGGCTACCTACGGCGACGAGCTGATCACGGGCAAGGAGGAGAAGGGGCCCGAGCCCGTGGGCCTCCCCGTGACCTCGGTGGCCATCGGCGGCATTATGCGTCCGGTAGTCAAGATTCCGGACGGCCAGACGCCTGCCGCGATTCCCGCGCCGTCACACGGACTCAAGGCGGACGAGATTGCAAGCACCTACGGCACGCAAGTTGCCGCCATCTACGGCGTCCCGAGCCACTTGATCCGCGACGCCAAGCTGCAGCGCATTCAGGCCAATACCACGGAGGAGCTGGATCAGGTCATTTCCGCCGTATCCGTGCAACTGGGCCGCGAACTGCAGAAGGTCTGCGACGTCATGTATGCGGACAAGAAAGTGACCGTCAAGATCGAGTTCTCGCACCGGCTCTCGTTCCAGCAGCTCCTTTCACTCGGGGCGATTGCGGACAAGCGCGACATTCTCAAGGTGATCTCGGAGCGCTTTGGCGACAAGTTCCGGCCGTCCAAAGACGACGTGGCTCCGGCTTCCGTCTCGTCGAAGAAGCCGAGACAGGAGAGCAGCGAGGGGTCGCCTCCGCCCCCGCGGAAGAAACGCAAGTCCGAGACGGCAGACACGCGAAAGCCCAAGAAGGCGCGCTACGATAGCAGCGATTCCTCCTAGAAAATGAACGGATCCGGCGGATGCTGGACGACGACGGGGACGCCGCCGTCAATAGCAAAGCGGCGGAATACGGCAATGAGGAGATCGCGCTTGGTCACCCACGGGCCCTTGGGAGAAACGAAGAGGGTCAGCCACGCGGCCAAGACATCCATGACGTCGCGGAACACGTAAATCTTGCTCTCGTGCGCGACTACGTAGGAATTTCCAATCTGGACGAGGAGCGGATCTGTCAGGTGCAACTGGTTCATCGTGCTCCTCTTCTCGAGGGCAGAGTAGAGGATGCGATAGCCCAAGCGCAGATCGTATGTCTGCGTGTCCTGCATCGCCAAGGAAAGCCTCTGTAAGACAACGAGGATCACAAGATTCTGCCTATGGAAGAGCTCCTGCAGATCGGCCATGACCTCGGTCAAGTCCTTCTCCTGCTGGTCAAGGAGCGCCTTCATGTATCGCGGTTTGTATGCAATCATGGCGTCCGCAATGACACCCGGTTCGCATCCGCCGATGCGGGCCTCGTATTCTCTTGCAAACGGGCCGATGGTGTTTCCGCAGAGTTCAAGGTAATGCCTAGACCTTGGCGCGCACGGCCGCTTCCCGACCTCGGACGAGGCCACGTAGGCCCGGATCCCGGCAAGGAAGACGCTGTAGACCTCCGAATCAAAGATGCGATCGCCCTCGCTCGTCGTATGAAGGACGATGGAGGTCTTGGCGGCATAAAGGGAGAGGAGGCGTCCCGGGCGCATGAGAGAGGCAAGGGCCAGTTCGGCCTTGGAGATAAAGTCGTCGTGCGCCGTGTGCCCGTCGTCAATCGTGCACATGAAATACATAATCGCCCCGATGGAATGGAATAGAAAACGGTAGAGAGTATATAGATGCCCGTGGTCAAAGAGATAGTAACGCGTTTCCATGACGTCGCAGAAGAAGCCCCACGAGTCAAGGGTAATCCTTCCGTCGGGGAATAGGGGGCGCCCGAGGATGTTCTCCTCGATGAACGGGGCAAACGGGGAAAGACGAAACTCGGCGAGACAATTCGCAAAGTGAGCGGGAGGCTGAGGTCCGAGCGCAAAGACAAGGTGCATCGCTGCCACAAAGACGCACTCGGAGATGCAGGCGTCCATGAGATGCTCTGGGAGGGAGCTGTCTCGGGTAACGTCGTTCTTACGGAAATCGGTGCGCAGGTCCAGCCACGCATTGACGAGGATCTGAAATCCGGACTCGATCAGACGGAGCACGGGAGCAGGGAACGTGGCGCCCGCTTTTCTCCGGGACGAGAGGACTTCTGCGGCCTTAAGAATGTCGACAAGTTGCTCTGTAAAGTCCAAAGAGTCGGAGGGCATGCTGCGGGTGGCAACAAGCCGTTCCAAGTGATTCAGGGCATCGCGGCTGGTGTCTGCCATACTTCTCTCGGATGCAAGGCTTTGGCGAATGGAGTGATTTGCGGCAGACGGGGGGCGCAAGTCGGGTGTCGGTCACGGGTCCGCCGCGGCCCGAGAAACGGCCAAGGGAGGAGGACGATACGGCTGCTGCGCCCGATCCCAAGAGAAGCCGCGGTCTGGACGAAGATACGTGGGCTGACATTGATCCCAATCGTCGGATGACGCGCCCGCTTGGCATGCCCGAGGATGACGGTGCCAACTCGGCCCAGCTCCGCGAGCCCTTTGACGGAACGCCCGAGACACTCTTTGCCCTGCCGAGTGCACGGACCGCCGAGGGCCGCCCCGCTTGTGGCATTTGCGCAAATAGCGCCAACGAAGCCGTCATCACCAACGAAATTATCCGTGCCTGTAGCAGCGGGCGCGGCGTGGAAGTGGCCATCTCCTCGGCTATCGAGTCCTACGAGACATATCGCAAAGAGAACATGCGCTACAAGACGGGGATTGACATGCCCCAGTTCCCGCGCTCGGATTTCCAGTATCACGCCGCTACCTGCATTCTGCATGATGCCGTCCAAAATGCAATCTCCCTATCCACAGCATCGGTCTTTGCGCGCGCTCTTGCCGGCACAGCCAGCAACGGAATGCAGGCCAACGGCCGCCAGCTTGCGCACCATCAGACGATCAAGGCGTGGATGGACGTGCAAAAGCTGATGGCCGATACCCGGGCCGCACAGAAGAAAGCGAGCGCCGAAGTCGCCGTTGCCACACCGAGAGCCACGCTGCGACCGGAGGACCGACAGTAAAATACCCAGTTACCACGCTTCACTTAACTCCAAGTCGTCTTTTGCGCCGTTGACTCGACTAGGTGCACTCCGTTCCCTTTCCATGCGCGTCTTGTTTCTTTTGCTGCTGGTCGTTGCCGCGGCACACGGAGCAAACTATCGCGCCACGAGCGCTGTCTTTTCGGGAGCGCCGCACAGCCCCTTGGACGGATACGGCCGTTGGGTCATCAATGCATCTATCAACGATGGCTCTGTCGCCTGTCCCGGCTACGTCCAGACAAGTTACATCCGCTATCTTACGGGCACAAACAACGCCTTTCGACTTCCCATCGGCGACCGCAGATTGCCCACCGCCACCGTTCCAACAAACACCGCAAACGGCGATTGCAACACGGGAACAGCCGTTGTTTCTCCGTGGCCGATGTTGCTCAAGCCAGCAAGCATTCCAGCGACCGCGCAACGATCCGATTTGACAATCTATTTGAGCGATTTTACGTGGAATGCCACGCTCCCAGCAAACGAGACCATCATTGGGTTTCGCTTCTTTGGGGCTTCGCCGGCACCCTCTCCCGGGATGTTTCCAGCAGTCGGGCTTGCCGAGTTTTTCTTGGATGCTGCGACAGGCACGTTTGTGAAACAAACAGAAGCCGCCATTGACACGAGCGGCGGTCTTTCGGCTACGGTCACTTGGCCCGCGTCCGTGCTTGGATGGTGCAACAGACCCATATGCATGAATCAGCTCAGGCTCTACATGAACTTTACATACACGGAGTTTGTTGCAGGCAGGTTGCTTGGTGCAGCTATGTTCTCGTATTCCAACGTAGTAGACAGAATTTTGTTTGAAATCATTACGCAACCTTTTGTCGAGCGCAACTACACAACGACGGTAGTCCCAACGCAGGCGCTCATGACGACCAACGGCACGCGGTGGAAACGGATCGGGTGCACCGGATCATTTCCGGGAGGAACGTTATCTACTCCGGGAGTGGGGGTCAATATTTCGTTGCCGCTAGCTCCGGCAACAAGCATCGGCTTTGCAGCTGCAGGGCCGTCGCCGCCCAGTGCAGTCTACAACGCACGAACGACGTTCAACACTTTGATCCCCAAAGTTGACGGCAATGCCGCCTTTATGACAAATTTTACGATTCGGTTTATTTTCTCTATTACGGGCACGCCGCCTAACTGGGTTGTCCGAGTCACGGACGGCATTTCCTTGACTGCGCAAACGTGTCTTATCTCCGGGACGACGACAGGCGTGGTTACGTGCACGTTTACCAATTTTGCCGGGATCTGCTCAACTATTTCGTGCATCAACTCGAACGCGTTTGGCTTTGTGATTGACCAGTATGGAGCCGGGTCAACGGCATCGCAAAGGAGGTGCATGACCTACGAGCTGGCAATCAACACGGCTCAGTATCCGTCGCCACCGCCACCGCCGTCGCCTCCCCCTCCTCCGTCCCCCCCTCCGCCCCCTTCTCCTCCTCCGTCGCCGCCTCCAAGCCCGCCGCCGAGCCCGCCTCCGCCTCCTCCTCCGTCGCCGCCGCCAAGCCCGCCGCCGAGTCCGCCTCCGAGCCCTCCGCCATCTCCTCCCCCGAGTCCGCCGCCAAGTCCGCCGCCGTCCCCGCCTCCGCCCAGCCCGCCTCCGCCTACACCAGGAGGCTTGTTCCCGTGCGGATTTTCGTCCACGTGCTGTCCGCAGCACGAACTGGATCTGGCCATTTCTCCGGCATTTGATTGGAAAGCGCCCTACGGCACGCCGGGACTTGACGCCCGACTTCCATATCTAGAGGCAAACTGTTCCCAGTTTACGCTAGGAGGCAACGTGAACGACTTTGGTTACATCGACGGCGACGGAATCCTCAGGGGTGCAGCACATTGCTCCAGAACAGGTCTTACGGTGCCTTTGGGCGCGTTTGGAGCGGGATTGCGCGCCACGTTTGAGGCAGGCGCGTTCTTTACAGACGTGTGCGGAACCGCGTTCCCCCAGATCACGTTGGCAGGCAGAAACGAGATTCCGTTCTCGGACGTGGTCAATGCTAGCGACTATTTTCCTACCACGGCAGGAACGCAAGCGATCTCTATCTGGTTTCCGTTTAACGGCAACTTTACGGCGTGGTCCAATGCTTCCATCGCGGATCCGGAGACAGGGCTCATTTTCCGTCAGCCGCGGCCCGGCTGTCTTGGCAACTTGTTCAAGGTGACCAAATTCACCATGGACTTGTATTGCCAGAATCCGCCTCCGCCTCCGCCCAGTCCTCCTCCGCCGCCGCCACCTAGCCCTCCTCCCAGCCCTCCGCCAAGCCCGCCCCCGCCCCCCCCGAGTCCGCCTCCGTCACCGCCTCCGAGTCCGCCTCCGCCGCCGCCCCCGTCGCCACCCCCGTCGCCGCCTCCGAGTCCGCCTCCGAGTCCGCCACCGCCTCCCCCTAGTCCACCTCCGCCCCCGCCCCCCCCCCCCCCCCCCAGCCCCCCCCCCCCCCCCCCCCCCCCCCCCCCCCCCCCCCCCCCCCCCCCCCCCCCCCCCCCCCCCCCCCCCCCCCCCCCCCCCCCCCCCCCCCCCCCCCCCCCCCCCCCCCCCCCCCCCC
>Ga0075163_10007002_pt1 | contig 14946 bp, 16 predicted proteins | sample JI1023141ADNA_FD_71478 | JGI IMG/M metagenome (GOLD analysis project Ga0075163, IMG submission 71478) | Wastewater effluent complex algal communities from Wisconsin, to seasonally profile nutrient transformation and Carbon sequestration -... | ecosystem: Engineered > WWTP > Effluent > Algae...
CTGCTCCGTACGGTTTAGCAAGGGCAGCATCTGGCTGATCACCAGCAGCGCCGAAAAACCCTATGCGGTGCATGTGGCAACGGCAACATCCCTGATCGTGGATGATCGCGGCATCCCCGCCAACGGCTGGGGGGCGATCAAGAAAATACTCTCGGATGAATCCTTGACCTTGTTGTCGCAAGCTGAGACCTGCGTCCAGCCATCTCTGGCGCTCGATGATTTTTTTGAGGACCTTCCCAAACAATGTCAGGATAATGCCGATTGCGACGGGTTCTACATCAATCCTTTCCCGTGCTCTTCCGCCATCATCGCCAGAAAAGACGCTCTGACGCCGCAGATCGAGTCAAAGCTGCTGGCGCTGCAAAAAACAACACGTGAGACATGCCTGTCGCAACTGGATCAGAGTAAAATTCCGGCATGTTCGCCAGAACCTTATACCGCCACATGCCTGAACGGCTTATGCGTCGATCAGCGATATGTACCGCAATGAACGATAAACTTTTGAAAGCGCCACGCCTTTTTACCCCGGCGGACCTGAATGACGGGTCCCCTGCCGTTCTATCTGAACCGCAGGCCCATTACCTAAAAAACGTCATGCGAGCGACTGTCGGAGATTCCGTACGCCTGTTCAACGGACGCGACGGCGAATGGCATGGCGTTATCGACACACTGGACAAAAAGAAGGCTGTTCTGTCGCTGCAAAACCAGATCCGCGAACAACCGGAATCTCGTCGCGCCGTGCATCTGCTGTTCGCGCCGATCAAGAAAGCGCGCATGGAATGGCTGATTGAAAAGTCAGTCGAGCTGGGCGTTACAGATCTGCACCCGGTCATCACCCATCACACGGAAGTCCGCGATATCAATCATGAACGCACGCTGGCCCAGATCATCGAAGCCGCGGAACAATGCGAACGGCTGGACATCCCGCGCCTGCACGAACTTCGTCCTCTGAAAAATGTTCTCGGTGACTGGCCGAAAGATATCTCTATCATGATCGGGCTGGAACGCGCCGATGCGCCGATACTGGGTGATATTTTGCCCGCGCAAGGCCCGCTGGCCTTCCTGATCGGGCCGGAAGGCGGATTCAGCGCGGAAGAAAAATCATGGCCGGACAGCCTGCCGATACTGAAGCCTGTGTCGCTGGGTCCGGATATATTGCGCGCGGAGACGGCCGCCTGTTATGTGCTGGTCGCGGCCAGCATGATGAAGCGATAGATACAAAGCAGTGCGCCCGCCAACAGAACGGCGTGTGTCCCGATCGAGCCCCAGAAACGCCCCTTGCTTTGCCCTTCGCTTCCCGATAACCCCCACGCATGCAGGATGCGCGCCAGAAGCAGCACAGCCCCCATCGCATGCAACGCCCAGAACGGTGTCTCCCATTGTTCGGCGAAGTACATCAGGATCAGCGCCATCGGCACCAGTTCGGCAAAATTACCGTGCACGCGGATCGCCCGCTGTAACACAGGATCGTTGCCCGCGCCGATACCGACGCGCAATTTCATCCGGCGCATGATCACGTTATAGGTCAGCGTCAGAAACAGAAGCCCGAGCAGGCCTGCATAAAAAGATGTAATCATCGCGGCCTGACCCTGTTGTCTTTATCGTTGATAGAAAATTACTGGAACTTTTGCAGAACGAGGAACTTCAGGTAGTTCATCGAATCCATCCGCTTGGGCGCATCCAGAATTTCGCGAACGCCAAATTTCCCTTTGCCCCACAGTGCCACCAGATACGGCATGTGAACCAGCTCGGCGCCAAACGGATCAAGCTCGGTGACACCGCCAAACCCATGGCCTTCGCTATGCTCAAGGATACAGACGCCATTCGGCTTCAGGCATGACATCCATGCGTTGATGCATTTTTCCGGATCGAAGCTGTGGTCGAATGAATTGCTGTAGATGAAATCGACATTGCCGATCCATTCGGGTTTTACTTCGTGAAAATCCCACTGGATCGTGTTCGGGAACTGCGTCGCCGTATCGGAAATTTCCGTGCCCAGCACGTGGCACCCCAGCGCCTCCGAAAACCATTTCTGCTCGTTGCCCCGGCGGGTGCCGTGGCACAGGCCGAAGGTGGGATTCGGAATTTTCTGCTTCACGTAGCTGGCCAGGAACTTGATATTCTCTTCCTGAACCCAGACATTATGCAGCTTGTCCTTATTGCCCTTTGTCTGAATCGATTTGTATTTCTCATAATCGAACGTGCCGTCTTCACGCTGATAAGTGAAAAGGGTAAAGCCCCTCTCCCGGTCATAATTCTTCGTGACCTTGGTAATCAGGTATCCGTGGTCGAGCGCCACACGCTTGATGAGTTTTTTGATCATAATCGGGAAGCTAGCAAACTCCCGGCTCGGAATAAAGCCCGTTTTCCGCTGGTTTTGGGGTTTTCCCGTACGTCATGGCCGCTGGCCGGACCAATATTTATTGCACGGGCAAAGCGCAATGTGGCAAATTCCCGTACAATCAATAATCAAACGACATGAGGGTGCCATGTATTATAGAAGTGCGGCTGCGGCCTGGGCGATTGCCGAATACGAAACCAGAAAAAATGCCGAACATGGAACAGGTTACGGCCTGATCGATGAAAAAGGTGCCTTCTTCTGCGGCTTCCGCCAGCAAGATGGCGAACTGGCGTTTGATCGTTACCGCCAGACCCCGCAGGGCTACACTATGGACAACGCCCGGCATTATAATAAAGACGAACCTGTCTTTATGTCCCCCGAACAGATGGAACAGAACAACCTCAACGCAGCTGTCTTCGGCACCGAATTCGCAGCCAACACCTATCACGAGTTGCCCCCGGCATTACAGAAAATCGTTCGGCGTGTTTCGCTCAGCAAGGATATCGACTACCTGAAACCCGCCCCGTCCCCGGATTTGCCAGTACCACAATCTCAACCTGGTCTGGCCAGCCCGGCGTCATGCCGTACCGGTAAAATTGAAGGTTATGTCAATCTAGGGACAGCCCTGACTCAGGGCGTGAGACAACTCTGGGATACCTTCCGGCTCTAAGAGGCGTTTCTGATCCTACCCCCTTGCGCGGCTTGGCTTTTTAGGTGTATCTAGAGGCGGGAAGAGGCCCGTTGTGCGGGTCCTTATATTAAAGTCTCAACGTTCACGATACTGGTACCATGAAAAAAGATACTCTCTGGCTCGTTCTGGCCGCTCTGGCTGCGGTTTTCACACTGTTGGCGGGCCCTGCCCTTGCCGATGGAATACAACCATACCAGTTGGGCTTCCAGGAAGCCGTGACACCGGTCGCAGAACGTATTCACATTTTTCATAACATGATGCTCTGGATCATTTCCGGCATTACCGTGTTCGTGATGATCCTGCTGCTGATCGTCATGGTGCGTTTCAACGCCCGCGCGAACCCGGTCCCCTCCAGCACAACGCACAACGTGCCGCTGGAAATCGTATGGACGGTCGTTCCGGTGCTGATCCTGATCATCATCGCGGTTCCATCGCTGAAACTGCTGTATTTCACGGACCGCGTTGTCGATCCGGAAATGACGCTGAAAGTCACCGGCAACCAGTGGAACTGGACATACGAATACCCTGACTACGAAGGGCTGAGCTTCACATCCGTCATGATCCCGACCAACGAGCTGGATACATCGAAAGGCCAGAAACGCCTGCTGTCCGTGGATAACCCGATCGTTCTGCCGGTCGATACGACCGTTCAGATCGTCGTGACCGCCAGCGACGTGCTGCACAGCTTCGCGATGCCGGCCTTCGGCGTGAAAGTGGACGCTGTCCCGGGCCGCCTGAACGAAACATGGGCCCGCATTACCAAGCCGGGGACCTATTACGGCCAGTGCTCCGAACTGTGCGGCAAGGACCACGCCTTCATGCCGATCGAAGTGCGCGCCGTCTCGAAAGAGGATTTCCAGGCGTGGGCGGAAGCAGCCAAAACAAACTTCATCAATTATGACGCCTTCCTGGCGCAACGCGGCTCGACCGCGTCCGTCAACCAGTAATAGTTTAAGACTTGAAAACGAGGACTTGAGTTCATGAACGCTGCACACGCTACGGGCCACAACACAGACCATGACGCCCATCACGACGATCACCACGATCACAAACCCGGGTTCTTTATGCGCTGGTTCTGCTCGACCAACCATAAGGATATCGGCACACTGTACATTATCTTCTCGATCCTCGCCGGCCTGATCGGCGGCGCATTCTCGATGATGATGCGCGCGGAACTGCAGGATCCCGGCATGCAATTCGTGGCCGACGGCCAGATGTGGAACGTCTGGATCACCGCCCACGGCCTGATCATGGTGTTCTTCGTCGTCATGCCCGGCCTGATCGGCGGTTTCGGTAACTGGTTCGTGCCGCTGATGATCGGCGCGCCGGATATGGCCTTCCCGCGCCTGAACAATATCTCTTTCTGGCTGACAGTGTCGGCATTCTGCCTGCTGCTGACATCGGCTCTGGTCGGTTCCGGCGCCGGTACGGGCTGGACGGTTTATCCGCCGCTCTCCAGCCTTGCCGGTCACAAAGGCGCTTCGGTTGACCTTGCGATCTTCTCGCTGCACCTTGCCGGTGCCAGCTCGATTCTGGGTGCTGCCAACTTCATCGCCACCATCTTCAACATGCGTGCGCCGGGCATGACCCTGCACAAGATGCCGCTGTTTGTCTGGGGTATGCTGGTGACGGCCTTCCTGCTGGTGCTCTCGCTGCCGGTTCTGGGGGGTGCCATCACCATGCTGCTGACCGACCGTAACTTCGGCACGGCCTTCTTCAACCCTGAAGGCGGCGGTGACCCGCTGCTGTTCCAGCACCTGTTCTGGTTCTTCGGCCACCCCGAAGTGTACATCATGATTCTGCCGGCCTTCGGCATCATCAGCCAGATCGTGGCAACCTTCTCCAAGAAGCCGGTATTCGGTTATCTGGGCATGGCCTACGCCATGGTCGCCATTGGTGTCGTCGGCTTTATCGTGTGGGCGCACCACATGTTTACGGTCGGCATGGACGTTGACACCCGTGCTTACTTCACCGCCGCAACCCTGATCATCGCGGTGCCGACAGGCGTCAAGATCTTCTCGTGGGTGGCGACGATGTGGGGTGGTTCGATCGAGTTCAAAACCCCGATGCTCTGGGCCATCGGCTTTATCTTCCTGTTCACCGTTGGTGGTGTCACCGGCGTGGTACTGGCAAACGCCGGTCAGGATATCGCCCTGCACGACACTTACTACGTCGTGGCGCACTTCCACTATGTTCTGTCCTTGGGTGCCGTCTTCGCCCTGTTTGCCGGTTTTTACTACTGGATCGGCAAAATGTCGGGCCGTCAGTATCCGGAATTCCTCGGCAAGCTGCACTTCTGGATTACGTTCATCGGTGTGAACCTGGTGTTCTTCCCGCAGCACTTCCTGGGTCTGGCCGGTATGCCGCGCCGTTACCCGGATTACCCGGATGAACTGCAGGGTTGGAACGAAATTTCGTCCTACGGCGCTTATATCGCTGGTGCTGGCACGCTGCTGTTCGTGTTCATCGTGTTCTACACGCTGTTCTTCGGCCGCCGCGTCAGCGACAATTACTGGAACGCCCAGCCCCAGGTGATGACACTGGAATGGACCGTGTCATCCCCGCCGCCGTTCCACCAGTTCGAAATCCAGCCCAAGGTCAATTAACCGGCCAGTGCTGTTAAGAATAGAAAACCCCCGCTCAGGAAACCTTCCGGCGGGGGTTTTGCTTTTTCATCCCCATTATGCTACGGATAGGGCAATAAAGAAATTAACAGGAACGTTTCATGGATCAGGGCGAAGCCGAGGTTTATAACCTCCCTCCCTCATATTGCGACGCAATCGACCGGCTCGAAGAAAAATGGAGCCTTGCGGGACGCAACCAAACAACGATCAGCGCCGAGATGATAGACCGGCTGATCGATGACTTTGATCTTGTCGCCCGTCAGAGCCGCGACCATGCCCTCGACGTACTGGAAGAAACCATTCAGGTCTTTGCCATGGATGATGTGTTTTCAGGCGCACGGGCAACGCTGGCCGCTTATGTACATGTACGCCCGTTCCAGCCGCGCGCCCTGTCGCTGATGACCCACTGTCTGGACGAGGCCATGACCGTAAGCACGCATGATGCCATGGTCCTGTGCCTGCAAACGATTTTGAATGTGGAAGAGCATAGCACCATCGACAAGGCCGCATGCCATTATCTGGGCGTCATCGCCACCCGCAATGCGGTCACCACCGGCGATGCCATCGGCACGAAAAGGACGATCTCATCCTGTCTGTGCGGGAAGATCGAGGAAAATCGTTACCGCCGCATCATGACGGAATGTCAGGACCATCTGCACAAATTCTGCCCGTCGGTTCCCCGCGGACCGCGCCCGGCTCCCGGCGGAGGATAAAACGCCATGGAGTCTGCCAAAAACATATACAGCCTGACCGACGATGTCCTGCGCGAGGGGCCGCTGCCACAGGAGAATTGCAGCGAGATTATCGACGCCCTGATCGAACGTTTCTATGAGCACCCGGATCGCCAGCAGGCCAAATCAACCCTGATCCGCGCGATTGAAAGCCTGAACGAATACGGATATCAGGATATGTGGGCCGAGGCCCTGAAGGTTCATAACCGGCTTCTGCCGCCGGTCCGGAACGAATGTGCCATGATTTTGCTGTGCAGCCTGCACGATATCGCGGACATCAATACCCATCTCGCCATCCGGATTTCCGCCACCACATATCGCCTGTGCCTGCCGGACAGCCCCGGTGAAGACGTCGCGCGCCGCTGTCTGATCGAATTTACCTGCCACAAGGCACGCCTTGACGGCAGCACGGCACAGGCGCTGGATATGGCGAGCCAGAATCTGCGCGGGCCGAATATGACGGATGAGCGTTATAAAGCCGTCATGAGTGAATTGCTGCCCGCCCTGAATCGCGCCTGCCCATCCCGGCAGATGCGACCCTGTTAGGAAATATTCTTAAGCAATCGACATGCCTTCGACACGCAGTGTCGGAACGGCTTTGCTGCTGCGAAGACGCTTGATGTCATTTGCCGCCTGCATGTTGAGGAACATATCCCGCAAGTTGGACGATATCGAAGCATTGGATACCGGGCGGGAATAATCTATACGACCATCCTGAATCCAGAACCCTGTCGCCGCACGGCTGTACTGGCCTCTGGTCAGATCGATACCCTGCCCCATCAAGCCTGTAACAAACAAACCTTCCTTAATATCGGCAATCAGTTCAGCTTGACTGAGAACCCCCGGTTCAATCGTCAGGTTGCTGGGGCCGCGAATCTGGCGTGCATTTTCCAGACCGAGACGACGGGCGTCTTCCAGACCCATAAACCATGTTTTAAGAACACCTTTCTCAACCACAGTCATCGGCTGGGTAGCCCGCGAACCAGAAAAACGGGTCGATCCCAAACCACGCAGCAAGTGCGGGTTGTCGATGATATTAATCTCCGGGGCAAAAACAGCCCGGTTCATCGCCTCGGTCAGGAAAGATGTTTTCTTGCGAACCGCACCGCCACTAATCGCGGAAGCAAAATGGCCGAGAAGCGATGGACCGATATCCGGGTGAAATACCACAGGAAAATGGCCCGCCAGGGCTTTGCCTGGATTCAGGGCCTGTACGGCTTCGATACCGGCAACACGGCCAATCTCGTCCGGTGACATCAGATCATCATAATAAACAGCACTGGATCCCTCGCCACCCGTGCGCTGGTCATCTGCCGAGCGCGCAATCACGCTGACGCCGCGCGACGAACCTGTGCGCTCGCGGATGAATTCATCACCGCGGCTATCCAGACTGACGGTCAGGGCTTTATACCAGCCTGCTGCCCCGCCCTTGGAGATAGACACGCCCGGCACCGCCAAGGCAGCGGCTTCCATGGCGCGCGCGTCTTGAATCATGGATGCCAATGATACGCGTGTCCGGTCAATCAGGTCGAGCGTACGGTTTGTTTTAACGTGGGAAACCTGTGATGGATCAACAGGACGGTCAAAAACATTATCGGGCATCCGGCGTACGGCGGCCGCCAATTGTGCGACAGAGTCATTCAGGTCATTCACGCTCCGCGAATTCAGCTCGATGGATTCCGATTTGTCGCCCACACGCATATAAAGATCCAGGCTGATCGGCTTTGATGTCTCCAGACTTTCGACAACACCATTACGAACCTTGACCTCTGTTTCCTGATGCGTCGAGAATGTTGCCGCCGCATAGTCAGCGCCATTTTGCTTCATCAGGTCCAGCGCCTGCTGCAGCGTGTCATGGATATTCTGAATTTCTTTACGAGCCATAATAATCAATCCTGTTCTATAAAATTATATCGTTCTTGTCCGGGAAATCAGGAAGGCTGTGAACCGCCCACTTTAATGCCGCGCATTTTTACAGTCGGCTGACCAACACCCACAGGCACACTCTGTCCGGCTTTACCGCACATGCCTGTCGTCCCCAGTTGCAGATCGTTACCGACCATTTCCACCTGACGCATTGATTCAGGGCCATTACCGGTCAGAACGGCATTCTTGATCGGCTCAGCAATCTTGCCGTCACGGATGCGGAAGGCCAAAGTGGGAGCAAACACATAGTCACCGGATACGGTATCAACCTGACCACCTGCGAATTGCACGGCGTAAATACCGTCTTTTACTGAGGCGATAATGTCTTCGGGGTCGGATTGTCCCGGCGCCATATATGTCGTGGTCATACGTGTTATCGGTTGATAGTTATATCTTTCACGACGGCCATTCCCTGTCGGGGCAACGCCCATAATCCGCGCACTGACAGAATCCTGCATGTAACCTTGCAACGTGCCGTTTTCAATCAGTGTTGTTTTTTGTGTTGGCATACCTTCGTCATCGAAATGCAAACTGCCGCGTTCATCACCGATATTACCCTGATCGATAATTGTTACGATATCAGAAGCCACTTTCTGTCCCACCATCCCGGCATAGACAGACGCGCCTTTACGGGCGGCATCCCCTTCCAGGCCATGACCAACAGATTCGTGCAGCATCACAGCCGCCCAGCCATTACCCAAAACAACAGGCAGATCACCGGAAGGCGCCGGCATGGCGCGCAGGTTTGTTGTAGCCTGATGCAAGGCGTCATCAACCAGAGACTTCCATGAATGATCGGCAAATATATCTGTCAGGATCATGCGTTTGCCGACAGAAGCCGAACCTTGTTCCTTACGGTCGTCCTCTTTCACGATCACGCTGACGGCGATCTGTGACATCGGGCGCACATCGTCAAAACGCTGGCCGTCATGACGAATGATCGTCACAACATCCCATGAAGAAGTCATCGATGCCGACACCTGAATGACACGTGAATCAGCCGCGCGCGCATACGCGTCGATTTCTTCAAGCATCTTGATGCGATCCACATCGGAGATATCATCAAGAGGATTCTCAACCGTGTAATAAGACGGCAGGACGATGCTGGTCGATGGCACAGCCACCCGCCCTGTGGAGGGCGAATAATTGCGAATCGCCTTGGTGGTCGAGGCCAGTTTCTTAATGCTGGCTTCGCTGAGATCGGAAGAATGCGCATACGATGCCGATTCACCGGAAATGAAACGGAAACCGAAACCCTGATCGAGGGAAGTCGGCGTGCTGGACACCAGACGGCCATCAGAAAACGCCGAAGACTTCTCCATCACGCGTTGCAGGAATAATTCCCCCCCATCGGCCTGACGAAGAGCAGCGGTCACGAGTTTGGCCACCCGCTCCGAATCCATTCCCGTATCGGCAAAGAAAAACTTATCAGTAATGCTGCGCGCATCAGACATGTCGGCACTTCCCTGTTAAATTGTTATTTATGACAACAGCTTTAGCACACTGGGGGGATTTGTCAAAATTATGTGATAAATTTGCACACAAGGCCGGAATCGACTAGAAAGACGGGCGAGAGGTTTTGCCAGAGAATTCCATGACTGATTTCGTTCCTGCATATGACATCGAAAACCCGCCGCTGGCCGACGCTCGCGAAAGCCGGATCAGCGATTTCTGGGCCCTTCTGAAGCCCCGGGTCATGAGTCTGGTCGTATTTACCGGCTTTGCCGGAATGTGGGTGGCCCCCGGTTTCAGCCAGACCCACCCGTTCCTGATAATTGTTTCCATAATAACACTGTCTTTGGGTGCTGGCGCCGCTGGCGCGATTAATATGTGGTATGACCGCGATATCGACGCGATCATGAAACGCACCCGGGGCCGCCCGGTTCCGGCGGGCCGGGTCGAAAGCAGTGAAGCCCTGTCCTTCGCGCTGGTTATGACCGTTCTATCCGTGCTGACCATGGGCATCGCCCTGAACTGGGTGGCTGCCGGAATTCTGGCCTTCGCGACCTTCTTTTATGCCGTTATTTACACAATGTGGCTGAAGCGCAGCACGCCGCAGAATATCGTCATCGGCGGCGCCGCCGGTGCCTTCCCGCCGATGATCGGCTGGGCCTGCATCACCGGGGATGTGACAATCCTGCCGCTGCTGCTGTTTGCCATCATCTTCCTGTGGACCCCCCCGCATTTCTGGGCGCTGTCACTGTTCGCCAGTGACGATTACAAGAACGCCAATATTCCGATGCTCCCGACCGTGGCGGGCGCGGCAGCCACCAAACGCCAGATGCTGCTTTATACCCTTGTCCTCTTGCCTGTGACGGTGCTGCCCTCTATGCTGGGACTGGCAGGCTGGACCTATGGCACAGCCGCCCTGATTCTCGGGCTGTTCTTCGTGTTTACCGCGTTGCGGGTGCTGAAGGACGACACGCTGAAAAGCGCCCGCCTGATGTTCGGTTACTCGGTGTTTTACCTGTTTGCACTGTTTCTGGCTTTGATGATCGATGCCGCGTAGTGAATTACATAAAAAGAAGCGTACCAAGAATCTGATGATTCTCGGACTGATACTGGGATGGTCACTCCTGATTGCGATGGTCGCAATGATCAGGATGGGAGGCGGATAAACATATGATAATGACGTTTGTACCCGGTTCAAAAATGCGTATTTCACTTCCCCATCTTCTGCCCTTGCTGCTGCTCTTCCTGTTGCTGCTGGCTTTACAGCCTGCGCGTGCGGCAGACGATCAGGCCGCAACATCCGTTCCCTGCAACCCCCATCCGACGATTGCTGCCGGACATAAGCAGGACTACGAAAAGCGCGCCGCCGCTTATGCTGCGGAGGCCGCTGCAACAAAATCAGAATATGAATCACGCGGAAAAGTACATAAGCAGGAGCGTGACCAAGCCACAGGCCAGTATCAAGAAGCCGGAAAACAGTTTCAGGCGGCTCAGGATCAGCGCAAGGGCGAGTATGCGCAAGCCGCATCCGCTCACATGAAAAATACCATGACCGCAAAAGCCGGTTATGAAGCGCAGGGACAGGTACATCAGGCAGGCATGGACAAGACAAAAGCCGGATATCTGGCGGCCGGATGCCCGCCCGAAGCCGCGCAAGCCGCTCTCACTGCAAAAGAAGCTGATCACATTCCCCTGTCAGGATCGTCAGTCTTTATTGATGCGCCGACTGCCGAAGATATTCCCCCGGCAGAGGAAGAACCGCCCGCTCCCGAAGAAGAAGAGAGCGCGCCTGCCGCCGAAGTTCCTGATCCGATCCTGCTGCAATGACGCCCCCTGAAACAACGCCACCCGACCTGGGTGCCCGCAACCGGCGCATCGGGTTATCCGTACTGGGCGCTGTGGTCGGCATGATCGCCCTTTCGTTTGCCTCTGTCCCGCTCTACAGCCTCTTCTGCCGCGTCACCGGTTTCGGCGGCACGACCATGACTGCCGAGAAAGCACCCGATCAGATTATCGACCGCGACCTGACCATCCGCTTCAATACGGACACGGATTCAGGACTGCCGTGGGATTTTCGTTCTGAAAAAAAATATGTAAAGACAAAGGTCGGGCAGCAGACGCTGGTCGTCTACAAGGCGCATAACCAGTCGCGCGAAACATCCGGCGGCACGGCTGTCTTTAACGTCACCCCGCCCAAGGCTGGCAAGTATTTCCGTAAAATCGAATGTTTCTGCTTTCAGGAACAAATTCTGGGTCCCGGTAAATCCGTCGATATGCCGGTCCTGTTTTTCGTCGATCCGGAATTCGCAAGCGATCCCGATATGGAAGAAGTGACGACCATCACCCTTTCCTATACTTTCTATCCGCTGGACAGCGCAAAGCTTGATGCCGCACTGGAAGCCTTTTACAATCAGTCCGGTTCTGCTAAAGAAGCACCCAGCACATTGCGTAATTAACCTTTCGTTTCAGAGTTTAAGGAACATCATGTCTGAGCACATCGAATTCGGCACCACTGGCAAGCCTCACCCGTATCATATGGTTCGCCCCAGCATCTGGCCCCTGTGCGGTGCGGCTGCCGGCGGTATGCTTGCAGGCGGCATGGTCATGTACATGCACGAAGTCACAGGCCTGTGGTCTATCCTTCCCGGCCTGCTCTCCATCCTCGCCGTGATGTTCTTCTGGTGGAAAGATATCGTTCACGAATCCGTCGTCGAACGCGCACACACAAAAATCGCCGAGATCGGCCTGCGCTATGGCATGTCGCTCTTTATCGCGTCCGAAGTCATGTTCTTCGTCGCATTCTTCTGGGCCTTCTTTGATGCCAGCCTGTATGCCGGTCAGGAAGAACTGTACCTGCGCCATGAATATACCCAAGGCGTATGGCCACCCCCGCAATTCCACGTCATCCCGCCGTTCGACCTGCCGTTCATGATGACCATGATCCTGCTGCTGTCGGGCTGCACCGTCACATGGGCACACCACGCCATTCTGGAGGGAGACAACAAGAACGCCATCAAGGCACTGGGCCTGACCGTTCTGCTGGGTTTCATCTTCCTGTGTTTCCAGGTTTACGAATATGTCCACGCTCACTTCGGCTTCACACAAGGTGTATATCCGTCGACATTCTTCATGGCGACAGGCTTCCACGGCTTCCACGTCTTCGTCGGCACCGTGTTCCTGTTCGTATGCTGGCTGCGTGCGAAAAAGGGCCACTTCACACAGGATCGTCACTTCGGTTTCGAAGCCGCCGCCTGGTACTGGCACTTCGTTGACGTTGTCTGGCTGTTCCTGTTCATCGCCATTTACTGGTGGGGCAACACAATCGGAACCGGCACGCCGCTACCGCACTAATCAGGCCGTATCATGACAACCGAAGCACCCCTGCCAGATACGAATATCATCCGGCAGGCCTTCCGTTGCCGCTGCCCCCGTTGTGGTCAGGGCGCGCTGTATCAGGATGGGTTCATGAATATGAATCTCCGCGATCACTGCGACACCTGCCAGCTTGATTACAAGCGGATTGATGCCGCCGATGGCCCCGCCGTGTTCCTGATCTTCATTCTGGGCTTTCTGCTGGTGCCGATGGCGTTGCTGTTCGAATGGGCCGTACACCCGCCGTTATGGGTCCATGCGGTGCTATGGGGCGTCATTGCGCTCGGCTCGACGCTGGGCTCCCTCAAGCCGCTGAAATCTTTCATCATCGCCCTGCAGTTCAAGCATCGCCCAAGTGACTGGCAATGAGGCGACTGGCAATGAAACGCGATATCCCGATGGGCGGCACGATCTTCATGCTGGCAGGCGTCGCCGCCCTGTGCTGGCTGGGCCACTGGCAGACCGAACGCCTGCAGTGGAAGAACGCGCTGGTCCAGCGGATTGAATCGGAATATAGCCGCAATCCGCTCGATAATGCCTTTGATGCCGATGCGATAAAGGCCATCGAGCAGGAAACGCCGCCGATCGCCTATGGCAGCCTGCGCGGTCAGTTTCACCATGAATTTGAAATCCTGATCGGCCCCCGCACACATGACGGCAAGCCGGGATACCACATCGTAACACCTTTCTCTGTCGCCGGTGGCGGTGGCCGTGTTCTGGTCAACCGTGGATGGGTGCCGCTGGATCTGGCCGATCCGGTCAAGCGGCTGGAAAACCAGGGCGAGGAAATGGTGACGCTGACCGGCATGGCCCGCCTGCCTGACAAGCCGAATCCGTTCACACCGCATAATGATCCCAAAAATCATACATGGTACAGTGTGAATGCCGAAGATATCGGCATCGCCGCCAACATGCCGGGCCTGCCGTCCGTCGTGTTTTATGCCGAAACGCAGGACCCACCGATCAGCGGCGATTATCCGGTGATGCAGGCCGAGCGTAAAATACCCAACAATAATCACCTGCAATACGCGATTTTCTGGTACACGATGGCGGCTTTGTTCGTCCTGATCTATCTGTTGCGTTTCTTCGGCCCGCAGAAAAATAAACAATAAGGTTCATCATGGCGATCCTGTTCCGCCCCGTCTTCGATTACGACCTGCGTGACTGGGCCCCCGCCCTGAAGCGCGAACTGGCGGGTTACGATCTGCGCATCGCACCCGATATCGGCAAGCCTGAAGACATTCATTACCTGATCGGCTGGAAATTATTCGAGGGCGATAAAACCGCATGGCCGAACCTGAAGGCCGTACTGCCTTTAAGCACGGGCGTCGACCGTTATATCGGCAATCCTGAGTTCCCTGATCATGCCATGCTCGTTCGTATGATCGAGCCGGGCCTGAATCAGGGCATGGCCGAATACGTCGCCAGCTTTGTCTTGCGGTTCCACCGCGAACACGACCGCTGGAAAGAGGCGCAGGATAATCGTCACTGGACCCATGACATGCCCAGACTGGCAACGCGCCGGACAATAGGCTTGCTGGGGCTGGGCAACCTTGCCCATAGCTGCATTGATGTGCTGAAGCCATTCGGCTTTAACCTGCGCGGCTGGAGCCGCAGCGCCAAAGATCTTCCCGGCATCACCTGTTTCCATGGCCGCGATCAGTTACAGACCTTTTTAAGTGAATGTGAAATCCTGATCTGCCTGCTGCCCCTGACATCGGAGACGCAGGACATTCTGAACCGCGAAACATTATCCTGCCTGCCGCGCGGGGCCTGCCTGATCAATCCGGCGCGCGGGCGTGAAATTGT
>Ga0075163_10007003_pt1 | contig 14945 bp, 11 predicted proteins | sample JI1023141ADNA_FD_71478 | JGI IMG/M metagenome (GOLD analysis project Ga0075163, IMG submission 71478) | Wastewater effluent complex algal communities from Wisconsin, to seasonally profile nutrient transformation and Carbon sequestration -... | ecosystem: Engineered > WWTP > Effluent > Algae...
GTCCGGCGTCCACACGACCTGCAGTCGGTTCAACTCCGTCACATCGGGGTCGAATACCTGCGCGAACGTCGTCTTGCCGTTGACGTTGGTGTCGTAAGTTTCCGATCCGAGCTGGCGTACATCCTCGAACTCGATGATGGCCTGCAGGTTGTTCCATCTGGCCGTCTGCCAGCCCAACCGCGTGCGCGCCGTGAAGGCCTCGCCATCGCTTCTGCCGGACTGACCCGCCAGTTCGACGCGTGGCCGGAACTCCAGGATCGGCGTGCCCTGCTGGATCGCCGTGCCGATATCAAGCGGAGCGTCCTGCGCATGGGCGCCGCCCGCTGTGACCATCAGCAATCCCGCGGCGCCCCCGAGCGCGGCCAAACGTATCCCGATCGCTATCCCACGGATAGCGTTGCCGCTGTCTGCCATGTCGTCCCCTGCTGGCCTTTGGCCAAAAAAAAACGCCCGCGCGGCGCCTGTTGGGCCGCACGGACGTCGTTGTCCGAACTTGATGTGGGCGCTGCGATGCGCCAACCGGAACGCCATTGCTCCGGCAAGTGAGCAAGTCGTGCAGGCTCTAACGTGGCGCAGCAAGCGCGATGTTCACGACCGCATGCGATTTGCAGCTATCGCCGCTGCGGTGCCTTTGCGTTGTGCTGCAGTGCCCACGGAATGCACAAACACAATGTCGGCGCGCAACGCGCGCAGCGCGCAAGGTCATGCCGTGGGACACGCGGTCACCTGCACATCGAACGCTGGCAGCGCGTCCAGCGCCGGTCGGGGAGGACCAGGCGCTGGAGCGATCGCATCAGGCCGCGCGCACCGTCCGCAGGAATTTGCCCACTTCGGTGTTGAGACGCGTGCTCTCTTCGGACAGCGACCGCGCCGATTCGAGAACCTGCGATGAGGCCGAGCCGGTCTTCATCGAGCCCTGCTGGACATCGGTGATGTTGGAGGCCACATGCGCCGTGCTTTCGGCGGCCTGCTGGACGTTGCGCGAAATTTCCTGCGTCGCCTCGCCCTGCTCTTCGACTGCTCGCGTGATCGCCGCACCAATCTCCGACATGCGGAGGATGGTTTCGCTGATCAGCCTGATCGAGTCGACCGACGCCGAGGTGGCGCGCTGGATATCCTTGATCTGCTCCGAAATCTCGCCGGTCGCCTTGGCGGTCTGTTCAGCCAGCATCTTGACCTCGGATGCAACCACCGCAAAGCCGCGGCCTGCATCGCCAGCCCGTGCGGCCTCGATCGTGGCGTTCAGGGCGAGAAGGTTGGTCTGACCGGCAATCGAGCTGATGAGTTCAACAACGTCGCCGATGCGTTCGGCCGCGCCCGCCAGCTCGTTGACCTGGTTTGTGGTCTCCTGAGCCTGCTGAACCGCGTTGGTCGAGATCTGCGCCGAGTGCTGAACCTGACGGCTGATTTCCGCGATCGAGGAGGACATCTCCTCGGTCGCAACTGCGACGGACTGCACGTTGGCCGACGCGCGACCGGAGGCGCTCGCAACGGTCGTGGACAGCTGCTGCGTGCTGTCGGCGGTCGACGTCAGCGTATCTGCTGCAGTCTCAAGCTCAGTCGCAGCTGAGGAAACGGTTCTGATGATTGCGCCAACAGCGGATTCGAAATTGTCCGCCAGCGCCCGCATTTCGATCTTGCGTTGCTCGGCCACGCGCTGTTCTGCGGTCTTCTGCGCGTCCGTGACGCGTCTGAACTCAAGCGTATTGTCCTTGAAAATGACAAGCGAGTCGACGATGCCGCTGAGCTCGTCAGCCCGCTTCAGCTTCTCGATGTCAGCGGAGAGATCGCCAGCAGCCAGAAGACCCGTGGCCGACGAGATCTGGCGAATGGAGCGAACCGTCGCCATGCCGACAAGGAAGGCGAGGAGTCCGCTCGCGGCCAGCGCGAAGAGCGCTGCAGCAATCTGGATCGTGTTGGCCGCGCTCGCGGCCTTCGCGCCGGCGGCGGCGCTTGCACGCGACGTCTCGACCGTGCGCGCGACCAGGGCGTCGAACGCCTCCAGCAGGCTGTTGTAGTTTTCTGCGAATGGCTGGGCGAAGGAAACCGCCGCCGCGAAGTCGATCTCCATCATCGACGCGACAACCTCGATCGCTTCCTTGTATTTCTTCAGATCAGTCTCGATCGCCAGCACCGCGTCGGAGTCTTCCTGCGAGGTGAGCGTGCCGCGATAGGCGCCGAGATCGGCCAGAACCTTGTCGACATCGGCGCCAAGGGCTCCGACGGCCTGGGCAGGATTTTCGCCGCCGGTAATGGCTGCGGCCTGCATGGTGAGCAACTGGTAGAGGCGTCCGTTGACGCCCTGGATCCGGCTGTTGGCCTCGCTCAGCGTGATGGCGCTTGCGAGGTCACGGTTGACGATTTTGTCGGTGCGGGTGACCTGCTCCTGCAGGCTGAGGTAGCTGAGAAACGCCAGCAGCCCGATCAGCAGCAATGAGACCGCCGACGGTACGGCGAATTTCATGGCGAAGGGCCAGTTGGAGATGGAGAACCGTTTCATCGTGCTTCTCTCAATTACAAACGCAGGGTCCGATTGTGGATAGCGGGCACACAGACGCCGACCTGCAGACAGATCGGCTTGTACGCATAGGCAGTCGGAGGCTTTCTCCGAAGAAGGGCGAAGGGCGCTTCCCTTTCAGGAAGCGCCCTCAAACCTACCAGGCTTTGGTGACCGAGAGCTGAACCTTGCGTTCGGCTTCCAGACCGCTGAGGCCTTTGGCCTGCGACTGGCTGTCATCCAGCAGGTTCTGACCGCTCAGAGCCAGAACAAGGTCATCAGTCGCACGATAGGCGATCCTGCCGCCGGCCGTGACGTAGGCCGGAACAGCTTCGAGCAGGTTGCCGTTGTAGGACGAAAAGTCGCTGACGTGGTGCAGGAAGCCATCGATCTCCCATTTGCCGCTGCTCCAACCGGCGGCGAGGTTGCTGCGGTATTCCGGCGAGCTGGCGGCAAACGCCACTTTGCGCAGGATAAGCGAAGCATCCGTGCCGAACGCATCATCGGAGACATCGGTGTAGGTCGTGTCGGCGCTCCAGTGGAAGCCGCCTTCGATCTTGCCAGACGCCGAGAGCTCGAAGCCCATCATTTCCGAATCCGAGGCGTTCGCGTAGCTGTACGTCGTCCAGGTGGACGGCGTGCTCGGGATGCTCGGGATGGCGGTGGAGAACTGGCCTTTGACGTCTTCCGTCTTCTGCGCGAACAGCTTGATGGCCATCCGGGCGCCGAGGGAGGAAAGCTCGCGGTCGTAACCGACCTGATAGTTGGTGACGATAGCGGGCTCAAGCAGCGGGTTGCCGGTGATCAGGGCGCCGGTGGGCGCGGGCGTCGCCGGCGGGATCAGCAGGCCGCCAAGTTCCAGCAGGGTCGGGGCCTGCACGCCGCGCGCGTACGTGGCGCGCAGGGCGTCCTTGGCGCTGAGCTTGTAGACGGCGCCGAGGTTGGCGCTGACTTCCTGGATGTCGCGGTCCCAGAGCGCATTGTTGTTCTGGGGATGGCCGGCCGGGAAGCCGCCGGTCCGTTCAAGGGTCAGCGTGTCGAGCCGCAGGGCGGATGTCAGCGAGAGCTTGTCGTTGACGACGTAGTTCCACATGACGGACGGAGCAAGGACCGTGTAGCCGATCTCGGCGCCATTGTACGAAGCCGTGCCCATCTTGTTGTCGCGGTATTCGAGGCCGACGCGGACGGTGTGCGCTGCGCCGATCTTGAACAGGTCTTCCAGGCTCACGACGGTGATCTCGTTGAGATACCGGCGGCCGGGAGTCTCGGCGTCGAGGTTGTTGTGATAGGCTTGGCCCTGGACGAGACCAAAATCGGTATCGGCGCTGAGGGTTGCTTTCACCGAATCCGTTTTGACGCGATGCTTGGCGTAGGCGAAGGTCGAGATCACCTGGCTCGCTGCGCTGTTGGACATGCCGGCTTCGACGCGCAGTTCCGCTTTTTCCGAGAGCTTCAGCACGCCATCGATGTTGGCGCGCGAGGTCGAGGGATTGTGGATCTGGGCAGGGAGGACAGTGGGGCTGTTGTCTTTCCACTCGTTCTGATGCTCGGCGCCGGCGGAGACGCGGAAGGACAGACGGTCGCCGAGGCGAACGGTTTTGACCACGGAAGCGCCGGTGCTTTCGCTGGTGCCCGCGCGCAACTCGATGACGTTGGTGTTATCGAATTTCGGGTTGAAGGTGATGATGTTGATCACGCCGGACACGGCGTTGAAGCCGAAGATGGCGCTGTTCGGGCCGCGGACGACCTCGATCTGACGGATCTCGCTCAGTTCGATCGGGAGCGAATTCCAGTCGGTGTAGCCAAAGTGGTCCAGATAGACCTGGCGGCCGTTGATGAGGACCAGCAGGCGCGGCGAGCGGGCCTGGTTGTATCCACGGATGCCGACGTCGGACTGGGCCGCGGCGAAGTTCAGCACATCAACGCCGGCGACACGGCTGATGATGGTCGGCAGTTCGGTAGCGCCAGAGCGGCGGATATCATCGGCGGAGATGATAGTCATGTCGACCGGCACTTCGGTCGAGCGCTGGGGCGATCCCGTCGCCGAAGTCGTCACCGGTTCGTTGAACAGCTGTTCCAGCGAGCCGTAATCGATCGACTGCGCCATCGCCGGCGAAGCCATCAGCAACGGCAGACTGGCGCACATCGTCAGATATTTTTTGGAGAGCATCGGAAAGTTCCTTGAATTGAATTGGCGTTTGAGGTTCCGACGAGCGCTCCGGCTCGCCTGGCATGGACGAGACGGGCTAGATCTCTTTGATCATCATCCGGAAAGCCGATCCGAAAGTGATCGAGGCGGCCGCAGCGGATGCGCGATTGACCAGAATTTCGACCTTCGGCGAGCTCTCGACCGCCAGCACGCAACCGCCAGATTCTGCGCAGGACTTGTCAGTGCTGACCGTAAGTTTCTTCTTGGCTCCCAGCGCGCCATAGTGAGCGGACATGCCCTTGGGAACATAGATGGCGGCCACATCCCCTGCTCCGGCCAGACCCGACATCGGGACCAGTTTCGCCTTCATCGTGACGCCGCCGGCGGACATGCCGGCGCCGATGAGGGCGACAACCTGTTCAGCCTCGGCTTTGGATCCGGCTGCATCGTCCGAGTAGACGACGGCGACGGTGACTTCGCCCTTGGCGCCGCCTTCAACGAAGCTGAGCGCGCGACCGATGACCTGAAGATCTTTTGCGTCGGCGGCAAAAGCCGCAGATGGCAACAACACCGCAGCAGACATCAGGGCGGCAAGGAAACTTTTTTTCATCGCAAGACTCTCTTTCAACGACTGCTATCGGCCCCGAAAAAACTCCGCCTGGCATCGGCGCGGATCGGCCAGACGGTGGAGAGATGAATGAAAAAGATGAAGAAATTACCTAATGCGGCGGAAGGTTTTCTTAACGATTGTGGCAAGGACCGGGGTCGTCGGCTCGACGACCGATGCGGGTGATCGGACGCATCTCCAGACCAGCCCGCGATCATCGCTCGAACGTCGTCATGACACGCCGAAGGACTGCTTCCCGGATTTTGCTCGATCGGCTCTGCACGCCTTTGCGCCATGCGGGCGTGCGCATCATCGTGGGGAACGCGATTGTCGATGCGACAAACCCGATCGCGATCACGTGGGCGATCAGGTTCGTCGCATTTCCATGCGCCGCGCATGTTTATCAGGATGGACGCAACGGAGATCTGCGCGAGTGCATTGCGTTCGCTGCAAGCTCATTCGCACAACGTGTCATTCAGCGAGCATTCGCTGATGCCGCCGCCACGCGATGGGAGATGGAAGCCATTGCCCTGCCCGACCAACGGCGGCGTACGACCGCTGTTCAATTCGAGGGACAGGAACGGGTGGAGATCGCCCGCGTTGTTGCGATAGGCGATGTGCGCAAATGTGAGGCGAAGCTTATGTCAGTCCGAGTACAGATCGCCGCGCTGATCTTTATGATGGTTCAAGGTGTCTTGTTTGGTGTGGGGATCATAACCATCCTCGCAACATCTCTGACGGTCTGGGCTATGCAGCTAATACCCGCGCTCGTCGTCTTGAGTGCAGCCTTCTCGGTTCCTGTCTCGTGGATGATCGCTCCGCGGCTGCGGCTCGGCTATCGCAAACGGCGAACGGCAAAAGCCGTCTAGCCAGCCATTTGCAGACTGATGCAATCCTGAACTGCCCTGCTATTTCGGCGCCGGGCGCTGATACAGCTCGATCGTGTACCCGTCGGGATCGTGCACGATGTTGGTGCCGTCGACGATCTTGGCGGGCGGATAACCCGACGCCGCCAGACGCTCGGCCAACTTGCGGCCAGACGGCACGACGAGAACGATGCGGCCGAACTTCGTCGCGCCGGGAACAACCTCCCCTTGCCGCAAGACTATCAGCGTGTCGGCGCGCGTATCACCCGTCATGCCAAGCAGGTATTCGACGACCTTGCCTGACTTGTCTGGAACTTTGGCGTCGACCTGCAGGCCGAGAAGCTCGGTGTAGAATGCCTTCGATCTTTCAAGATCCGACACCGTCAGACCAAGGCCGGAGACGCGCATGGGCTTCACGTCTTCGGTCAGCGGCGTGGGCGAAGTCTGCGCAAACGCGCTTGATGCAGCCAGCACATTGACGAGCGCGAGCATCACGAAAGATGAGTGAAACGAGGCCATGTCAACTCCACGCAATACCTGGCTATTGAAAATCTAGCGGCCGCCATTCGCCGTTGCGGCCGATCCCGTAGCCGCCACAGTCGATGGCACGGGATAGACTTTCAGCGCGTCTCCGAACGGCACCTTGGGATCCGGCACCAGTCCGTCGATCACCTTGAACGAGACGGCCTTCACGGGCGGCTCCGGCGGGGCGCTGGCCTTGTAGGAGACGACCGAGGTTGCAACCTTGCTGGCGTCCGGCGTCATCACGAAGGCCGGCACAGCTTCAATGCGCTCGGCATAGGAAATGTGGGTCTTCTGCCCTCCCGCGCCGGTAGGGCTGAAGTCGGCATTACGCTTGAGTGCATAGTAGACGCCCGGCAGCTGCACCCAGGTGAGCGCTTCGATCACTGGCCCGCGCGCATCCACCCATCCCTTGTAGACAGGCGCCCACGGACGATAGCCGCCGACAAAACCCTTCAGCGAACCATCCGGCTTCATCTCAAGACTGATGCGGGCGCGCAGCAACTGCAGCTCGCGGGTGTAGCTCGGATCACGCAGCCAGACTTCGTCGGCCGCCTCTGTCGAGGTGATGACGCCCCTGGATGATTTCGCCTTCAGGATCGCTTCAAATTTCGAGTCCGGCTTGATGCGGAATGTATAGTCGTGTGCAACCTGGCCGTTGCCGTCCTTCACCAGCTTGTCGCTGCTCATGTAGATGCCGACATCGACTTCACTGTCGTTCATCGGATCATCGCCCTTGCCGGCGACGACAATCACCACCGTCCAGCTGCCTTCGCGCATGGCGTCGTTCATGGTCAGCGCACCGCTGGAAAGGCGCGGCGGACCGCGATAGGTCTTCCAGCAGCCGAGCGTCTTGTAGAAGACGTTGTCGATGCCCTTCTCGCCAGCCGGACTGGAGAAACCCGTCGTCTTGTCGCCGTCGAGATTGATGCCCTCGGCGATCTTGCCGGACACTTCGACAAGGCCTGGGTCGGGCGTTGTCTCGGGATGCATGTAGACGTTGGCGCGATCCTTGCCGCGGAAGGCCATCTGGTTCTGGCCGTGCACCGCGCTGCGGCTCGGGTTGGCCGGGTTGCGCAGCCACTTCGCTTCCGCCTCGGAGTAACCCGCCTTCACCAGCACGCCGACCCAGTCGACCTCGGGGTTGGAGCCTTTGGGGCAGTCCGCGCCAGGATCGATGACGCCTGTCTTGGCGCCGTAATACATCGCCGCTTCATTCCATTCGACGACATATGTCTTCGACCATTCGGCCGACGCCGCGCCGCTGAAACAGAGGAGTGCGCCTGCCGCCGCAGCCAGTTCGATCAATCGCCGCTTCATGCCGCCCTCCTCCTCACGCCATCACTTCGGAGACAGGGCGCGATGTCTTCATCGCTCCTGATCCGAACTCGCCCACTGGCACGCCCATCAGCTGCTGCGCGGTCAGCGACACGCGCGTCACGGATTCGCCCTTGGCGGCGATGTGCTGACCCGACTTGTGCTTCCCGCCCGCGCCGCCCGCGAGGATCATCGGGATGTTTTCCAGCGAGTGGATCTTTGCATATCCCGTGTCGCTGAACGCCAGGACCAGGCTGTTGTCCAGCAGGGTGCCGTCGCCTTCCTTGATGGCGTCGAGTTCGCCGAGGAAGTCGCCGAGCCCCTGCATCACCATGCCCGCGAGCTTGCTGCTCATCGGCTGGTAGCCGAGCTTGGCGTCGGTTGGCTCGTCGTGCGTGTACTGGTGATAGATCTTGGAATCGCCCGCGATGTAGGTCTCTGACGATCCGGGTGTGTGCACGCTGTTGAATACGCGTGTCTGGTTGCACGCGAGACCCATGGCCAGAAGCCGCGCCATCGCCTTGTTGTTGGCGTTGACGACATCGACCGACGCCGACCTCTTCGGCTCGTCCGGGCGCTTCGGGATGACGCAGGATTCGCATTTTTCGGGCTGTTGCTGCTGGATTGACAGCTGGTTTTCCATCTCGCGCAGCGACGTGAAATACTGGTCCAGCTTGGTCTGGTCAGCGCGGCCGACGTCGGCCATCAGCGCCAGGCGCTGATCACCGATGGCCGACAGCACGCTTTGGCGCAGCATGATGTTGGGATCGGGCTTCCAGTTGGGGGCGTTGGGATCCTGGAAGCCTTCGCCGAACAGGCGCGTGTAGAGCGCCAGCGGCGTCGTCTCCGGTGTCGCGAAGGCCTTGCCCGTGCGCGTCGAATAGTTCACCACCTTGCCAGATGGCGACAGGTCAAGCGACTTGAAGCGCGTCGAGCCGCCGATCGCGTCGGCAATACGGGTATCGAACGAAGGCGCATCAAAGCTGCCCGTCAGAACCGGCGCTGTGCCCGACAGGATCGAGGCGTGTCCGCTCCAGTGCACGATGTTCGGCTTGCCGTCGCCAATGACGCGGAAGCCGGAGAACACCGAAACCTTTTCCTTCACCGCCGCGAGCGATTGCAGCTCCGGCGTGATCTCGAAGCCGTGGCCGTGTTTCGTCGGCACCCAGCGCGTGCCGCCGGTCGGCGTGTCCGTCAGACCAAGGCCCCAGAAATAGGTGCCGAACCGAACCGGCAGCTTTGCGCCGTCGGCATAGGCCTTGCCATTGCCATCCATGAAGATGTCCAGCGCCGGCAGGCCGAGACAGACGGCCGAGCCGCCCAGCAGGCCGCGCAGGAGCGAACGGCGATTGAAGCGCTGGGTCATCGTGCGTCTCCCGAAGCAGCGGATGGTGTGGCGGCGGCTGAGGCAGGCGGGCGAACGCCAGCTGGCTTTACGACCTTGTAGAATTCAGAGCTGGATGCGAGCCGCGTGAAAAGCTGCGGCAGCTTGTAGCCGTCGGCCGCGAACGCCCTGGTTTGCGCCACGAGGTAGTCTTCGTCGCGATCATCAACCGCGCGCCCCACGCCATAGTAGTAGGCATTGCGCACGAGGCAGGACGGCACGCGCGGATTGTCGTGCATCATGCGGCCAAGTCCTTGCGCACCGGCCAGCTGCTTGCCCTCGATCAGGGCTGCGACGTCGATCTTCGCGCCATTCTCCAGCGTGCGCAGCTGACCCAGCCCGTCGAAATGTTCCAGCGTCAGGCCGGCGGGATCGCTGACACGGTGACAGGTGGCGCAGCCTTCATTGATCATGTGGTCGATCAGGCGCTCGCGCACCGTGCCGTTCTCGATGGCCTGCACTTTCGAGAAGTCGACATCGGCTGGCGGGTCCGGCGTCGGCTGGCACATGAAGATCTCATGCAGCTTCACGCCCCGCTTGGTCGGCGATGACCGGCCGGGATGCGAGAACAGCGACAGGAACGTCACCTGCGTGAGGATGCCGGACCGCTCGGACGATTCAGGGAAGGTGTGCCTGGTCCACTCCCCGTTCGAATTGAACGGCACCTGATACACAGCCGCCAGCGGCCGGTTGATGATCGTCTCGTTCGTCGTGAAGATATCACGATAATCGCCGCGTTCGGTGACGAGGTGGTGCACGATGGTCTTGAGCGTTTCCTCGCGCGCGCTGTCGGCCACCGCCTGGCTGAACTTCGGATAGGTCAAGGGGTCCTTGTTCAGGCTCTCGAACTGATCGAGCTGCAGCATGTCGGTGAAGAACGCTTTTGCGCCATCCTCAAGCCGCGCCGAGGCGGTCAACCGGTCCAGTTGCTGCTTCAGGCCTGCATCGGTATGGATCGCGCCGCTGCGCGCCGCCGCGAGCAGTTCGGCGTCAGGGCCGGAATCCCAGATCAGGAAGGCAAGGCGCGTCGCCTTCGTATAGCCATCGAGACGGAACTGGCCGGGCGCCGCAGGATCGGGTTCCGCCGTTTCGATACGGAAGAGGAACTCTGGCGCGGCGACCATGCTGGTCAGCGCCAGTTGCAGGCCCTCGTAGAAATCGCCTGACTGCGCTGTCCCCGTCTCGGCCGTCGCGACACGCGCTGCGATCTCGGCCTCGGTCAGCGGGCGGCGGAAGAGCTGTTCGCCATAACGCGCGACGAATTTGCGTGTGCAGGCTGCATCCGCCTTCTTCGGGTCGGCGGGTGCACAGCCCACCGTCTGCGCCCGGCGCGGCTCGGCCAGCGCCTGATCGGCGATCGAGGAGGCCAGCGCGAAATACTGCTCCAGGCCGGACGTGGTGATCGACAACTGGCGGCTGCCGATAGCGAGCAGCCCGTCCTCGCGCCTCTCGGGTTCGAAGCGGGCGTTGATCTTGATGTCAGATCCGAAAATGTCGGAGATCGAATGCCGGTACTGGCTTTCGGTGACGCGCCGAATGGCTGTCTTGAACGCGCCGGGCGTTGGTGCAGCGGCTGCGGCGTGGCCCGCCGGCGTCGTCGAATTCTTCAGAGCTGTGGTGCAGGCAACGACCGCAAGCGCTGCCAGTGACACGCACGCTAAGGCTGCAAACCTGCGCAAAGCCTCTTCTCCCTGTCGTCTTTACCCGTCAGATCTTGCGCTGACGCAACGTGACTACAGCGAACAATGGGTCAGCAGTCAAGCTGAACTGTAGACATTGCTAATCGACACCGAAAACGCCAAGCTTCTGATCTGTTTCAAGGATTTTACATGCGCATTGAACTGCTAATTCTGGCCGCCATCGCGGTGCTTTCGACCCCCGCCCTGGCCCAGCAGGCGCAGGGCGACGCAGACGCCGGCGCCGAGATTTTTGCAGCCGACTGTCGCGCCTGCCATGGCGGCATGATTGCGCCCGCGCTTCGCGGCGTCGTCGGCCGACAGATCGCCACCCTGCCCGGCTATTCCGGATACAGCGAGGCGCTGAAGGCCAGGACCAGCCAGAGCTGGACGGAAGCGACACTCGACACTTTCCTGACAGCTCCGGCAGATTTCGCGCCCGGCACGCTGATGTCGAAATCCGTTCCCGACCCGCAGATGCGGGCCGACATCATCGCCTATCTCAAATCGCTGCCGCCGCCCGCGGCGTCGTAAGGCGCAACGTTGCGGACAACCGCTATTTGTAAGGCTTGGTGACAAGATCGCCGGTCAGGTCGTTCTTGTAGCTCCGCAGCAGCCGCATCGCCGCATCGGCCTTCGCGCGATCGCCCGTGATGTGCAGCTCGATCGAAAGACCGCGCATCGCCGCGTTATGGAGGTGGCACATTGCCTCGATTGCGGCGCGGTCGGTGATGCCGACGCTCTGGGCCTGCTCCCACACGCCTTCGAGCTGGGATTTCTGCAGGTTCTCCAGTACGGCGGGAAACTGCTCGCCCAGTTCGGGATCGCTGCGCGAACCCACCATGATCTCGTGCAGCGCAATGGCCGGCGGACGCGTCATTGCTTCCCAGGTGGCCATGGTGATCGCCAGGTAACGATCCATGCCGGGAACGGTGTTGGCCAGCAGGCGGCTCACCAGACGGTTCTGCTTTTCCGCCGCGTACTCGGCGACCGCCAGCATCAGGTCGACCTTGTTGGGAAAATGGTGCAGCACCGCCCCGCGACTCACCCCCGCCGCGTCCGTCACGACCTGCAGTGTCGTTGCGGCATAGCCAAGCCGGTTGAGGCAATCGATCGCCGCCTCGATCAGGCGCTTGCGCATCGCCGCCGTGCGCTCGGCATGGGGGCCCCGCACCACTGCCGTCGCTGTCTCAGCAGACTTCTTGGCTGCCACGCCCTTGACCGCCATGGAACTTTCACTCCGTCCGCAAGCCTCATCCGGCCTGCGCAACGAACCTAAGCCGCAAGACGCTCTGCTGGAACCCTCATTTTGAGGCGCACCAGCCAGGCGAGGTCAACCGGCGGTGCGGGCGATCTTTCCGCCCTTCGCCTTCGTCATCAGGCGAATGACTTCTTCTGTCACCTTTGGCTCCCAGCCTTCTGTGTGACCCTTGTCGAGACGAACGATGTCGGCGACGACGCGGCCGTCGCGGCAGCCGACATACTCGAACTCCTCCGCAACACCCGGACGCGCCTGGCGGCCCCAGCTGTAGGTCGGCGGGTTCTGGCGACTGGAGTCGTTTATGTAGCCGCCCTTCACATCGACGATGTCAGGCCGGCGTTCGCGGCGCTTGCAATCGTATTTCGCTGCCCAAGACGACGCCTCGGGGATTTTCGCAATCTCGTGTTCGCCGCTGATCGCGATGTGGGAAAAGTCGCACGTCGGATCCGGCTGTTGCTGGGAGACTGGGCTGTTGGGCGAGTTCACGACGTCTGGCGCCGGCGTCGTCAGCTGAACAGCGGGGCCGAAACCGGTGGGGCCGAACCCAGGGCTGCCGCCGACGCGGCTGGCCGAGATGGAGAGGTATCCATCGGCCTTGTTCTTGAAGAACTCCGAGCAGACCAGGCGCCGCGAGGTGATGCCGCCCTGGCTGTGGCCCGCGAGCCAGAACGACTTGATATTCTTCGCGCCGATCTGAGCGACAACCGAAGTGGTGAGCGCCTGCAGATAGGCGTCGTCAGCCTCCGCAGTCCAGCGACGCGGCGGCGCGTTGGGCGTGATGACGACGAGCCGGTACTTCTCGACATAGTCGACAAACGGGAAATAGTGGCGCTGCCAGTTGCCGAACGAGCCGCCGCCGTGAAGCGACAGGACAACAGTGACCTTCTCGCCCTTCTTCAGGTCGCACGGATAATCAAGGAAAAAGTTGCGGCCGGTTGTGGGCTCCTTCACAGGCCCCTGCTCCGTGACCAGCGCACCGCAGTTCGTTTCAGGGCAGCGCAGAATGGGCGGCGGCGCGCAGGGCGCATCCGCCAGTGCGAGAGACGGCGCAGCGGGCGCATCGCCCGCAGTCGACGCACAGCCGACAGCGAGCGCGCCAAGCAGGCTGATTGCGGACGATCTGAAAATTGCGCGGAAGGTCATCGGGCAACTCCTTGTGGAAACGGAAGCAAATGCAACCTGAACAAGACCCGCGGGCGCGGGCGACGATTTCCAGCAACGGTCAGACTGCGATCATCCCAACCAGGTCCCGCGCCGATTCGAGAGCTTCAAGCGATCGGACACGCTCGATTACTTTTCGGGCACGCGCAGCGCCGAGCTTTGGAGACATCAGTTCCGTCGCCTTCGCCTCGACCTCGTCCCGGCTCATCGGGTGCGAGGGGTAGCCGACGACGTAGGGTACGTAGATCTCGTGGCGCTTGCCATTCGTTTCGAGAACGATGATGCGCGCGGATTCCGTTCGCGGCTGGCCTGGAGCCGCTTCCTGTGCGGGGTCGTGGGCGATCGTCACGCGCTCCATCAGGGCGCGCACTCTCGTATCGCTTGCCATGCGCGACAGCGACTGCGCCGACACAAAATCCAGCCTGCCCTCGATCAGCATGAGCGAAAGCGTGTAGCGGAGATTGAGTGCGGGCATGGCCGCATCGCGGAACGCCTGCCACCGGCCCGGCATCTCCACACGAACCGACGCCACATTGTTGCGATCGATCTTCGGCAGCAGCTCATACATGCCATGAATAGCGGGCTGCGTCGGACCGCCAACCGGGTAGCGCTTGAAGCCCGTTTCCTTCAGCTCCGAGCGCACACCCAGCTGTTCGATCAGATAGGCGGGGTTGGCGTCTCCCGCGGCAAAGGCGCCGGCGCGCATCCAGCCTTCGGGATTGTCCATCGCGTCACGCACGCCCCGGAAGCCTGCCTCCACCATCAGCGCAGCCTGCAAACCGTTGCGGGCGCCCATGCCGGCGAAGACGAATGCCTTTTCGATGTGCTCGACATCCATCAGCCATTGCCACGAACCGGAGGCCTGCTGGGCGCAGAAGGTCAACAGGTCTGCGATCCTGTTCTCGGGCGTGCCGATCAGCGACGCAGCCGTGGCCGCGGCGCCGAAGACGGACCCGACGCCATGATTGGCGATGCCAGCCTCGCGCAGGTTGGAGAGACCAAGGGCTTTGGGGATGCGTCCGGCCAGTTCGTAACCGGCGACAACAGCGCGGAGCACGGCCTCGCCGCTGATGTTCTTGCGCGTTTCAGAAAGGCCCAGCGCGACGCCGACAATCGACGGACCCGGCTGCACGAAGGCCGATGGAATGAAGTCGTTGATTTCAGCCGCGTGCGCCGTCATCGCGCTGGCGAACACCGCGTCTGACAGGGAAGCCTTCTGCCTTGTGCCCAGCATCGTCGCCGCGTTCTTCGCTGCTCCACCGCTTTGTGCGTTGGCGTATTTTCGCGCCAGGACGGATGGCTCGAGATCGCGGCAGGCGACGATTGACGCAAGCGTGTCGAGAATGTGCTGCCGCGCCAGTTCGCGATGATCGTCGGGGATAACAGCCGTGCGGATACCCGAGATGTATGCCGCCAGCGCAGGCGTGACGGGCGGCGCGGAAGGCCTGGGCGCTGCGGGCTGAACCTGCGCAAGCGCGGGTTGCGCAAGGCTGGAGGTGAGCGCC
>Ga0075163_10007004_pt1 | contig 14944 bp, 12 predicted proteins | sample JI1023141ADNA_FD_71478 | JGI IMG/M metagenome (GOLD analysis project Ga0075163, IMG submission 71478) | Wastewater effluent complex algal communities from Wisconsin, to seasonally profile nutrient transformation and Carbon sequestration -... | ecosystem: Engineered > WWTP > Effluent > Algae...
GCAGGGGCACCCGGGGAGCGCCCCACCTTTTTCCCATCTCCGCTGAGAATATGCAACTGCCGGTACCGCAATGAGCAGCACGAACAGGAGTATCCATTTTTTCAAGATGGGCATGTGAAACATTTTTTTCTTACAAATTCCCCTTTTTCAATTCTGCCACGGCGTAATCCGCTGCGCGGGCCGTCAGTGCCATAAAAGTCAGCGAAGGGTTCACACAGGCGATGGACGTCATACAGGAGCCGTCGGTGACAAACACATTGGGAATGTCGTGCATCTGGTTCCAGCGGTTGAGCACGGATGTTTTCGGGTCGTTGCCCATGCGCGCCGTGCCCATTTCGTGGATGGCCATGCCGGGGAACGAGCCGCGGTCGTAGGTCTCCACGTTTTTCACACCGGCGGCTTCGAGCATTTCGGCAGCATCGGCCATCATGTCCTTGCGCATCTTGTTTTCGTTCTCCTTGAGTTCGCAATCGATGGCCAGCACATACTGTCCCCACTTGTCTTTTTTCGTCTTGTCGAGCGTGACTTTGTTGTCGTAATAAGGCAACATTTCACCAAAACCGCCCAGGCCGATGCTCCACTGGCCTGGTTCGCAGAGGGCTGCTTTGAAGTCGGCGCCGACGCTGAGTTCGGCTACGTCGCGCTGCCAGTTTTCACGGTTGGCGCCGCCCTGGTATCCGAAACCGCGCACATAGTCACGTTTGTCGCCAAAGAGGTTGCGGAAGCGCGGTACATAGATGCCGTTGGCGCGGCGGCCGTAAATAATTTTATCTTCAAAACCTTCCACCTTGCCCCCGGCGCCGCAGCGGAAGTGGTGGTCCATGAGGTTGTGGCCGAGTTGACCCGAAGAATTGCCAATGCCGTCGGGCAGGCCGCCCATTTCGATGGAGTTGAGCAGCAACTGGGTAGAACCGAGCGTGGAACCGCAAACAAAAATGATTTTTGCTTCGTATTCAACGGTTTGCAAGGTTTCTGCATCGATCACCAGCACACCTTTTGCCCGCTTCTTGTCCTTGTCGTAAAGGATTTGATGGACGATGGAAAACGGACGAAGGGTCAGGTTGCCGGTAGCAACGGCGGCGGGTAAGGTAGCCGATTGCGTACTGAAATAGGCGCCGAACGGACAGCCGCGGCTGCACAAGTTGCGGTATTGGCAACTCGCGCGGCCGTTGTGTTCCTGCGTCAGGTTGGCAACGCGGCCGATGATCATGCGGCGGTGTTCCCATTTTGCCTTGATGCGGGCAGCCACGTCTTTTTCCACGACGTTCATTTCCATGGGAGGCAGGAATTTGCCGTCGGGCAGTTGGGGCAAGCCGTCCAGGGAACCGCTGATGCCGGCAAATGTCTCCACATAGTCATACCACGGCGAAATGTCCTTGTAGCGGATTGGCCAGTCGATGGCGATGCCTTCCTTGGCATTGGCCTCAAAATCGAAATCGCTGAGCCGGTAACTCTGGCGTCCCCACATGAGCGACTTGCCGCCGACGTGGAAGCCCCGGTACCAGTCGAAACGTTTGACCTCGGTGTAGGGGCATTCGAGGTCGTTGACCCACCAGTCAGGTTTGAACTCCGAATAGGGATAGTCGCGCTTTTGCACCGGGTGGCTGGCTTTCATCTCGTTGGTGATCCGGCCCCGGTGCGGGAATTCCCACACTTTTTTGGTGGCCGTGTCGTAGTCGGTGACGTGCTTCACGTCTTTGCCGCGTTCGAGCATGATGGTCTTCAGGCCCTTCTCGGTCAGTTCTTTGGCCGCCCAGCCACCGGCAATGCCGGAGCCGACGACAATTGCATCGTATTTTTCTGCCATGGAAAAGTAGTATTTCAGGCCCTGGACAAATAATGTTCAAACGGCCATGTTTATTTAAATTATTGACAATCAATTTTGTGCATCAAAGTGGCATGTCCCGGTCGGCATATTCGAGTTTTTCCAGTGATGGAATAAAATCGATCCGGGATTTACCGGACTGGATGTCGTCGGAGACATCGGCAATGGCTTCGCATATTTTACCCAACCGGTTTTTGAACACCAGTTTTAACCTGGCATGCTCGGGCGCAGCAGGCCCCGGTTCAGGAATCTCCCAGGATTTGGTCACCCTGAATTCTACATGCGGCCATCTGAACCATGTCCAGGTATCGGCGTCCTTTATCTCGATCAACGTCAGTCCGTATGCTTTCAGGGCGCGCTCGATATCAGGCTGGCTCCGGTTGGCCATCATCATAAATCTCCTGCTGCCATCATCGAACAGCAGTGCTTTGATCACATGGTAAATGGCGATGCAAAGCAAGAGGATAACCCAGTTCAGTATGTTTCCATCGAATTCCATTCGGTTTGAGGATTTGATGTTCTGATCTGTTGGTTAACAGCATTTTAAACGTCGCAAATATCAATCGCCGCAGCAAGCGAACCCAGTTTGTCGGGAGCCGAGGGGATGAATTCCTGCGCCACGTAATCCTTGAATCCCGTATCGGCAATGGCCCGCATGATGGCGGGATAGTACAATTCCTGCGATTCGTCGATCTCGTGGCGGCCCGGTACGCCGGCGGTGTGGTAGTGGCCGATGTATTGGTGCTGGTCGCGAATGGTACGGATCACATCGCCTTCGTCGATCTGCATGTGGTAGATGTCGTAGAGCAATTTGAAGTTTTCGGAGCCCAGGCGCTTGCACAATTCGACACCCCAGGGCGTGCGGTCGCACATATAATCCTTGTGATCCACCCTGGAGTTGAGCAATTCCATCTGCAGGATGACTCCGTTTTTTTCGGCCAGCGGCAGGATGCGCTTGAGTCCGGCGACACAGTTTTTCAGCCCCGTTTCGTCGTCCATGCCCCGGCGGTTGCCGCTGAAGCAGATCAGGTTTTTGTACCCGGCTTTGGCCACGAGCGGGATCATTTCGGTGTAGTTTTTCACCAATTGGTCGTGGAATTTCGGCTCCGCGAAACCGTCCACAAGGTTGATTTCCGCGCCATTGCACATGGACGAATCGAGGCCGTGTTTTTTCAGGGTATCCCAGTCTTTGGGTCCCACGAGGTCGATGGCCGTGATACCGATTTGTTTGACAAAAATGCACAATTCGTCGAGCGGCACCGAATCAAAACACCAGCGGCAAACCGAGTGGCGGATTCTGCCCTTCCTGACGGCGGAGGTTTGATTTTCAGTCATGGCTGCAAAGGAGATACTGGGAGCGGCCGTGAGGGCGGCGGCCCCGGCGAGCATGGTTTTGATGGCGCGGCGGCGTGTGGACATTTTTTGAACCATAAATGGTGAATAATAAGCAGGGACAAACTAAGACAACTTCCCGGACAAAATTTTTGTGTTTTTAGCAAAAATATAAAATTTGATTGCGCCGGTCCAGGGCCACATCAAACTTGCTTTTCAAAACATGTTGAAATACCGAAAGTTAAGCGGTTTTCCGAGGAGCCCGCTTTGTCAATTCTCTTCCACAGCAGACCAATGTCCAACTACCAAACCGGTTCAAAAAACCTCATTGTATCGCAGGACTGCAATCGCTCATCGAATTTTTGGGCAAACCGGATGGCGTCGCAGTTGTTTTGCACCCGGATTCTAGTAACACCACATTCAAACTTTGCTCAAAACAAATTTTCTGTCATGAAAAAAACCATCCTTTCGGCAGCCCTGCTGTTGATCGCCAACCTTTTTGTTTCGGCTCAAACCGCCGATGAAATCATCGCCAAACACATCCAGGCCATCGGTGGCGAAAACTGGAAAAATGTAAAATCCATAAAAATGCAGGCCAATATCACGGCCGAAGCCGCTGCAGGCATGGCAATCCAGTGGACCATGGTGGCCGTGCGCGACAAAGCCGCCCGGATGGACGTTTCCGTGATGGGCATGACCCAATCCACTGCCGTCAACGGCGACAAAGGCTGGGCCAACAACCCCTTCGCCGGCAAAATGGATCCGGAACCCATGACCGCCGACCAGGTGAAATCCATGATTACCATGACCGACATCGACGGTTCGGTGGTGGGTTACAAAGACAAAGGTTACACCGTCGAGTATGTCGGCACCGAAGACGTGGATGGCACCGAAGCCCTGAAAATCAAAATCAACAAGACGGACAACAAGGTGGAATACTGCTTCTATGACCCCGCCACCTATTACGAGATCAAAAACATCCAGGTGGAGGAAGTGGACGGCAAAACGGTGGAAAGCGCTACCATTTACTCCAACTTTAAAACCCAGGACAACATCGTTATGGCCTTCACCATGCAACAGGCCAACCCGATGATGGGCAATTCGACCATTTCCCTCACAGAAGTGGTTTTCAACCCGCCTGTGGACGAGAAGATTTTCGAGATGCCCGCGAAAAAGTAAACCATAAAATCACCCGACAACGAGCCGATCCCGAATCCCGGGGCCGGCTCGTTTTTTTACTATAAAATTTTGAAAATGAAACAACTATCCTTATACGTTTCGCTGTTGTTGTGTGCTTTTCAAGCCGAAGCACAGGTAAAATTGTCCTCCTCCACTTTTGGCGCCATCGAAGCCCGCAGCATCGGACCGGCAGTCATGGGCGGACGCATCACGGCCATCGAAGGGGTTAACAACAATCCCAAGATACTGTACATCGGCACCGCAGGCGGCGGCATCTGGAAATCCACCACAGCCGGCCTCACCTTCGAACCCATTTTTGAAAAATACCCGCAATCCGTCGGCACCCTGGCCATCGACCAGGCCCATCCCGACACCATCTGGGCCGGTACAGGCGAAAGCAACATGCGCAACAGCGTCTCAATTGGTCTCGGCATTTACCGCAGCACCGACGGCGGCCGCAACTGGTCGAAAATGGGCCTCGAAAACAGCGAGCACATCTCCAAAATCATCATCCACCCCACCAACCCCAACATCGTTTACGTAGCAGTACCGGGCCGGCTCTGGAGCGACAGCCCCGACCGCGGTTTGTACAAAACCACCGATGGCGGCAAAACCTGGGAAAAAATCCTGTACACCAACGAAAAAACGGGCTGCGCCGACGTCATCATGGACCCGCGCAACCCCGATGTACTGCTGGCTTCCATGTGGCAGGTGCGGCGTTCTCCTTATTCCTTTGTGTCCGGCGGCCCCGGCAGCACCTTGCAAAAATCCACCGACGGCGGCAAAACCTGGCGCAAAATCAGCAACGGCCTGCCCACCGGCGAATTTGGCCGCATCGCCCTGGCATCGGCGCCCAGTGCGCCGGACAATGTGCTGGCCATCGTGGAAAGTGAAAAAACCAGCCTGCTGATCTCCTCCGACGGCGGCGAAAACTGGAAATACCAGAGCGCTACTTCCAACGTGACCGCCCGCCCTTTCTACTTCAGCACCCTCCTGGTGGACCCGAAAAATCCGAAGCGGGTGTATCGCCCGGCCTTTTCCCTGTCGATCAGCACCGATGGCGGGTATTCATTTTCCGATGCGAGCGACGGCGGCGGCTGGGTACACTCCGACCACCACGCCCTGTGGATCAATCCCAACAGCACCAACCACTTGTATCTCGGCACCGACGGCGGCGTTTACATGAGCCTCGATTTTGGCGTCACCTGGACGCACCTCAACAACCTGCCGGTTTCACAATTTTACCACGTCGCAACCGACAATCAGTCGCCCTACCATGTGTACGGCGGTTTGCAGGACAACGGCTCCTGGCGCGGCCCTTCGCAAAGCCCCGGAGGCATTGAAAACAAAGACTGGGAAAACGTGGGCGGCGGCGACGGTTTCTGGGTACAACCCGACACCCGCGATCCGTCCATCGTATTCAGCGAAAGCCAGGGCGGCAACATCAGCCGGGCCAACCTGAAAACCAATCAGTCCAAATTCGTTCAGCCACAGGAGCAAAAAGGCGACCCGAAATACCGCTGGAACTGGAACACGCCCCTGGTAAAAAGCCCGGTCAATCCCCAGGCCCTGTTTTGCGGCGCACAATACCTGTTCAAAACCACAGACCGCGGCCAGAGCTGGACGCGCATTTCGCCCGACCTGACCACCAACGACACCATCAAGCAAAAACAATACGCCAGCGGCGGCCTCACGGTGGACAATACTTCTGCGGAAAACCACTGTACCATTTTCGCCATCGGGCCATCTCCACTGGATGAAAACCTGATTTATGTCGGCACCGACGACGGCAACATACAGGTGACCCGCGACGGCGGCAAAAACTGGGAACTGATCTCCAAAAACATTCCGGGAGTGCCGGCCGGCGCCTGGGTGAGCCGTGTGGAACCGAGCCGCCACGACCGTAACACGGCCTATGCCACCTTCGACAACCACGCTTTCGGCGACATGCGTACCTACGCCGCCAAAACCACCGACGGCGGTAAAACCTGGACTTCCGTCAGCAACAGTAGCGTGCTCCAGGGCTATGCCCACGTGCTGGTGGAGGATCTGGTGAATCCCGAACTGCTGTTTCTCGGAACCGAGTTCGGACTGTATATCAGCAACGACGGCGGTCAGAACTGGGTTTTGTACAAATCCCGCCTGCCCGAATACGTGGCCGTACGAGATATTGTCGTGCATCCGGCCACCAACGACCTGGTTTTGGCAACCCACGGACGCGGTATTTTTATTGTGGACGACATTTCGCCAATGCGCCGCCTGACGAGTGATTTGCTGCAAAAAGATGCGGCCTTGCTGCCGACCCGCCCCACGGCAGTCACCACCGGCCATTACGGCCAGTCGTTCCCGAATACGGACTCCTATGCCGGCATGAATGCTCCCGAGATCGCACAAATTCAATATTATCTGAAAGACCGCCTCAACACCGGTGACGTGACCATCGAAATCTACGACCCTGCCGGAAAGAAAGTTGCCACTTTCCCCGGCACCAAACGCAAGGGCATCAATGTGGTGCGCTGGGACCTGCGCACGGCCCCGCCCAAAGCGGCCAAGGGTGTGCTCGTACAGGGCGAATTCGGCGTGTACGCCGGTTTTATCGGCCAGATGGCTCTGCCCGGCACCTACAAAATCAAACTCACAGCCGGTAATTTCAAGGATGAAGGCGAACTGAAACTCATACCCGACCCGGTGCAGCCCGATCTGGAATACGCAAAACGGCACACCATGTCGAATGAGTTGTTCAAATTGGTGGAAGACCTGGGTTTGCTGGTAGCGCAGGTTCAAAATGTGAAGGACAGTACCGACCGGCGCGCTGCTCAGGTGAAGGACAAAAAATTGAAAAACGTGCTGACCCAATACAGCACGTCGCTCGAAACCTTCCGCAAAACGCTGACAGAAACCATCGAATCCAAAGGTATTACGGGCGAGCAGCAGTTGCGCGCCCGACTCGGCAGGCTTTATGTGTTTGTGGAAATTTCGGACGAAATGCCGACTCAGAGTGTGCCCGAGCGTATGAAAGTGGTGCAGGAAGAACTGTCGGCGGCAAGAACCAAGGCCGATCTGATGTTCGGCAAGGAACTGGTGACCATCAACAACGGCCTGAAGAAGGAAAAACTCGCCGCCATTTCTGTGATCGACCGCGCCGAATTTGAAAAGCAGTATGAAAAAGTAACTGCCCCGGGCGCCGGAACAGGCAAGGACTGGCGGAGCCTGCTGGAAGAGATCGAAGAAGAGGAATAATGGGTTGAGGGTGAATCAACTGGTTGATGAGGGTTTATAGAAGTTGATATTTTGATTCGAAAAGGGCAAGGATTCGGCACTTTCCCCGTCAAAATATCAACTTCTATAAACCCTTATCCACTTTATCAACCCTTTGAGACCGCCCCAAATGATCGATTTATCACTCAACCCAACCCCAAAGCAATCACATCCCGGATGTTCGGGTACACCACCGGCCCGGTCGCCAGCCAGGCGTCCGGCGCTACCCAGCCAATTTCCACGATGTCTTCTTCGGTCTGCGGTATGAGTTGAGTATCGCTGGTTTGCATCCGGTACCACCAGGTTTTTTTCAAAATGCGCTCGCCTTTTAGTTCGTAGGTATGGTAGGTATGGGCAAGAAAAGCCCCCAAATCCAGGTTTACCAGCCCCGTTTCCTCCTGCACTTCCCGCACGGCCGCTTGCTCCGGCGTTTCACCGCGGTCGATCTTGCCTTTGGGCAAATCCCACGAACCCCGGCGAAAAAATACCAGCAATTCTCTGTTTTCGTTTAAGACATATCCGCCAGCGGCTTCCAGCACTTTAAAACAAGCCTGGAAATCCGACCAGAGCGCATCCAGATCGTCGTGATAAATCATCACGGCTTTCACGCTTTTGTTTTTGTCGAGCAGGTCGAGGTATTGTTTCAGCATTTTTTTCTTGCCGGTGTAAGGGGCCACATAAGTCACTTTATCGGGTTGGAGGCCGGAATCCTTGAATCCGGAAGTGGTGGTCAGAAAAACTGGTACGTCGTTATGGTAGATTTTATAGTTTTGCGCCATCGTAATGCAATTGTTTTTGCTGCGAATGTAGTTGAATTTGGTTGTCGGGCTCCAGATATGAAGTCTTTGTCTGCCGTAAAAAATTGGCAGGTCGGATCAACTTCACTTGAAAGCCCGGGCCATGAAACCATCCTAAATGCAAGCCGAAGTAGCACGTAATTTATTAGAAATCAAGGCAGTTAAATTGAGCCCACGCGATCCTTTTACCTGGGCATCGGGCATTTTGTCGCCCATTTACTGCGACAACCGGGTAGCATTGTCACATCCGGGCGTACGGACTTATTTAAAAAATTGCCTGGCTGAAAAGTCGGCTGCCTTTGGCGACTTCGATGTCGTAGCGGGTGTGGCCACTGCCGGTATCCCGCACGGGGTTTTGTTGGCGGATATTTTGAAAAAGCCTTTTATTTACATCCGCAGCAGCGCCAAAGACCACGGCCGTCGCAACCAGATCGAAGGCGAATTGCACGAAGGGCAGCGGGTGCTGGTGATCGAGGACCTGATCAGCACGGGAGGCAGTTGTCTTTTGGCGGTGGATGCACTCCGGGATGCAGGCGCCGAAGTAGTGGGTGTATTGGCAATTTTTCAATACGGATTTGAAAAGGCACACGAGGCTTTTTACGAAAAAAAAGTTGAATTTCAGACACTTACAAACTACAATGCACTCGTTGACGAAGCTGCCAGAACCGGCTATGTGACCGGAGAGGATTTAAAAATTTTAAAAAAATGGCGTGAAAACCCCGACGGATGGGGCGCGCTTTATGCTTAATCAGGTTTGAGCGTTTGAGGGTTTCAAGGTTTCAGGGCTGATTTTTCTGCCACTGGTATACTCCTGAAGCCCTGAAATCCTGAAATCCGAAACCCATTAATAATCGGATGCAAGTAATTACACCCAATTCTGAGGCTTTCCTTCGGCGGTACCTGAACAATGCCAGCCCAACCGGCTTTGAATGGTCGGGTCAACAGTTGTGGCTCGAATACATCAAGCCCTATATCGATGAATGGAAACTGGACAATTATGGTACGGCCTATGGCATCATCAATCCCGGACAGCCCTATAAAGTTGTGATCGAAGGCCATGCCGACGAAATTTCGTGGTTTGTGAATTATATCACCGACGACGGCTTTATTCACGTCATCCGCAACGGCGGCAGCGACTTTCAGATCGCTCCTTCGATGCGCGTCTGGGTGCATCTCCGCAAGGGAGGTAAAGTTGGTGGCGTCTTTGGGTGGCCCGCCGTCCACACCCGCACCGACAAGGACGCCAGCCTGGCGCCCGCCATGGACAACATTACGATCGACGTGGGCGCCAAAGACCGCGACGAGGTACTGAAAATGGGCATCCACGTTGGGTGTGTGGTCACTTTTCAGGACGAATTCATGGTGCTGAACGACCGGTATTACGTCGGCCGTGCACTGGACAATCGCATCGGCGGGTTTTGCATCGCCGAAGTGGCGCGTCTGCTCAAGGAAAACAACATCCAGTTGCCCTTTACCTTGTACGTTGTCAATTCAGTACAGGAAGAGGTCGGTCTGCGCGGCGCCGAAATGGTGACCCACTCCATCCAGCCGAATGTGGCCATTGTGACCGACGTGACCCACGACACCCATACGCCCATGATCAGCATGAAAAAGCATGGCGACGTGCGGTGTGGCAATGGCCCGGGCATCACCTATGCACCCGCAGTGCAACAGCGACTGCTCGATCTGATCATTGATACGGCCGAATCAAAAGGTATTCCTTTCCAGCGGGAAGCATCCAGCCGGGTCACGGGCACCGACACTGACGCTTTTGCCTATTCTAACGGCGGCGTCCCGTCCGCACTCATTTCCCTGCCGTTGCGCTACATGCACACCACGGTAGAAATGGCGCACAAGGACGATGTGTCCAACCTGATCCGCCTGATTTTTGAATCCTTGCAGAAGATCGAAAACGGCCACGACTTCAAGTATTTTTCAAAAATTTGAATGGAATGACCAGCGAATGGGGAAAGGTTTCGATTTTCGCCCTAAATTCGTCTGCTGTTCTGCCACTACCCCACCCCTGAACGAACTCAACCTGCTGCCAATCTTCTATGGAATACGCCGCCTGCCAAGTAGCCATCGCACCGCTCCGTGCACAGCCATCCGACAAAAGCGAGATGGTGTCACAACTGCTTTTTGGCGAAACCGTGGAGGTCATGGAGGCCAAAGACAACTGGCGGCACGTCGTGTGTGCGTGGGACGGCTATACTGGCTGGGTTGATGCCCGGCAATTCAAACGCCTGACTCCCAGCGAATTTGATGATTATGCCGAACACCAGGCGATCAACCTGTCGCTGGTAGAGGGACTCATGGCTGCCGATCATTTTATCCCGCTCACCATGGGCGCCGTGTTGCCCCGCTACGACGGATTGCGCTGCGCGCTCGGCGAACAAACCTTTCAATTTTCCGGCCCCGTAGTTACTCCCGGGCAGCAACGCCTCGGCAGCGAATGGGTGGTAAAAATCGCGCGCCGATACCTGCACGCACCCTACCTCTGGGGCGGCCGCTCACCCTTTGGTATCGACGGCTCCGGGCTGACGCAAATGGTTTTTAAAATAGCCGGCGTCCGGCTCCTGCGCGATGCCGCCCAGCAAGTTACCCAGGGCCGCCCGATCGATTTCATGGAACAATGCCAGTCCGGCGACCTCGCTTTTTTCGACAACAACAAAGGGCACATCACCCATGTGGGCATCATCATGCCCGATTGCCATGTCATCCACGCTTCCGGCAAAGTACGCGTGGACAAACTCGACCATTTCGGCATTTTCAACAAGGAGCAGAACCGGTACACGCACCAGTTGCGCATTGTAAAACGGCTTTTACCCGATGAACCCGAAGTCATCATATCCGAAAATGACGAAGTCAGGGCTGATGAACTGACCGGACAGGGCGCGTTGTTCGGCTGATTTCTACCTTTGCAAAAAAAACGGTTTGTCGCGCGCTGATTCCACACTCCTTCCGGCAACTCTTTTAAAACTCGCACGGCTGCACGGTCGTCCCGAAATTTTCTTTTCTATCCAGGGAGAGGGAAAGAGCATCGGATTGCCTTCCGTTTTCGTACGCACCGCGCTGTGCAACCTGCACTGTATCTGGTGCGACACCGACTACACCTGGAATTGGGTCGGCACCCGCTTTCCCCACATCAATGATTCAAAACCCGGCTACCGGAAATTTGAAAAAAAACAATGGATTGCACCATGCACCATTGCCGAAGTAGCCGAAGCGGTGGCTGCATTCCCCTGCAAAAACGTGATTCTGACGGGCGGCGAGCCTATGCTCCAGCAAGCCCCGCTGGTCGAACTGATGCTGACCTTGCGCACCACTTCACCCGACTATCGCTTTGAGGTGGAGACCAACGGGACACTGGTACCCACGACTGCTTTCGATGCCGCCATAGATCAGTACAATGTGTCGCCGAAACTGGAAAACAGCGGCAATACCCGGCGTTTGCGTGAAAAGCCCGCCGCATACCGTTTTTTTGCCCAATCGCCCAAGTCCGGTTTCAAATTTGTCATCGCCGAAAAAAGCGACCTCGACGAGGTGCTGGGGCTCTTGAAAACCCATTCCATTGCGCCGGAGAAAGTGTGGCTGATGCCGGAGGGCACCTCAGCCAAAGCCCTGGCTAAACGCCGGTTGTGGCTGGTGGAAGTGTGCAAGGAAAACGGCTTCCGGTTCTCCGACCGTTTGCATGTCCAAATATGGGGAGCCAAAAAGGGGGTTTGATACAGCAGGCAGGGTGGAGAATTTCTTGGTCGGGAATGCTGTTGTTTGCTGTTTTTTCATAAGCTTTGCAGTATCAAAAACAGAACAACCATGTCCAGCAACAATTTCCGTGAAAACGTCAATACCCAATTCGGGCAGGCCAAGGTGAAAGCCCGCCGCATTTTTAAGGTGACCATGTGGGCGCTGCTGATCGCCGGTATTCTTTCCGGAATCGGCTACTACGTGTACCGCACTTTTCCCAAAAGTGAAAGCGAACAAACTGGCACCCTGTTCAAACTCGCCTACGATGGTTATGTATTCAAGACCTACGAAGGGCAGTTGCACCTCATCGGCAGTTCGATGATAACGACCCAGAGCACCTGGAATTTCTCGGTAAAAAACAAGCAGGTGTACGAGAACATGCAAAAACTGGTGGGGAAATCAGTGAAAGTGTACTACGAGGAATTGCCTGAAATCGCGCTGCCCTGGCAAGGAAAAACCGCCTATATTGTTTACAAGGTGGAAGCCTTGCAATGATTCCCTCTTACGCTTCCAACTCCTGATACCGCCTGAATGCCAGCCAGCCGGCCAGGCAAAAGACCAGTGCCGCTGCCGCCGTCAATTGTACGCCGGCAGGGTTGTCGCTGCTTTTGCCTAAAAGCAGCAGCGATGGAAAAACCAGGTTGGCCAGCGAGATTCCAACTTTCATGGTAAAAGCGCTGACGCCGAAAAACATGCCGGCCAGTTGGCGGCCATTGGCCCGTTCTTCGCGTTCCACCTCGTCGCCGATGATTGCATTGGGCAATATGCCAAAGGTTGCCAGCGGCAAGGCAGCCAACACTGCCAGTCCGTACAATATCCACTCCTTGGGTAAGGGGATGTTTTTTACAACAATCAATACGCTGAATATCAGGCCAAAAAGCAGGTAAGCCAGCAGCATCATGCTCCGCTTGCCCAAATTTCGGGCGATGATACTGATCGGGAAATAGAGTGCAAAACTGGCCAGAAAACTCAGCAGCGAGAACACAAAAGCCATGCTTTTGTCCAGCCCCAGCAACAAAGTGGTGTAGAATCCGATACCGAGTTGCACAAAGGTGAGCGCCAGCCAATACAGCAAAAAGGACAAGAGGAACCAACGGAAATTGCGGTTGCCCAATACCGCGCCCAACGCCTGGCGTATGTTGTGGTTGCTGGTAGATTGCCGGGCATATCGTTTCTCATCGAGGAACAAGGCCGGCAACAGCATGAATACCAGGGCAACAGCATTCAGCAACACCACTGCCCGCTGAAAGGCAGCCACCGGCGCGCTTCCCATATTTTCAAAAACACCCTGCAAGGCATAAGCGCTGTTGCCCGCCACAAATCCCAGGGCCCAGGTTACCGAAATGAGGGTACTGATCAGCATCCGCGCTTTGGCGGTATGCCCAAGTTCGGCCAGCAGCGCATTGTATGGTATCACATAAAAGGCAAAAAAGAAGTAATACAATCCCAATGTGAGCATAAGCCACATAAAATTGCTGCTGCTTTCACTTGATTCCAATGGAAAAAACACGAGGGTACCGAACAAAACAAACGGCGCTGCTCCCAGCAAGAGGAACCAGCGCCGTTTGCCCATTCGGGCCTGTTTGTTGTCGCTCCAGTTGGCTACCACCGGATCAATTACCCCGTCGAATATACGACCGGCCGCACTGAGAATACCGATATAGGTCAGCACCCCGAAAACCGCCCCCTGATATAAAAATGAAGGAAAAATCGGAGCGCCTTGTTCGGGCGGCATATAAAAATAGATGAGCTGGTTGCCTACACAAAAACTGGCCAGCGACCAGCCAAGTTGACCCAGGGCATATAAAATCAATATCCTGAGGGGAGCCTGAACCGGAACAAGGGGCTGCAGAGGATCGTCGGAAGAGGGTTTTCGCTTTGCCATGAATCTTTCGGAAGATGGTTGATTACCACCGGCAAAAGAACAAAAACCCTAGCGTTTTTTTTGCCCCTGACCATTGGCGGCTCCCAGGGCGGGCGTTTTTTCGGTAGGAATGTCGCTGGGCACTTCGTCCTGTTTGACTGGCGCCTTTTTCTGCGCCTGCACCACCACCGGCTTTTTGCCTTTGTGGATCAGGTCGGCTGTCACCATGCGTTCCTGCACCGGCAGGCGCGCGGTCGAAATGGTGTCGTTGATGAATTTCTCAATCATCAAACCCGCTATGGGAGCGGCATAGGAGGCGCCCCAACCGGCATTTTCAACGTACACTGCAATGGCAATGCGCGGATTATCTTTTGGAGCAAAGGCGAAGAAAACGGAGTGGTCCTGTCCGTGCGGGTTCTGGCTGGTGCCGGTTTTGCCACAAACCTGAATGCCGGGCACCTGCGCAATGCGTGCCGTGCCGCGATTGACACATTCTGCCATACCCTCCTGCACCAGGTCGAACCAATGCTTGTCGATGTGTACATCGTGCTTCAGTACTACCTGGTCGGGGATGTCGGTGCCATCCTTGAATTGCTGCGCCAGGTGCGGGGTCAGCCAGTGTCCCCTGTTGGCGATACAGGCGGCCAGGTTGGCCATTTGAATGGTGGTCAGCAGCAACTCGCCCTGGCCGATACCGCAGGACATGATGGTAGGCGAACGCCAGCCACCCAATCGCTTGGGGTACAATTTGTCGTAGTATTTGGAAGTCGGATAACCTCCCGGGCTTTCATTCGGATAATCAAGGCCCAGTTGTTGGCCAAACCCGAATTCGTGCATGTATTTATTGAATGTATCCAGCCCCTGTTGCGGGTTGTAAAAGCCGAATTTGTCAATAATGTCGCGATACTTGTTCATGTAATAGGTGTTGCAGGAATGCGCAAT
>Ga0075163_10007006_pt1 | contig 14942 bp, 11 predicted proteins | sample JI1023141ADNA_FD_71478 | JGI IMG/M metagenome (GOLD analysis project Ga0075163, IMG submission 71478) | Wastewater effluent complex algal communities from Wisconsin, to seasonally profile nutrient transformation and Carbon sequestration -... | ecosystem: Engineered > WWTP > Effluent > Algae...
GGCAAGGACGACAGCCAGCCCATGCAGTTCACCATCATCCGCTTCCCGGTCCCGCGCGGCTTTACCTGGCCTAACGATACGCTCGAGACTCCGCTCCGCGTGCGCTACCAGGTGGTGGGGAGCCAGCAGATCGACGAGGCCCCCGCGATGGCCTGGTCGCACGAAGGGCTCGGCGACTCGCAGCTTCGCGCGACCGCCGTGCGCCAGGCACCGAACGCGGCGTCCTTCCCCTTCATCAGGATCGATGACACCGAGCGCCGCATCGCGATCCTGCCGGGGAGCTGGCGCGTGGACCGCGACCTGGTCTTCCCGTCGGGCTATCGCGTCTTCGCCGGCCCGGGAACGCGCCTCGACATCGTCAACAAGGCCAACGTCCTGTCGTGGTCGGCCGTCGACCTGCGTGGTGAGCAGGATAAGCCGATCGTCATCGAGTCGTCGGACCGCACCGGCCAGGGCTTCATCGTGCTGCAGGCCGGCGAGATGTCCACGCTCGACCACGTCCAGTTCTTCGGGCTCTCCAACGCCAAGCAGAGCGGATGGGAGATGACCGGCGCCGTGGAGTTCTACGAGAGCCCGGTGACGATTCGGAACTCGCGCTTCTCGAAGAACCGATCCGAGGACGCCCTGCACATCATGCGCGCCGCCTTCGTGCTCGACGGCGTGGTCTTCGACAGCACGCAGGCCGACGCCCTCGACATCGACTTCGGCAAGGGGCCGATCCGCAACTCCCGCTTCCTCGACGTCGGCAACGACGGCATCGACGCCTCTGGGAGCGTGGTGGAGGTGGAGGACGTGCAGGTGAAGGGCGCCGGCGACAAGGGGATCAGCGCGGGCGAAGGGAGCACGCTCACCGCCAAGCGCATCGACGTGCGCGACGCCGCCATCGGCATCGCGTCGAAGGACCGCTCGCACATGATGATCAGCGACGCGCACATCATCGGCGGGCAGGTCGGCGTCACGGCCTATCGCAAGAAGTCGGAGTACGGCCCTGGGATCATCGAGTTCACGACGCTCGAGATCAAGGGACAGAAGGTCGCCTACCTCATCGAACAGGGCTCGTCACTCAAGATCGACGGTCGCGCCATGCCGGCCGACCTCACCAACGTAGCCGACAAGTTGTATGGCGCTGAGTTTGGCAAAGCCAGTCGTTGATCCGCTCGCGACGTCGGGGCGATACGAGCGCAAGCTCCTCGTCACCGACATCTCGCGCGCGAACATCGAGCACCTGGTGCGGCTGCATCCGGCGCAGTTCTCGGAGATCTACACGCAGCGCTACGTCAACAACTGCTACTTCGACACGCCGGAGCTCCGGCTCCTGTGGGACGCGGTGCAGGGGCACAGCCATCGCCTGAAGGTGCGCGCGCGTTGGTATGGTGACCTGTTCGGCGACGTCGCGCGCCCAGTGCTCGAACTCAAGCGCAAGCGCGGGATGGTGGGGACGAAGGAATCGCGCGCGCTCCCGCCGATGGCCTTCAACGCCGAAAGCGAGGTCGGGACGCTCGCCCACTGGCTCGGCGACGTGGAGCCGCCGGCATCGATCGCGTCCATCACGGATGCGCTGCGCCCCACGCTCGTGAACCGCTACTCGCGGCGCTACTTCCAGTCCGCCGACCGCCGCTTTCGCCTGACGATCGACTCGGAGTGCGAGTACTACAGCGCCGAAGCGCCACGTCACCGCGCCTGCCGCCTGCTGGTCGACGACATCACGACCATCGTCGAGATCAAGTACGCCGTGAAGGACGACGACGCCGCCTCGTTCATCAGCAACGCCTTCCCATTCCTGATCACCAAGAGCTCCAAGTACGTGACCGGGATGCAGCGGCTCGGCTATCGCTGACCCCGGCCCGGCCGCACGACCGCACGTCTCGTCCACCACGGGCGCCGCCAGCTGCAGCGGCGCCCGTTCGTTCATCCACCGCGCCGCACGGCGACGAGCTGCTGATCGGCGCCAACCCGAAGCGGTCGGCGCACGGTGAAGTCCCCGATCGTCAGGGGCGGGCGAGGACTTCAGCGGCGGTCAGCGGCCCCGCCTGCACGCGAAACGCCCCGCCGGTGAGCGACGGTCCGTCCACGATCCACACCGCACGCCCGGGATACGCAGCCAGCAATTGCGCGCGCTCGGCCGCACCGCGGTCCCACGCATAGACGGGGCGCTCGGGATCGCCGAGGGGGACGGCGTTGTAGACGGCCGCCGAGTGGTAGTCCGGGTGGCGATTGCCGCGCACCAGCACGAGCGCCGCTCCAAAGTCGCGTTGCGCCTCGAGGGCGCGGATGTCGGGGCGCATGCCGCGGTAGTGGTAGTACTTGTCCACGGCGCGCCACGGCCCGAAGGTGACCACGGCGAGGCAAGTGAGCACGAGCGCCGGCTCGAGCATCCCGGCGCGCGCACCGCGGGCACGAAGCGCCGCATCGACCCCTTCGATCCCCCGCGCCACCAGCACCAGCACCGGGACGATGATGAGGAACCAATAGCGGGCGCCGAAGTCCGGGCCGCCGGAGAACCAGTACAGGTTCTCCGCCGCCACCAGCGCGACGACCGTCACGATCATCCCCCAATCGGCGCCACGCTTGCCTGACGAGGTGAGGAACCACCACGCCAGGACGAGCGAGCCGCACCCCCACCCCAGCAACTCGGTGTTCACCTGGAACAGGTTCATGTTCGAGTTGATGAGCACGTCGAGCGGGCCGTGCCCGGGGAACGGGTCGAGGCCGCGCCACCCGAAGTCGCGATTGGCGCCGAAGCCAAGGTCGTTGCTCCCCTTCCCGAACAGCCGGTCGAAGTAGAGCATCACCGGGAACTTGCGCATGTCGCCGGTGAGCGCGCGGTTGTACACGAGGTTGAGGGCCCCGATGGCCGCCGCCGACACGGTCATCACCGCCGAAGGAACGAGCGGGAGCCCGCGCCACCGGGCGCCTAACGACCAGAGGCCGAGCAGCCCGGCGACGATCGCGGCGTCGAGCGGGCGGATGAGGCTCATCATCCCGAGCGCCAGGCCGCTGGCCACCCCCCAGGCGAGCGTGCCGTTGGCGCGCAGGCGCGCGACCCCGGCGGCCGCAAGCAACATGCAGGTGAGCGTGAAGGTGTGCGACATCAGGCTCATGGCCATGAACTGCGACCATGGCGACGCCGCCAGCAGCAAGACCACGAGGCGGGCCGTGCGCAACGGGAAGAGCGCCCGCAGGACGACATACGCCAGCAGGATGTTCGCCCCCGCGAGCAGCGGGTTCACCAACCACTCCGCGCCCAGCCGCACCCCGATGGCGAGCATGGCCGGCCACCCCGGCGGAAAGATCGAGTACCACCCCCGGTCGTCCAGCGTCATGAGGTCGAGGCTGAAGGCCTCGGGGACGGGTGGGGCCGGCAGGGCGAGCACCCCCTGCGCCAGATAGCGCGCCTGGACGAGGTAGGCCACCTCATCCGGGATGTGCGGATGCCGCTCGTAGACGATCATCGTCAGCAGCAGCGCCACGGCCGAGGCCACCACGGCCGTGACCAGCGCGAATCGATCGATACCGCCCGGGGCCGGATCCGTCGCCGCATCGCCAAGCACGCGGCTCGACGCCGAGCGAAAGGCCTCACGCCAGTGCGAAGGCCACGCCGCCACCGCCAACGCGACCGTCGCCAGCTGCATGAGCTGGGCAGCTCCAGCGAGCACCAGTTCGAGCGCATACACAACCGGCTGGCGCGACAAGGTGGCGCTCGTGAGCACCACCGCACCCACGACGGCGGGGAGTCGCCAGCCCGGTGCGAGCGCTCGCCTCATGTCCTGCAGCGCCCCCCACCGCCCCGCGAGGGCCCGCAGCACGACGAGCCCCTGTACCACGAGGAGCCCGGCCGCGCCCCATTCCAGCACCGACGAGGCGCCGAGCGGGACGAAGTGCTGATAGCCCACGGTGCGCCCCGCGCGCGTCAGGAGCAGGATCGAGAGCTGGCCGGCGAGCGCAAGCGCGATCCAGCCGAGCGCGGGCGCCGCGCTATCGGAGCGCTGGTTCATGCGCGCCGAGGGACGCGGCTGCGACAGGGGATCTTTCGAGGGGGAAATTGCATCGGTCGTGGTCGCTATCGGGCACGAAATATGCCACCCCCCCACCCACTGCGTCGCTGTCGGTAGGTCCGGTCGGCGCGGGTCACACCAGGCGCCAGTCCGACTGGCCGGCCTTCACGTGACGCATGACCGCTCGACGCGTTTCGTCAGGGATGGCGTCGCGTGGCACGCCCCGCACATCTGCACCAAGAGGCGATCGACGCTCGCGCCCTGCTCGCGCCTCGATCGCCCCTCGATCGCACCTCCCCCTCGTCCTCGCACCAGCACGCCCCGCGCAATCGACATGATTCCTGTGCTCAAGATGCTCCGGCCGCACCAGTGGGCGAAGAATCTCCTGCTGGTACTCCCGGCCGGCGCAGGACACGTCGCGCTCACCCCGTCGTTCCTGGCGCACCTGGCCGGCGGATTCGCGGCGATGTCGCTCATGGCCTCGTCGGTCTACATCGCCAACGACTGGCTGGACGTGGAGTCGGACCGACTGCATCCCCGCAAGCGGCATCGCCCGATCGCCTCGGGCAAGGTCTCGCTGCAGCAGGCGGCCATCGTCGCGATCCTGTGTGCGTCGACCGCGCTGGCGCTCGCCTGGTGGGTCTCGCCGCTCTTCCTCTACACGCTGATGGCGTACGCCGTCCTGACCAGCGCCTACTCGGCCTGGCTCAAGAAGGTGCTGCTCGTCGACGTCCTGGTGCTGGCCTGCCTGTACACGGTGCGCGTGGTGGGCGGTGCCGTGATTGCCGACGTGCGATTGAGCCGCTGGTTCCTCGCCTTCTCGATCTTCCTCTTCTTCTCGCTGGCGCTCGTCAAGCGCGTGCGCGAGTTGCGCGAGGTGCGCGCCGCCGGCGCCGATGAGAACCAGAGCCTGCCGGGACGCGCCTATCGCCCGGTGGACCAGAACGCACTCCTAAGTTTGGGTTCGGCCGCCACCATGGCGACCGCGCTCGTCTGGTGCCTGTACGTCACCAGCGAGGACGCCCTCCTGCTCTATGCGCGCCCCGATGCCCTCTGGCTCGGCCTCCCGCTCCTGATCTACTGGCAGGCCCGCGTCTGGATCTTTACCCTGCGCGATGCCATGCACGACGACCCGGTCGCCTTCGCGCTCCGCGACCGCGTGTCGTGGCTCACCGGGGCCTGCTTCATCCTCTCGCTCCTGCTGGCCTCCAAGTGACGCCGCTGGCCGCCGTCATCTTCGACCTCGACGGCACCCTGTACGACACGCGACGCATGCGGTTGGCGTTTCTCCCGCTGCTCGTATCGCGCGCCGTCCGGCGCCCGCTCGAGGCGATGCATGCGATCGCCATCCTCCGGCACTATCGGCACGCCCACGAGGCACTGCGCGGACGCCAGTCGACGTCACTCGCGGAGGACCAGTTGCGGCTGGCGGCAGAGCGCTCGGGGGAAGGCCTGGAGACGGTGCGCGCGGTGGTCGCGGACTGGTTCGAGCGCGCCCCGCTCTCCGCCGTCCGCTCGGCGGCACGCCCCGGGCTCGGGCAAGCGCTCGCGGCGATTCGTCGGCAGGGACTGCGCACCGCCCTGCTCTCCGACTATCCCCCGATGGCCAAGCTCGAGGCGCTCGGCGTCGACCTCGCCTTCGATGCGATTGCGTGGGCGCAGCAGCCGGAGATCGGTGTGCTCAAGCCCAACCCCACCGGGCTGCGACACGTCATCGAACGCCTGCGGGTGCGGCCCGACGCGGCGCTCTATGTCGGCGACCGCCCCGACGTCGATGTCGGGGCCGCACGCGCCGCCGGGTGCCGCGTGGCCCTGGTCGGCGAACGTGCGTCGCCCGCGGACGACATCCCGCACTTCGACGACCTCCGCGCGATCAGCGCCTGGATCCTGCACAGCGCGGCCTGACGATCCGACCCGCCGCGGCCACCGAGTGCCGCCGCGGAACCGAAGCGCTTACTTCTTCCCGGTCGCGGGGAGGCGCGAGCGCAACCAGGTCACCACCGAATCGCCAGCTGCACGATTGGCCGAGAGGTTCGTGCGCTCCTCTCCATCGCGCACCACGTCATAGAGCTCCTCCGACCCGTCACCGTTCCTGATCAGGTGCAACGAGTCGCGGACGGCCGAGTGCAGGTCACCAAAGCGCGACGGCCCGGGCGGGATCTTGCGGCGTCCCGCCACGCGCAACTCGGCAAGGATGTCGCTCCCGCGGAAGTCGGAACGCTGCCACGCCCCCGTGAGCGATACGCCGGGAAGCGACGGCGGCGCCGCGCGGTCGGCGAGCGACAGGAGCGTGACGGGAAGGTCGCGCAGCGACACCGGCTGCCGCACCCGCACCCCGGCCGGGACCCTGCCCGGGAATCGAATGATCAACGGGACGCGGAGGAGTTGCTCGTACAGGCTGTTGCTGTGCCCCCAGATGCCGTGATCGCCGAGGTGCTCACCATGGTCCGCGACGATGACCACGAGCGTACGGTCGAGCGTTCCACGTGCGCGGAGCGTGTCGGCCAAACGGCCGAGCTCCTGGTCGAGATAGGCGAGGGAGCCGTCGTAGAGGTCCTCCGGCGTCTTCCCTTCACCGAACATCGTGCGAAAGCGCCCCGGCGGTTCGTAGGGCTCGTGCGGATCGAAGAAGTTGAGGAAGGCGAAGTACGGTCGATCGCTCGCGAGCCTTTCCCACGCGAGGAACTCGTCCACCACGCGTTCTGCCGGCTTGCGATCGCTGTAGAACGCCGGGTGCACCTGCAGGTTGAAGCGACGCAGTGCCGCCATGCGCCCCGACCACCGACGCGCCGCGCTCAGCTCCGACGCCAGCTCCGTCTGCAGCAGCGACGTGCTGAGGAGGACCTGCTTGAGCGAGACGAGATAGTCCTCGTACGTATGGAAGCCGCGCGCGAGCCCTGACTCCCAGGCCGTGTAGACATGATTCGCGACGAACCCCCCGGTGCGATAGCCGCGCGCCGCCATGCGCTCGGCCAGCACGGGGGTCGAGTCGTCGAGCGGGACGAACCAGGCGGCGGAGAGCTCCTTGGCGTCGACCCCGGTCATGAGCGATCCGTGCGACGGGAGCGTCCACGAGGTGGTGGCGAAGGCGTAGTCGAAGGTGACCCCCTCGGCGGCCAGCCGCGCCATGTTGGGCGACGTGGGACGCGCGTAGCCGTACAGGCTGAGATTCCGCGCCCGGACCGTGTCGAGGATGATGTACAGGACGTTGGGCGCCCCGTCCGCCGAAGCGGGAAGCGCGCGCCAGGCCGCGTCGTCGCGCCAGGCACGCATGCCACGCATGCCGACCGCGGTGAGCGCCAGCAGCGCAGCGACGGTCCCGCCAGCGCTCCGGGCGAGCCGTGGCCAGCCGCTTCCCGCATCGCGTGCGGACTGGGCCGACCGTACGCCGATTCCGATGGCCACCAGAAGCGAGGCGATCGGGTGGATGCGCGGGAACAGGAGGGCGACCGAGAAGGCCGCGGCCGTCGCGTACAGGAAGACGACCGCCGCCTGGGGGACCCAACGTGGGCGAAGGGCGGCGAGGAGCGCGAGCGGGACGGCCAGGGCGCCGAAGACCAGGAGGTATCCGACCGGTGCCATCCAGACCACGTCGCGGCTGGACCAGATGAACTGCCCCAGAAGGAGGCTCTTTGCCCCCATCACGAGCACGTGCCCTGCCCCGGCGAAGACGGCCGCGAGTCCGGCGACCCGGACGATCCGCAGCGGCGATCGCCCCGCGTCAGTGGCGGGGGTCATCGGAAGATCGAATGGATGTGCTGCAGTCCCCGCGCGGGGGCGACCCACGAACGCGAGGGCACGTCGGGCGGGAGGCTACGACTTCTTGGAGAACTTGGACAGCATGAAGCGCATCGCCCCAACCACACGCCGCCAAAACATCAGGAAGAAACCGGCGATCGCCGCAAAGACCGAGGCGATCGGCATGAGTGAATCGGGGCCGATATACACGCGAGAGATCTCCAGTGGAGGCTTTGAAGCGACCCCACCCCTCAGATACCCACCCCCCGACGGTGCGCCGGGGGGCTGGATGGGGCGGGCATTCCTGACGGCGATGGTATTGCAAGATCAGGACTACCAAGTGACGACTTGGGCGCGCCCGGCGCAATGTTCCGCCGGGCGGGGGCCAACAGTCTGTCTGCGAGACACGATCCCGCGGGCCCGATTCTTACCATCGAATCCGCTGGCAAAGCCCGCTACGAAGACGATTCCCCCGATTTCCACCCTTATACAGGTAATGCAATGAGCAGAGGAGTCACCGTCTGGTTCACAGGTCTCTCGGGTTCCGGAAAGACCACCGTGGCGCGCCGCGTTCACGAAATGTTGCAGGAGCGCCACATCTTGTCGGAGCGCCTCGACGGCGACGTGGTGCGCCAGAGCCTCTGCCGTGATCTCGGCTTCTCCAAGGAGGATCGCGACAAGAACATCGAACGCGTCACCTTCGTCTCGCAGGTCCTCACGCGCAACGGCGTCGTCGTCCTGTCGTGCTTCATCTCGCCGTATGCCCGCATGCGCGACAACGCGCGCAAGGAAATCGGCGACTTCATCGAGGTGTTCGTCCGCACCCCGCTCGACGTCCTCGTCGGGCGCGACGTGAAGGGGATGTACAAGAAGGCGATGGCGGGGGAGATCCAGGGCTTCACGGGGGTCAACGACCCGTACGAGGAGCCGGCCAACCCGGAACTCATCCTCGACACGGACAAGGAGTCGATCGAAGAGAGCGCGCTCAAGGTGATGCGCGTCCTCGAGGAAAAGGGCTATCTGGCCGGCGGCATTGCGGCTGACCGTGCCGAGGCGGCCAAGCGTGTCGAGCAGGGGAAGCGCGTCCCGGGGCCGATTGCGCCTCACGGCGGCACCCTCGTCGACCGCGAGCTCACGGGCGAGAAGCGCCTGCAGGCCATCGAGCACGCCAAGGAGCTGAAGCACTTCGACCTCGACGACCGCGAAGCGAGCGATCTGGAGATGATCGGCGTCGGCGCGCTGTCGCCGCTCGTCGGCTTCATGCGCAAGGCCGACTACGACACCGTGGTCGATTCGATGCGCCTGTCGGACGGACTCGTGTGGGCGCTCCCGGTGACCAAGGCGGTCACGAAGGAGCAGGCCGCCACGATCAAGGTCGGCGAGGAGATCGCCCTGCGTGATCCCAATGGACAGCTGATGGGGATCATGCAGGTCACCGACATCTTCGAGTATGACAAGGCGCGCGAAGCGCAGCAGTGCTTCGGCACCACCGAGACCGCGCACCCCGGCGTGGCCCGCCTCATGGCGCAGGGCGACGTGCTGCTCGGCGGCCCGGTGCAGGTCATCAACCGCCCGGTGCACGAGCAGTTCAACGAGTACCGCCTCACCCCGCTGGAGACGCGCACGCGCTTCGATGAGTTGGGATGGAAGACCGTCGTCGGCTTCCAGACGCGCAACCCGGTGCACCGCGCCCACGAGTACCTGCAGAAGGTCGCGATGGAGATCGTCGACGGCCTCCTCCTGCACCCGCTCGTTGGGGCGACCAAGTCGGACGACGTCCCGGCCGACACGCGCATGAAGACGTACGAGGCGATCCTCGAGCACTACTACCCGAAGAACCGGGCGATGATGTCGGTCTTCCCGGCGGCCATGCGCTATGCCGGCCCGCGCGAAGCGCTCTGGCATGCCATTGCCCGCAAGAACTACGGGTGCACGCACTTCATCGTCGGGCGCGACCACGCCGGCGTGGGGAACTACTACGGCTCCTACGACGCGCAGGTCCTGATCGACAAGTTCCCGGCGCACGAACTCGGCATCACGCCGTTCAAGTTCGAGCACACGTTCTACTGCGCCACGTGCGGCAACATGGCCTCCACGCGCACCTGCCCGCACGACAAGACGCACCACGTGATCCTCTCGGGGACCAAGGTGCGTGAGATGCTCACGGCGGGCGAACTGCCGCCGCCGGAGTTTACGCGTCCCGAACTCGCGCGCATCCTCATCGAGGCGTACAAGTCGGCCCAGTAGTCATGCTGAGCGACCGATTTGCCGACCTGCAGTTGCACTCCACCGCCTCCGACGGGTCCGATGCTCCGTCGGAGGTGGTACGTCGGGCCCACCAGCTGGGCTTTACCGCCATCGCCCTCACCGACCACGACACCCTGGGTGGCGTGGCCGAGGCGATGGCAGCGGCATCGACGGTAGGGATCGAAGTCATCCCCGCATGCGAGATCTCCACGCTCGATGACAACGAGCGGCAGGTGGACATGCTGGGCTTCGGGATCGCCCTCGACGATGCCCCGTTCTCTCACATGCTCCATTCGCTGCGCGACGGACGGTTCGCCCGGGCGTGGGGGATGGTGCAGAAGCTCAACGAATTCGGCTACGCGGTCTCCTTCGACCGCGTGGTCGAGATTGCCGGCGGCACCGAGAACATCGGGCGGCCGCACGTGGCCAAGGCGATGGTCGAGGCCGGGATCGTCCCGGACGTGAAGTCGGCCTTCACCCCAGACCTCATCCTCGACGGCGGCCGCTGCTACGTGCAGCGCGTGAAGGTCTCCCCCGAGCAGGCGATCCGCGCGATCCATGCGGCTGGCGGCGTGGCCGTCGCCGCTCATCCGGGGCGCACCAGGCTCACCGATGCCGAAGTCGCCCAGTTCGTGGGGTGGGGACTGGATGGCATCGAGGTCTTCTATCCGCAGCACGATGCGGAGCAGACGGCGCACTTCTCGGCGCTCGCCGAGCGACACGGTCTGCTCGTGACGGGCGGATCCGACGATCACGGCGACGTGAACGAGGGACGCCTGATGGGGCGCATCAAGCTTCACTACTCGTACGTCGAGCGTCTCAAGGCCTCGATCGCCCAGCGCGGGACGTCGTTGCGCACGTAGCGCGCGCACCGTCTTTCTGCTGCACGGCGTCGATCCTCTCGGCGCCGTGCGCCTTCTTCCCACTCCCCGGCATGGGCGCTTTCTCCCTCGAGCCCTCGAGCGCTGCACCTGGCGACAAGACGTCCCCCCGGCCAGCGGGCTTTCGCTGGCCAGAGGAACGGCGCCCGCTCCCGCCGGAACCGCCCCCAGAGCCAAAGGCGGGACCGTCGTGGGAGGTCATCGGGCAGCGCGCCATCCTGGCGATCGGGCTCGCCGCCTCGCTCTGGATCTACTTCGTCCCCGCACCGGCCGGCCTAACGATCCAGGGCAAGACCGCCTGCGCGGTCTTCCTGCTCTGCACCACGCTCTGGATCACGAACGCCGTCCCGTTCGGCGTGACCGGGCTCCTCGCCATCGCCCTGCTCGGCGCCACCGGCGCCATGAAGTCGAGCGACGCCTTTGCCGCGTTTGGCAACTCGGCGGTCTTTTTCCTTGTCGGCGTCTTCATCATCGGCGGCGCGCTCGTCGACAGTGGCCTGAGCAAGCGCTCGGCGCTCCTCTTCCTGCGGCACTTCGAGCGGTCGCCCTACGCCTTCGCCACCGGGATGATGCTCGCGGCCGCCTTCGGGACGATGTGGATGCCGAACCAGGCGACTTCGGCGATGCTCTTCCCCATCGCCGTCGAGGTGGCGCAGGCGCTGCGCCTGCGACCGCTGCACAGCAACTACGCCAAGACGCTCTTCCTGTCGTTGGCGTGGGGGGCCATGGTGGGTTCCAACGCCTCGTTCCTCGGAAGCACGCGCGCCGCCCTCGCGCTGGGGATGCTCAATGAGTCCTACGGCCGCACGATCACCTTCGGGACATGGGTCATCGCGTCGCTCCCGATGGTCGTGCTGGGCGTCGCGGTCGCACCGCTCATCCTGCGGTGGTGCTTCCCCAAGGAAGACGTGAGCTTCGTCTCTGCCCGGGCGATGCTGGAGACGACGGTCAAGCAGCTGGGCCCCATGCAGGCGCGCCAGTGGAACGTCGCGATCATCGCCGGACTCACGATCCTGTCGTGGGTCCTGCTCGGCGACCGGCTCGACCTCGCCGTCATCTCGCTCCTCGGTGCCGTCGCGTTGTTCGCGACGCGGGCCATGTCGTGGGACGAGGCGGAGAAGCGGATCTACTGGAACATCGTGCTGATGTACGGCGGCGCCATCGCGCTTGGTGTCGTCATCGACAAGACCGGTGCTGCGCGCTGGCTCGTCGAACGACTGGTGGGCGGGGTCGCCTTTTCCCCCTTCTTCGCAATCGCCGCCGTGCTCGTGGGCTCGCTGATCCTCTCCGAGTTCATGAGCAACGCGGCCGCCGTCGCGGTCATGCTCCCGCTGGCCTTCAGCCTGGGGAACACCCTGGGGGCGTCACCGGTCGCACTCACGCTCGCGGTTTCGATCGGGGCGGGGCTCGACTTCGCGCTCCCGTTCAGCTCAGCCCCCAATACGATCGTCTTCGCCAGCGGCTATCTTCGGATGATCGATGTCGTCAAGGCGGGCGGGATCATGACGATCGCGTCGATTGCCATCGTCCTGCTCGTGGCGTGGCTCTGGTGGCCCATCATCGGACTGGTATGAAGCAGAACTCCGGCGCGGTCGTCTGGTTCACCGGCCTCCCCTCGTCGGGGAAGTCGACAATCGCGCACGAGGTGTACCGTCAGCTGCTCGAGCGCGGCTTCGCCACCGAGCTCCTGGACGGTTCCGAGGTGCGCGAGAGCCTGTCGCGCGGCCTTGGCTTCTCGCGTGCCGACCGCGAGGAGAACGTTAGGCGGATCGGCTACGTGGCCAAGCTGCTCGCCCGCAACGGCGTCATCGCCATCTGCGCGGCCGTCTCCCCGTATCGCGCCACGCGCGACGAAGTGCGTCGCAACACGACGCGCTTCATCGAGGTCTACGTCGAGTGCCCGGTGGAGGTCGCCGAACGACGCGATCCGGACGGGATGTACGCCAAGGCACGGCGGGGCGAGATCGAGGAGTTCACTGGGATCAACGCGCCGTACGAGCCGCCGCTCGCCCCCGAGGTGCACATCCACGCCGACCACGACTCAGTCGAGGACGGCGCGTGGAAGGTGCTCAGCACGCTCGAACTCGTGGGGGTGATCCCGCGCGACTCGGCCCGTCCGCAGCTCACCAAGGAAGAGGAACTCCTGCGCAAGCTCTCGAGCCAGGGCCATTTCTGAACAATGCAGCTGACGGGGCGGGAGTCCGTCGTGGCGACGGACCGCCCCGCCCCGGCGTCGCTCACGCGATGTTGTAGTAGCGGCGGTACCACTCCACGAAGCGCCGCACCCCTTCGTCGATCGTCGTCTTCGGGGTGAAGCCCAGGTCGCGCTGCAGGTCGGAGGCGTCGGCGTAGGTGGCCGGGACGTCGCCGGGCTGCATGGGGAGCATCTGCAGCCTGGCGGTCATCCCGGAGTGCTTCTCGAGGACGCGGATCATGTCCATGAGACGCACCGGCGACTGGTTGCCGATGTTGTACAACCGGTAGGGGGCCGACGACGTGGCCGGATCGGGATGGTTGCCATCCCACGCGGCATTGGGCGTCGCGGGATGGTCGATGGCGCGCACGAAGCCCTCGACGATGTCGTCGACGAAGGTGAAGTCGCGCTGCATCTCCCCGTTGTTGAAGACCGGGATCGTCTCTCCGGCCAGCATCGCCTTGAGGAAGATGAAGAGCGCCATGTCCGGTCGCCCGTACGGTCCGTAGACCGTGAAGAAGCGAAGCCCGGTGCACGGGACGCCGAACAGCGACGCGTACGAGTGCGCCATGAGCTCGTCGGCTCGCTTGGTGGCGGCGTAGATCGTGAGCGGGTGGTCGGCACCGCCGTGCACCGAGAACGGCATGCCGGTGTTGGCGCCGTAGACCGAGCTGGTCGACGCATAGACGAGATGCGGAACCGTATGGTGCCGGCACCCCTCCAGGATGTTCAGGAACCCGTGGATGTTGCTCTTCACATACGCATGGGGGTTCTCGAGCGAGTACCGCACCCCGGCCTGCGCCGCCAGGTGCGCGACGGCGTCGAACCGGTAGCTCGTGAAGAGCTGGCGTATTCCGTCGTCATCTGCGAGGTCGAGGCGATGAAAGCCGAAACCGGGCTCGCGCTCGAGCTCCGCCAGTCGCGCATGCTTGAGGGTGGGGTCGTAGTACTCGTTGAGATTGTCGAGGCCGATGACCCGGTCGCCGCGCTGGAGAAGGCGCTGCGCCAGGTGGAATCCGATGAAGCCGGCCGCGCCGGTGACGAGAATGGTCTTCACTGCGTTTGATGGAGGAAGCCTGCTGGACTGCAGCCGTTGCGCCCAACCCTTGGTGGACGCCCGCGCACGACGGGACGTTTCACAATCAATGCCGCCGTGTCGCCCGGGTCCCGAAGTCCGTGTGACCGGACCATCTTTCGGCCCGCGCGCACGACGCCACCACTCCCCGGTCTCGGGAAACAGGGGCTGCGCGCGGACCTTCGAGACGACATGACCGTTCTGTGGTTCTCACACTTCGTTCCGTGGCCGGCAACCGGCCACGGGGCGCTTGCGCGTTCGTTCCACCTGGTTCGCGAGGCGGCCAGTCGGCGTGAGCTGCACCTGCTCGCGCTCGCCCCGCCCTCCCCCACCGGTCCCCAGACCGAAGAGACGCTGGGCGCCGCGCGGGAAGGGCTGGAAAGATACTGCGCGAGCGTCACCCTCGTCGCCACGGCGCAGGGCGGGGGCCGGATGTCGCGGGCCGTGAGCGCGCTCGCCGGCTGGCCCTCGTCGCGCGCGTATTGGGAGCGCTGGTACTGGTCCCCGGAAGCGCAGTCGCAGTTGGTGGCGCTCCAGGAGCGCGTGCACCCGGACGTCGTGCACCTCGACACGGTCTTTCTTAGACCCTACGTCGAGCAGCTGCAGGCGCCGTTCGTGCTGAACCACCACAACGTGGAGTCGCACCTGCTGGCGCGCCGGAGTGCCAACGGCAGCCGCGCGGCGCGCGCCTTCTACGCCCGCGAGGCGCGCAAGGTGACGGAGGCGGAGCGCGTGCTCTCGCTGCAGGCCGAGACGAACGTCATGGTTTCCGACACCGACGCCGAGCGACTGCAGTCCATCGTCCCGGGGGC
>Ga0075163_10007007_pt1 | contig 14941 bp, 14 predicted proteins | sample JI1023141ADNA_FD_71478 | JGI IMG/M metagenome (GOLD analysis project Ga0075163, IMG submission 71478) | Wastewater effluent complex algal communities from Wisconsin, to seasonally profile nutrient transformation and Carbon sequestration -... | ecosystem: Engineered > WWTP > Effluent > Algae...
GAGTTCCTGGCGCTGGCGGTCTCGCTGGAAGACCTCGGCATCAAGACCGGCAACGCCAAGGCCAAGGTGCTGGCGCAGACACTGGACGCGGCCACCGGCAAGCTGCTGGACAACAACAAGGGCCCAAGCCCCAGGACCGGCCAGCTCGACAACCGCGGCAGCCAGTTCTATCTGGCGATGTACTGGGCGCAGGCGCTGGCCGAGCAGACCGACGACGCGGCCCTGGCCGCCCGGTTCGCCCCACTGGCCAAGCAGCTGGCCGAGAACGAAAAAGCCATCGTGGACGAGCTGGCCGCCGTGCAGGGCAAGCCGGTCGATATCGGCGGCTACTACCTGCCCGATTTCGCCAAGCTGGACCAGGTGATGCGACCCAGCGCCACGCTGAACAAGGTGCTGGCGGCAGCGGCCTGAACGCCCGGTTCGGGGCCCCGCCCGTCAAGAGCCCCCGGCATCCGTCGGGGGCTTTTTTTTCACCATCGTGATCACGTTGAACGGGCAGCGGACGGCGCATTTCCGGCACCCGGTGCAGGCCGCCGCGTCGCCCAGTACCGACGATTTTTTCCAGCCTTTGGTTTCCAGGCTCAACAGGTGGAACGGACAGGCTGCGACGCACCAGCCGCAGCCGGTGCAGCGTGCGGCATCAATCTGGGGCAGCAGGTCACGGTGAAGGACGGGCATGCGCGGGGCGTTTCTTTGGAATCGGCGGGGCCTGGGTTCGGCCGCCTCACTCTACCCGCGCTCGGCAAGAAGTTGAACGGCCCGCAGGCGCCCCGCACGCCGTGCAGAGGCCTTTGCGGGCCGCTTTCATGACCGGATGGGCGCTTCCCCAGCGTCCAGCGGTCAGAATGTGCTATCAAAACAGAACCGAATCAACCCACCTGAACCGGCACGAAGATCTTGTTCTCGCCGCGCTGGATCAGCAGGGCGACCGTCTTGCCATTCTTGCCGACCAGTTCACGGACCTGCTCCACGCTTCGCACCGGGGTGTCGTTGACAGCGATCAGCACGTCGCCGGGCTGCACGCCGGCCTTGGCGGAAGGGCCCGCCGCCTGCTCGATCAGCAAGCCGCCGCTGAGGCCGGATGACTGCTTCTCCTGCGGTTGCAGCGGGCGTAGCGCCAGGCCCAGCTTGCCTTTTCCGGGCTCGCCTTCGGCTTTGGCGGTCTGCGTCGCCTTGTCCTTGGCACCGCCCAGGGTCGCCTGGATCACCTCGTTGCGGCCCTGGCGCCAGACGTCGAGCGTGACCTTCTCGCCCGGCGTGGACTGGCCGATCACGGCAGGCAGGTCACCCGAGGCAATGACGGGCTGGCCGTTGACCTTGCGGATCACGTCGCCGCTCTTGAGGCCGGCCTTCTCGGCCGGGCTGTCCGCCTCCACGCTGGAGATCAGCGCACCTTCGGGCTTGTCGAGCTTGAAGGAGTCGGCAAAGGCCTGGTTGACCTCCTGGATCGACACCCCAAGGCGTGCATGGCTGACCTTGCCGGTGCTCACGATCTGGTCTTTCACCTTGGTGGCGATTTCGATCGGGATCGCAAACGACAGGCCCTGGTAGCCGCCGGTGCGGCTGTAGATCTGCGAGTTGATGCCCACCACCTCCCCGCGCGCATTGAACAGCGGGCCACCGGAGTTGCCGGGGTTCACCGCCACGTCGGTCTGGATGAAGGGCACGAAGCTGTCGTCGGGCAGAGTGCGGCCCTTGGCGCTGACCACGCCGGCGGTTACGGTGTTTTCCAGGCCGAACGGCGAGCCGATGGCCAGCACCCATTCGCCCACGCGCAGGCTGCGGGTACTGCCCAGGGTGACGGTGGGCAAGCCCTTCGCCTCGATTTTGATCACGGCCACGTCGGTGCGCGGGTCGGAGCCCAGCACCTTGGCCTTGAACTCGCGCCGGTCGGTGAGCTTGACCGTCACCTCGGTCGCATCCTGCACCACGTGGGCGTTGGTCAGGATGGTGCCATCGGCGCTGACGATGAAGCCCGAGCCCTGGCCGCGCGTGGGCATGCCTTGCTGCGGGCCGCCGCGGCCGCGCGGGCCGGGGAACTGGCGGAAAAATTCTGAGAAGGGGTCGCTCGGGTCCAGTTCAAGGCCGCCGGCCGAGGCCTTGCTGGTGCCTGCAACACTGATGTTGACCACGGCCGCGCCATGCTGCGCAGTGATCTGGGCGAAGTCGGGGGTGGTGACGGCCGGTGCCGCAGCAGCGGCGACGGGCGCCGGGGCGGTGGTCGCTGCGGAGCTGGCGTGCGTGCTGCTGAGCGCGCCGAAGCCCGCTGCGCCGATGACGCCAGAGGCCAGCATCGCCAGAACCAGACGGCTGGAGGAGAGCACGGGAGTTTTCATCGGGGATCCTTTCAAAGACAGGTGAATGCACAGGCTCTGAATATCGGGCCCCCGACTTAGGCGGGTCTTAAGTTTCGGGCGGGTCAGGCGGCGGGGAAGCGGACCTCGACGCGCAGGCCGCCCAGGCTGGGCGAGGGCAGCAGGGCGAGTGTTGCGCCGTGCAGGACCGCGACCGCCTTGACGATCGGCAGGCCCAGGCCGCTGCCGCTGGCGTCGCTGCCGGCGATCCGGTAGAAGCGGTCCAGCACCCGCTCGCGTTCGTCGGGCGCGATGCCGGGCCCGCTGTCATCCACGCGCAGCAGCGGGGCGCCGTCCACGCTGGCGATCTCCAGGTTCACCGTACCCCCCGGCGGGGTGTATTTGATGGCGTTGTCCAACAGGTTGCGCACCAGCATGTCCAGCGCATCGGGGTAGCCGCGGACCGGCGCCTCGTCGGCGGATGTCAGGCCCAGGTCGATCTGGCGCGCGTGGGCCGCCTCGGCCAGCTCCCCTACGGCCTGGCGGGCGATGGCGGCCAGCGCGACGCGCTGCGGCTGTGTCCCCGATGCGGCCGTGGCCTGTTGGCGCGCGAGCACCATCAGCTGCTCCACCAGGCGGGTGGCACGGTCGATGCCGGCCTCCAGCCGGCTGGCTGCGCGGGCACGGGTCTCGTCGTCGCCCGCGCGGCGCAGCGCCTGTACCTGCAGCTTCAGTGCCGCCAGCGGCGAGCGCAGCTCATGGGCGGCATCGGCCACGAAGCTTTTCTGCGCTTCGAAGGCCTCGCGCACGCGGTCAAAGAGCCCGTTGAGCTCGTGTACCAGCGGGCGGATCTCGTCGGGCAGGCCGTCTTCGCTGACCGGCTCCAGGTCGGCACTCTGACGCTGGGCGAGCTGGCGCCGCACCCTCGACACCGGTGCCAGCGAGCGGGTGACCACCCACCACACGATGAGCATCAGCAGCGGCGCCATCAGCGCGGTGGGCAACACGGTGCGCAACGCCAGCGTGCGCGCCATCTGGCGGCGCACGGCCAGGTCCTGCGCCACCTGCACCACCTGGCCGCGGGTCTGCACGGACAGCACCCGGTAGCGCGTGCCGCGCGCCTGCACCTCGGAAAACCCCAGCACCGCGCGCTGTGGCAGCGCCGCCCAGCCGCCGGACTGGTAGACGCGCAGGCCATCGGCGGTCCAGACCTGCACCACGAATTCATCGCTGGCCCCGTCCGAGGCGTCCTCGCCGGGCACGCCCGCGCCGCTGACCGGCAGTCCCGCGCGCAGAGACAGCGCCATCTGCTGCATGTGGTAGTCGAAGATCTGGTCGGCCTCGGCCAGCGCCGTGCGGTAGGCAAACAGGCCTTGTGTGGCCGTGCCCAGAAGGACGGCGGCCAGCAGCAGCCACAGCAGGCGCGCGCGCAGCGAGTGCGAGGGGGAATGAGGCGCGCTCATGCTCGCGGCACCATGTAGCCCACGCCCCGCACGTTGCGGATGACATCGGCGCCCAGCTTCTTGCGCAGGCCGTGGATGTAGACCTCCACCGCGTTGCTGCTGATGCCGTCTTTCCAGCCGTAGAGTTTTTCCTCCAGCTGGCTGCGCGACAGCACCATGCCGGGTCGCGCCAGCAGGGGCTCCAGCACGGCCCACTCGCGCGCGGACAGCACCACCGGTTCGCCGTTGGCCGTCACTTCCCGCGTGACCGGGTTGATGCTGACCCCTTGGTGCTCGTACACGGGCTCGGCGCGCCCGGCGGCACGGCGCAGCAGCGCGCGGATGCGCGCCAGCAACTCGTCCAGGTCGTAGGGCTTGAGCACATAGTCGTCGGCGCCGGCGTCCAGCCCGGCAATGCGGTCGGGCTTGGCGTCGCGCGCGGTGGCGATCAGCACCGGCGTGCGGTCGAGCCGGGCGCGCAGCGTGCGCAGCACGCTCAGGCCGTCGCGACGCGGCAGGCCCAGGTCCAGCACCACCAGGTCGTAGGCGTGGTCACGCAGCGCGGCATCGGCCATGTCGCCATCACGCACCCAGTCGACGGCGTAATGCTCGGCGCGCAACAGGTCCAGCACGGTCTCGCCGATCATCGGATCGTCTTCCACCAGGAGCAGGCGCATGGTCGGGCGGGGGTTGCGGGGTCAGCCCGGCTCCATCCCGTTGCGGCGCTTGACCGCATCCATGGCCGGTGACGCCATGAAGGCCAGCAGCGCGCGCACGGCGTCCGGCCGGGCACACGTCACGGACACGGCGGCAGAGAAGGTGGTGATGATCTGGATGTCCTCGGGCAGCGGGCCCAGCACCTCGATGCCGCCCAGGTTCATCAGCTCGCTGAGCTGCTGAAAGCCCAGTTCGACCCGGCCCTCGGCCACCAGCTGGCCCACCGGTACGCCCGGCGGCGCCTGCACGATGCGGTCCTTGATCTGCTCGGCGATGCCCCAGCGCTCGAACTGGCGCGCCAGCTGCACCCCGCTGGGCCCGGTGGAGTAACCCAGTGTCTTTGCGGCGAGCACGGCGCGGCGCACCGCGTCGCCGCTGCCGATGTCAGGCCGCACGGCCCCGGCACGCACGGCAATGGCCACCCCGGAGCGCACCAGATCGACCCGGCTGCCGGGCACGAGGTGGCCGGCCTCGGTGAGCCGCTCGATGGCGTCGCTGGCCAGGGCGACGGCGTCGAAGGCCTCGCCGGCCTGCACGCGTTTGGCGGCATCGACGCCGCCGACGGATTCGACCTGCACCGCCTGTGACGACGTCTTGCGAAATTCGGCCACGAGATCGGCCAGCAGCTGGCGCGTCGCCATGGAGGAAATGATGCGGATCGGTTCAGCCATGCGGGGTCCTGCGAAAGTCGGTGGCAGCGGAGCGCCCGGCTGGCGGGCGCAAGCCGGCATTCTATTGACCCCTTGCGCCGACCTGCTTCGCGGGGGTGCCTTACAGTTCGCACTTTGCGCGTCACGCTCCATGAACCCGTCCGAATCCGCCGATCGTCCCCGCCTGCAGGTCGCGGTGCTCATGCGCCGCGAACGCGTGCCCGGCGCGATGAGCCGCTGGCAGACCTGGCGCTGGGTGGTGGCCGATGTGGTGCCCCATGAGTCCGGTTTCGGGTCTGAGGCGCGCTGCCTGCTGCAGACACCGGATGAGGAGCGCTGGCTGCACCCGGGCTTCACGGTCGAGCTGTTCCGTGACGACGCCGAGGGCTATCTGCTGAACGTCTCGACCCCCGCACCCTGCTGGTTCGTCCTGTGGCGCATGGAAGAAGAACCGACCCAGGCCGGCGAACCGATGGCCCGCCCGGCCATGGTCTCGCTGAGCTACCACGACGCCGGCCGCTGGCTGGACGCGCAGGAGACGGTGGACCAGGTGCCGGCGCCCCCCGATGTGATCGACTGGCTGCGCGCGTTTGCCGAAGCCCATCACGTGGACGAACCCCGGCGCCGGCAGCGGCCGCAGAGCTTCCGCGGCCTGCAGGACCGCTTCGGCAATCCGGCCGTGGTGAGCACCGGGAAGAAGTTCGGCGGCGGTCATGGTGGCGCGTCATGAGCGATGGTTTTCTGGGGCGCTGGTCGCGCCGCAAGCAGGCGGTGCGCGAAGAGGGGGTGGCGCCGCCAGAGCCCAAGCCTGTGGCCGCAGCGCCGGCCGCCACTGCGGCCCCGCCGGCGGACCCAAGCGCGGCCGGCCCGACGCCAGGCACGGCCGGTGGCACACCGGCGCGCGACGAGGCGCCCGCGCTCACGCTGGAGGATGTCCGATCGCTGGACCCGTCGTCGGACTTCAAACCCTTCATGGCGCGGGGCGTGACCACGGATGTTCGCAACGCCGCCGTCAAGAAGCTTTTTGCCGATCCGCACTTCAATGTGATGGACCGGCTCGACATCTACATTGACGACTACAGCCAGCCCGATCCGCTGCCCGCCGCCATGCTGCGCCAGATGGTCAGCGCGCGCTTCCTGAACCTGGTCGAAGACGAGCCCGCAAGCGGCCCGAATGTCCCTGTTGCTGGGGATGATGCCGATAGCCCGCCCGCTGTGGACGTGGCACAGTCCGGGCTCCCGCCCGAATTACCGGCGCCGACCGACGGCGCCCCGACCCCTGGCGCCGAGCCAGGTTCCACGGACCCCGACGATGCCCACACTGATTTGCGATTGCAACCGGACGATGCCGCTGAGCGCCAAGGCGCTGGGCCAGGCCCTGCATGAAGACCTGACGCTGCACTCCACCCTGTGCCGCCGCGAGGCCGGGGCGTTCCAGAAAGCCATTCAGTCTGGCGACGACGTGCTCGTGGCCTGCACCCAGGAAAAGCGCCTGTTCTCCGAACTGGCAGAGCAAACCGAAAGCGCGGTCTCCGTCATCCGATTTGTCAACATCCGCGAGACTGGCGGATGGAGCCGCGATGCCGCGAAGGCCACGCCCAAGATCGCAGCCCTGCTGGCGGCCGCGCGACTGAGCGACCCCGAGCCGGTGCCCACGGTCAGCTTCAAGAGCGCCGGGCGCGTGCTGATCATCGGTGCCCTCGATGCCGCCGAGCGCGCGGCGGCGCTGCTGTCAGACGCGCTGGACATCACGATCTTCGCCACGGGCCCGGGCAGCGCCGGTGGCGCGCAGGCGCGGCAGTTTCCGGTGCTGGGCGGGCGCATCACCGCCCTGAACGGCTGGCTGGGCGCGTTCGACCTGCGCTGGGAGGCGAACAACCCGATCAACCTGGACCTGTGCACCCGCTGCAACGCCTGCGTGGCCGCCTGCCCGGAAGACGCCATCGGCCTGGATTACCAGATCGATCTGGCGGCATGCAAGTCCCACCGCGCTTGCGCCAAGGCCTGCCAGGTGGCTGGCGCCATTGATTTCACGCGCTCACCCGCGCAGCAGTCCGAGCGTTTCGACCTGGTGCTGGACCTGCGCGCCGCCAGCGCCACGCCCACCTTCAACCAGCACGCGCTGCCGCAGGGCTATTTCCGCTGGGACGGCCAGGACCTGCACACGGTGCTCAAGCTGCGCGAGCTGGTCGGCGAGTTCGAGAAGCCGAAGTTCTTCGTCTACAAGCAGAAGCTTTGCGCCCACAGCCGCAACGAAAAAACCGGTTGCAACGCCTGCGTGGACATCTGCTCGGCCGAAGCGATCTCCAGTGAAAAGAGCCGCCAGCAGATCAAGGTCAACCCCAACCTGTGCGTGGGCTGCGGCGCCTGCACCACCGTCTGCCCGACTGGGGCGCTCACCTACGCCTACCCGCGCGCCAACGAGCAGGGCGTGCGGCTCAAGACGCTGCTGAGCACCTACGCCGCCGCGGGCGGAAAGGACGCGGTGATCCTGCTGCACAGCCAGGAGCGCGGAAAGGCGCTGGTCGAGGAACTCGGCCGCGCGGCGCAGCTCAAGGTGGCGCAGGGCGTGCCGGCGAATGTGATCCCGCTGTCCCTGTGGCACACCGCCAGCTTGGGTCTGGACGTCTGGCTCAGCGCCATCGCGTACGGCGCCAGCCAGGTCGTGGTGCTGGTCACGGCCGAGGAAGCGCCGCAGTACCTGGACGGCCTGCAGGCCCAGATGGACGTGGCGCAAGCCATCCTGCACGGACTGGGCTACACCGGCACCCACCTGCAGCTGCTGCGCGCCGCCAGCCCCACCGACCTCGACGCCGGCTTGCAGGCGCTGGCCACTACCATGCAGAAGATAGCCACCGCGCCCGCGCGTTTTGCGGTCATGGCCGACAAGCGCGGCACGCTCGACCTGGCGCTGGACCACCTGATCGCCCAGGCGCCGCTGGCCGAGAGCGCGCGGCCCCAGGCCATCGCGCTGCCGGCGCCCGCCGCTCCTTTCGGCTCGGTCACCGTGGACAAGGACCGCTGCACGCTGTGCCTGAGCTGCGTCAGCGCCTGCCCGGCAGGCGCGCTGCAGGACAACCCGCATCTGCCCCAGCTGCGCTTCATCGAAAGAAACTGTGTGCAGTGCGGCCTGTGCGTGGTCACCTGCCCGGAACAGGCGCTGGCGCTGCAGCCGCGCCTGTTGTTGAGCGACGAACGCAAGGCGGCCCGGGTGCTCAATGAAACGCAACCCTATGCCTGCGTGCGCTGCGGCAAGCCGTTCGGCACGCTGCTGGCGATCGAAGCCATGCTGGGCAAGCTGGCCGGACACAGCATGTTCCAGGGTGCGGCGCTCGAGCGCCTGAAAATGTGCGGCGACTGCCGGGTCATCGACATCTACTCCGCCGACAACGAAACCAGGATCACCGACCTATGAGCCTCCCCCTTGCACCTGCCGGCGCGGACAGCTCCGCACTGGACGAGGAAACCGCCCGCGCCGAGGTCTACGGCCTGCTGGCCGCCTTGTACTACGCACCGCCCTCGTCCGAGCTTCTGGCCCAGCTGCGCGTGGCCGTCACCGAGGCCCCGGCGGCCGGCGGCTTCCTGGAGGAGCCCTGGCGTGCGTTGGTGGGCTCTGCACGTGCGCTGAGCGATGAGGCGATCCAGACCGAATACGACGATCTGTTCGGCGGCGTCGGCAAGCCCGAGATCTTCCTCTACGGCTCCCACTACCTGAGCGGCTTCCTCAACGAGAAGCCCCTGATCAAGCTGCGCGACGACCTGGCCGAACTGGGCCTGGCCCGCGACGAGGCCATGTCCGAGACCGAAGACCACTTCGCCTGCCTGTGCGAGGTCATGCGCTACCTGATCGCGGGCGACGACGTGGCCGTGGCCAACCTGGCCCGCCAGCAGGCTTTCTTTGCCCGCCACATCCAGCCCTGGGCCGGGGAGATGTGCGACGCCATCGCCGCCCATCCTAAGGCCCGCTTCAACGCCGACCTGGCCGGTTTCACCCGCGCCTTCCTCAGCGTGGAGGCGCAGGGCTTCGATCTGCTCGATTCCTGACAAAAATGGGCTGTTCCCAGGGTGGAATGGTCATTGGCTGCTATGCATTGCGAAGCCTTTGTCGCCAACGAGTGGCGTGCCGGAAGCGCGCGATGCCTCTGCCTTGGGCCTCGGCATGCTGGCAGCGAAGGCTGAATCTGTGCCGATTGAATATCAAATCCATAGCGCATCATGACCAATTGACGCTGGGATGAGGCCAATTTGGCTCAATAATGCCCCTGAAATGACCGCCCGAGCCCTCCCATGAGCCAGATCCTGATCAACGACTACCTCAAGCAGCTCGACCTCATCAAGCGGGCCAGCGGCAGCCAGCGCGAGACCATCGTGCGCGAGGCGTTCAAGGACCTGCTCAAGGCTTGGGGCCGCCAGCACGATCTGATCTTCCTGGCCGAGTACCCGCTAAAGACCGCCACCAAAACCAACATCGCCGTCGATGGCGCGCTCTTGCACGAGCTGCGAATGCCGCTGGGCTACTGGGAGGCCAAGGACGCCGCCGACGATCTGGACGAAGAGATCACCAAGAAGTTCAAGAAGGGCTATCCGCAGGACAACATCATCTTCAGCGACGACCGCACCGCCGTGCTCATCCAGCACAAGGAAGAGGTGCTGCGATGCGACATGGCCGACACCGTCCAGCTGGAGAAGCTGCTCAAGCTGTTCTTCGGCTTCGAGCGCAAGGAGATCGCCGATTTCCGCGCCGCGGTGGAGCAGTTCAAGGCAGACCTGCCCACCGTGCTGCAAGCGTTGCGCACCATGATCGACAAGCAGGAGACCGGCAATGCCGACTTCCGCGCGGCGCAGGCCAGGTTTCTCACCCACGCGCAGGAGGCCATCAACCCGGCGCTGGGCGAGGCCGACGTGCGCGAGATGCTGATCCAGCACATCCTGACCGAGGAAATCTTTGCCAACGTCTTCAATGAGAGCGACTTTCACCAGCACAACAACGTCGCCCGCGAGCTGTACGCGCTGGAAGGCGCCTTTTTCACGGGCGCGCTGAAGAAGAACACGCTCAAGGGCCTGGAAACGTACTACGCAGCCATCCGCGCCGCCGCCGCGCAGATCAGCAGCCACGGCGAGAAGCAGACCTTTTTGAAGGTGATCTACGAGAACTTCTACAAGGTCTACAACACCAAAGCCGCCGACCGCCTGGGCGTGGTCTACACGCCCAACGAGATCGTGCGCTTCATGATCGACGGCGCCGACTGGCTCTGTGAAAGCCGAAAAAGATCACCAAGGAAGCCATCTTCCACTACTGTTACGCCGTGCTGCACGACCCCGTGTACCGCGAGAAATACGCGCAGAACCTCAAGCGCGAATTCCCGCGCATCCCGCTCTACGGCACGTCGCCGGCTGACTTCTGGCACTGGGCCGCTTGGGGCGAGGCCCTGATGGCGCTGCACATCGGCTATGAAGCCGTCGCGCCGTTCCCGCTGGCGCGCACCGACACCCCCGACGAAAAGGCCCGCGCCGCCGGCCTGCCCCCCAAAGCGATCCTGCGCGCCGACCCGGCCGCCGGTTGCATCACGCTGGATACTGAGACTACCCTGCGCGGCATCCCGCCCGAGGCCTGGACCTACAAGCTCGGCAACCGTTGCGCGCTGGACTGGGTGCTCGACCAGTACAAGGAAAAGAAACCCAAGGACCCCACCATCCGCGAGAAGTTCGACACCTACCGCTTCGCCGACTACAAGGAAAAGGTCATCGACCTGCTGGCCCGCGTCACGACCGTGAGCGTGGAAACGGTGCGCATCGTGGCGGCGATGAAGGCCGCGGGGCGCTGAGGCCGACTGGACGGGCGCGCCTCGGGACAATTCAGGTGAATAATCGGCAGTTTTCCGTCGGTGAATGGTTGTAGCTAGCTATAAATTTGGAAGCAAGGTGGTTCGAGGTGATCGATCAAATTCAACTCAAGAATGTGAAAGCTTGGCGTGAGAGTGGCGCTGTGACGCTGGCCCCGGTCACGATGCTGCTGGGCACCAACTCGTCAGGCAAGTCCACTTTGCTGCAGAGCCTGTTGCTGCTAAAGCAGACAGTGGCTTCGCCCGACAGGACCATTCACCTGAATCTTGACGGAGACGAAGCCCATGACTTCTTCAACTTCGGTGATTTCGACAATGTGTTGACGCACGGCGCCAACGCACCGCGCCAGTTTGAGTTGGCTTTCAACTTCCGTCGACCCGGTGACGAACGAGTTCAAGAAGGTCAATTTGCCTGCAGTTATGGACAAACATCCAGCGGGGCCGTTGCTATTCAGGAGTTAACCCTTTCTACCGTTGCACGTCGTTTCCGGGCGATCCGCCGTGACAAAGGTGCGTATTCCCTGATGGTCGACGACGAAGCGCAACCGCGTGCAAAAGGACGCCTTTTGGCTCCGGAAAGATCAATCGCATTGCCGGCGGAGGCCATCGCCCTGCTTGGGGCTGACGGCGCACACTTGCAGGATTTGAGTTTGGCGATTCGTCGCGAGCTAGAGGCCATCGTTTATCTCGGGCCCTTGCGCCGTAAACCTGAGCGGGACTATGTGTGGAACAAATCCAAGCCGGGAGAGGTGGGTAGCGACGGTCACAAGGTGATGGAAGCCTTGCTGGCTAGCGCCCTGCTAAAGGCCGAGGATCAAGGCGAGACGCTTGATGGCGTTTCTCGCTGGTTGAAAAAAATGGGAGTTGCCGAAAAAATCGAAGTCCGGCAAGTGGGTCGCTCTAGCCGCTACGAGTTGGTCATCCACAAGGACGGTGTTGCGGCCAACTTACGGGATGTGGGCATCGGTATTTCTCAGGTATTGCCCGTACTGACCGTCGCTTACTTCGTCCCACGCGGTAGCACGGTATTGCTGGAGGAGCCCGAAATCCATTTGCATCCGCTGGCGCAGTCGGTCCTAGCTGAGATGTTTGTGGAAGTTAGCAAACAACGCGACGTGCAGTTTATTGTTGAAACGCACTCCGAGCATCTGTTCCGGCGCATGCAAACATTAATTGCTCGGCGCAAGACCAACACGCAAAAATGTCGAATGCTGTTCGTTGAGCGGCAAGGTGCCGACGCGGTCTTGCGTCTACTTGACGTTGACGAGTTTGGGACTGTCAAGAATTGGCCGCCAAACTTCTTTGGCGACAGCGTCGGCGAGGCGCGCGAGCAGGCGAAGGCCCGCGCACAGCGCATGCATGAGGTTGCGAATGGCTGAATCGCGAGTGGTGGACACCAATGTGTTGATCGTGGCCAGCGCGGCGGACGATGGATCTCCGTTTCGGCCCGGATCGACGCCTGTACAAGAGGAGGCATTGCGCAAAAGGGTCTTGGAGTGGATGCAGGAATTTGAACAAGATCCAGAGCGGCACGCTGTGCTGGACTGGGATTGGCGTATATGTGGCGAATACCTGAACAAGTTGACTGAGCAGGACTATGGGTGGCTTGCGCTGATGCGGAAAAAGGACAAAAACGAGGTCATTTGGGTTGGGTTGGAACTGGATGTTGATGGTCATGCCGTGCTTGTGCCCTCCCTGGCCGACAGCGTGACCGATCTGGCGGATCGGAAAATGGTGTCCGCTGGTCTTGCTGCAATCAGCGAAGGCCACGTCTGCAAGTTGACGAATGCCTGCGACACTGACTGGCTGGACTGTAAGGCGCCACTGGCGGCGGCGGGGCTGGAGGTAGAGCATTTGCTGGAAGACTGGCTCCGCGCAAAATGGCAAGAAAAACACAATAAATAGCCATGACCGCCTTCTTTCGCTTTCCCCACACACCGCACATCGCTTGGCTGGCTCCGGGGGTTCCGCGCGATGACAAGGTGCTGTCACCCGCCGATGCGGCTGAGGTACTTGCGGGCGAGGTGGTGGTTGAGGAAAAGCTGGATGGCGCGAACCTGGGTTTTTCTGTCTCGCCGGAAGGGCAGGTGCGGCCGCAAAACAGGGGCCAGTACCTGGCGCCGCCGTTTCACGGACAGTTCGCACGGCTGGGGCCGTGGCTGGCGGCGCATGAAGACCGCCTTTTCGATGCGCTGGGCACGCACCTGATGGCGTTTGGCGAATGGTGCGCGGCGCGTCATTCGCTGGACTACGCGACGCTCCCTGACTGGTGGCTGCTGTTTGACATCTATGACCGCACGGAAGGCCGCTTCTGGAGCACGGTGCGGCGCGATGCATGGGCCAGGTTGCACGGACTGACCGTTGTTCCGCGCCTGCATTCCGGGCGGGTTGGCATGGCGCAGTTACGTCAATGGATTTCGAACGACCAGAGCCGTTTTCGGCCTGGCGCCCTGGAGGGGCTTGTGATTCGCCGGGAAAACGTCGACTGGTTGGAAGCGCGCGCCAAACTGGTTCGACCAGACTTCACTCAAGCGATTGATTCCCACTGGCGCAACCGCCCGCTGGAGTGGAATCAATTGGATCGAAAGGTGTCAATCAAATGGGGCCTACCAGTTGCTTGATGGGCCGAAGTGGGAAGGCCCGATCGTGCAACATCGGCGATAGGTTCGAAAGGTTCTTTGGCCACGGTCCTCTTGGTGCCAGGCGCTGATGGCGCTGCACATCGGCTATGAAGCCGTGGCGCCGGTCTTGCTCGCGCGCACCGACACTCCCGAAGCCAAAGCCCGCGCCGCCGGACTGTCCCCCAAAGCCATCCTGCGCGCCGACCCGGCCGCCGGTTGCATCACGCTCGATAGCGAAACCACCCTGCGCGGCATCCCGCCCGAGGCCTGGACCTACAGACTCGGCAACCGCTGCGCGCTGGACTGGGTGCTTGACCATTACAAGGAAAAGAAGCCCAAGGACCCCACCATTCGCGAGAAGTTTGACACCTACCGCTTTGCCGACCACAAGGAAAAAGTCATCGATCTGCTGGCACGCGTGACCACGGTGAGCGTGGAAACGGTGCGCAGCGTGACGGCGATGAAGGCAGCGGGGCGCTGAGGGCCGCTGGGGGCCTGAGACGGCCCGTTTGGGCTGAATTTCAAGGGAAAATAGCCTCATCCCGTCGTGGAATGGTCATAAATTGCTATGGTTTGTGAAGCGTCGATTCAGGGTAAGCCGGTGCAGGAAGCGCGACGCACCGATGGCACCAGTCGGGCGCGAAGGTCCTGCCTCGCTGCCGTCGTGGGCTTTGGTGGCGGGGATGCCTGAAATTTGACGGATGTCAGATTCGGGCGCTCAATGCGACGGCGGCGGTCCGATTGCAGGCCGTTGCTTCAACAGGAGAATGCGATGGCTCAGACAATGCTTCAGTACGTTTTCGCACCCACACCGGGTGCCGACCTTCCAGCCCTTCTGGGGTTGATCAAGGAGTCCGCCGACCTGTGGCGAAAGCACGGGGCGCAGGTCAGCGTCTGGTCGGTTCAGGTGGGCGAGGTTGGCAACATGGTCTTTGCCTGCCGGTTCGATTCCTCGGCCCAACTGGGAGCGACGCTGGATGCCGTCAATGCCGACCCGGCCTTTGCCGCCTGGCGAGTGAAAAACATCAAGGCGGGACTTGCGTCCTGGGTTCGGAGCAACCAGGCCTACGAGATTCCCATCTGATGCACCCGCTGTAAATTTTCTTGAGACGGCTTCATCACACGCTGGCTCACACGTTCGTTGCGTACCGTCTGAGCGTGGAAACGGTGCGCATCGTGGCGGCGATGAAGGCGGTGGGGCGCTGAGGCCGGCTGGGGGTCGTGGTAGGCCCGTTGGGGCTTGATTTCAAGAGGCGAAATATGCTGTGTACGGCCGGTTTTTCATGCCGGGCGGACTATATTGCGGGTGAACGAAAACCGGAGCCTTGAAATGCGATCAGTTTTGCGAGCCCTGACCGTACTGGTGCTGACCCT
>Ga0075163_10007008_pt1 | contig 14941 bp, 6 predicted proteins | sample JI1023141ADNA_FD_71478 | JGI IMG/M metagenome (GOLD analysis project Ga0075163, IMG submission 71478) | Wastewater effluent complex algal communities from Wisconsin, to seasonally profile nutrient transformation and Carbon sequestration -... | ecosystem: Engineered > WWTP > Effluent > Algae...
TTTACGATGTCACCAGCGGTGAGGTGAGCTTCTTCCAGACCGCCGAGTCCAGCACGGGCAAGCTCAGCGTGCCGATGGTGGCGGTGGCGTGAGGTCTGAGCCTCACTCCAGCGTGATCCCATGCCAGTAGGCAAACTCCCAGGCCCAGCCGTTGGCGTGTGCTTCGAGGCGCAGGGTGATGTCCTGGCCCTTCAACTTCGTCAAATCGACCTCCACGGTCTTCCAGCGTGGCTTTTCGTGGTCCACGGTCACGGCTTTGACCTCTTGACCATTGACCAAGACCTTGACGATCCAATCACCACGATCATCAGCGGCCACGCTGAACTTCAGTTTGGTCTTTTCGACCTTCATCTGGCGTTCCAGGCTCGCGGGTGTCTTTTTGTCCGTGAACGGGTGCATGAGCAGCACATTGGTTTTGCCGTGGTATTCGGCGAGTTTGACCGGCGTGCGCTCGAAATCGGGTGCGTTGACCTTCCAATCGGGATTCCACAGGCTGACGCTCTCCCAGTCGATGGCACGCCAGTTGGTCTTTTTGGGCTGTGAGGCCGTTTCGGGCAGTTCGACGCCCTGGATGAGCAGTTTCTTCTTTTCGGGCGTGAGCGGGCCTTCTTCCGGCGGAGCCAAAATATACCAGATGAGGTCGCGGAAGGCTGCGTCGGGCAAATTGCCGAATCCCATCGGCATGAGGCTTTGCTTGGTGTTCGTGAGCGTGGCGATTTGGTCTCGCGACACGATCTGCGCCGCGCCACCGGCTCCGAGCAGCTTCACATGCCCCGGCGTGTCCTCGACGATGCGTCCCGCGAGCGTGCGGCCGTCCTTGGTGCTCACGCTGATGTTTTCGTAGCCGTTTCCGATGATTTGATTCGGGTCGATCACGTTCGCGAGCAAGGCATCGAGATTGCTGCGTCCGCTGCCGATCAAATCCGGCCCCACCTTCTGCCCGCCACCGTGGAATTCGTGGCAGATCATGCAGGTCGCCGTGAACATGAGTTTGCCGTTCGCGAGGTCCGGCTCGCCCGTGAGACAGGCCTGCTTCTTCTGCGCGATGAGTGATTTCACATCGTCCGACGAGTCCTGCCACGCGCCGAGCACCTTGAAGGCGAGATCGCGGATGCCCTTGTCCTTGCTCGTCGCCAACGCCCGGCGCACCGGTGCTGGGAAGCCGCTCGCGGGCACTTTTTTCTCCGCGATGGCATTGAGCAAGGCCTTCGTCCAGGTCTCGCGACTCGCGAGTGCCTCGATGGCAGCAGTGTGGTGTAGTCCTCTGGACTGCGGATCGGAACGCAGGCCGGAGGCCTGCACCACATTCAGCAACGGCTCGATGAAATCATCCCCGCCCAGCTCCGAAGCCGCACGAATCGCCGCCACGGCGACTTCCGGTCCACGAGCACCGAGGCCCTCGCGCAGCAGTTGAAGCAGCGACTGGCGATAAACCGGCGTTTTGACGCCGCGCAGCCGTTGCAGCGCCTCGATCACTTCTTTGTCGGGAGCCTTCGCCGTCGTCAAAACCGCCGCGAGGCTTGCAATCGCCTCCTCATCGCCCCACAGCACCGCGAGCGTGAACGCCTGCTTGCGAACGTCCGCGTTCGACGTCGCACGCCACTTCGCGAGACTGGCGGAGACATCCTTCACCGGCTTGATCACGCCGCCTTCCTGGCCTTTGACGAGTCCATCGAGCGCATGCGCGAGCAGGACATCGTGCTCCGCGATCTTGTCGCAAAACTCGACGGCGAGATCGAGGTTCTCGGCTTTCCGCGTGTCGCAGAGCCGGCGCATGGCTTTGTGGGAGAGGATGCGGGAGAGGGGCTGGGTAGTGGGGGCGATGTCGGCAAGAAAAGAACTCCAGACCTGGGGTTCTGAAGCCAGTTGTGGCTCGAGAGCCATCCAGAAATGGAATCCAAGTCGATCTGATTGATCTGAACTCTTGCTAGTTCGGATGAGATTCGAAAAAAGCGTAACCGAGCATTCACCAGGATTAAACCAGTAAGGGAACTGAGGGGGATCGTAATCACTTGGGTAGCGCCATTTTCCATCTGTTCCGATGTTATCCGCCCGAACCTCTTTGTTTGTGGTGAGGGGGTATGGTCGAAAAAACTTCGTGTGTGTGATCTGTCTCAATGAAACGGCGACGGCAGATCGAACGAAAGGCGCTTCGTCGTTCGCAAGCCGCTCAAGCAGAGGGAAATAAACTTCGAAATTCCCCTTCAGGTTTCCTCCTTCGTTTTTCGTGCGGAGTCTGGCCCCATAATGGTAGTAGCCGTCGATCAAGTCGCCGCTCAAGCGGCCAAGCCAGACACGGATTGCGTCGAAAGAACTCTGTGAAGCTTCGATCAAGACAGGATCGATCTCGCCACCTTGCCCCACTGCAATCAAACGACGTTGGTGCATGGCCCAAAGTGCTTCTAGCTTGATGGCTTCGTCTGATGACTGGCCCCACATCTGCCGAAGAGCCGGCTCCATTTCTTTGGAATCAATATTTGGTTGTTCCACCAGCATCCTCCTCGCCATCCGGCGCATCCAGTTGTTGGGATGTTCCAGCGTTTTGACGAGGTCGGCGGTGGAGAGTTTTTTGAGGTCGAGGTCTTTCGAGGGCCGCGTTGGAGTGGAGCCTTTAGGCGAGGTGGGATTGCTGGGCGGAGCGGAGGTCTTTGAGTCGGCTGAAGCCTGCACTCCAACGTCGCTTTCGTGCACCACACGCCAGATCCGGCCGTATTGGCGGTCCACGCCTTCGGGGTTGGCTTTGGCGTTTTGGTAGCAGGGATATTTGTCGCACCAGTCCATGATCCAGAGGAAGCCATCGGGGCCGGTCTGGGTGCTGACGGGACGGAACCATCCGTCGTTGGCGCGGAGGAAGTCGCGACGCGGCTCGCATTTGAAGGTGGCTCCGACGGGCGTGAGGATTTCCTCGTGGATGGCGTTGTCGTGGATGTTGCCGATGAAGGCGTGGCCGTGCGTGTCGGCGGGATAGCGGCCGCCTTGATAAATCTGCACGCCGGCATACGCGGCGCGGAAATGTTTGTGCTTCACGATGCTGGGAAGCTGCTCGTAGGCATACGGATTCTCCGGCGCGCCGCCCTGGCGCACGTAGATGCCGCCGGGGGCCATGTGGAAGAAGTGATCGATGACGCAGGCGCTGACAAAGAAGTTCCCCGCGGCGTCGTAATCGCAGCCCCAGGGATTGCTGGTGCCATCGGCGAAGACTTCGAATTCCCATTGTGGTGCAGCCGTCCCGGCTGCTTCTGAAGATTTCAGCCGAGACGGCTGAACCACACTCACCGGCCTCGCACGTCCGATCCCCGCATCAAATTTGAAGCCTTCGCTCTCCGGCTGGCCGGGGCGGCGGACTTTGCTGTTCGTGAAGACGCCGTGGGTCATGTAAAGCCAACCGTCGGGGCCCCAGGTGAAGCTGTTGACGAGCTCGTGCGTGTCCTCGCGACCAAAACCGGTCAGCACGACACGCCACGCGTCCGGCTTGTCGTCGCCATCGGCATCGCGGAAGTGAATGAGGTGCGGCTGCTGGCCAATGTAGATGCCGTCATCGCCGCAGAGGATGGCGGAGGCGAGATTGAGGCCTTCGACGAAGACGGTGCGCTTGTCAGCGGTGCCGTCGTTGTCGGTGTCTTCGAGGATGATGACGCGGTCGCGAGGCAGGTTCTTGGTTTCTGGTTCTTCGTTCTTGGTGGGGAGACAGCTCGCGGGCACGGCGTGGTATTGGCCGTCTTTAGCCTCGCCGCCGAAGGGGGCGGGATGCGTGGAGCCGTTTGGGTATTCGTAGGCCTCCACGACCCACAAACGGCCGCGATGATCCCACGTCATGGCGACGGGATTTTGCACCATGGGCTCATGCGCGAAGCAGAGGACCTCGTAGCCCTCCGGCACGGTCATTTTCGCCCGCGCCTGCTCGGGAGTGGGGCATTCGTTCGTCGTGGGCAGGTAGGTGCCGGTGAGTTCTTTGGCCTGGGAGAGGCATGTGGTGGCAAAGAGGAGAAAAAGAAGCGGGCGCATGGATGGAAGGACACGGTCGAGGCTCGTCAAAAGGGTAAAGAAGGTCAAGTCGGCGTCGAAAAGGCCGGAAGCGCGATCCTTGACAACTTCTTGACCTACCTTGACTGCGAAAGCCTGACACTTCTCCGATGCACGGCGACTGAATCTTGTTACTCCTCACGCAATGTCCTCCCCCACCGCTCCCGCCCGCAAAACTCCCGAACAACTCCGCTCCTGGCGCTGGTATGGCCGCGATGAGCTGCGCTCCTTTGGCCATCGTTCCCGTGCGAAACAGAACGGCTGGGGCAACGAGGACATCGTGGGCAAGCCGGTCATCGGCATCCTGAACACCTGGAGCGATCTGAACTCCTGCCACATGCATCTGCGCCTCACGGCGGATGCGGTGAAGCGCGGTGTTTTGCAAGCGGGCGGTCATCCGATGGAGATCCCGGTCATGTCGGTCGGCGAGATGCTGACGAAGCCCACGGCGATGTTTCACCGCAATTTCCTCGCGATGGAGACGGAGGAAATGCTTCGTGCGAATCCCATCGACGGCGCGGTGTTGCTCGGTGGTTGTGACAAATCCACGCCGGGCCTGCTCATGGGTGCTTTCAGCATGGACATTCCCATCATTTACATGCCCTGCGGCCCGATGATGAAGGGCAATTGGCGCGGCGACACGCTCGGCAGCGGCAGCGATGTGTGGAAGTATTGGGATGAGAAACGTGCGGGCAATTTGAGCTGGGATCAGTGGTGCGAGATCGAGGACGGCATCGCCCGCAGCCCCGGTCACTGCATGACGATGGGCACCGCGAGCACGCTCACCGCGCTGGCGGAGACACTCGGCCTCGTGATGCCGGGTGCCTCGTCGATTCCGGCCGTGGACAGCGCACACACGCGCATGGCCGCCGCCGCGGGCCGACAGATCATCGAGAACGTGTGGCTGGACCGCAAACCCTCCGGCATCGTCACCGAACGCTCGTTCGAAAACGCCATCGCGGTCGATATGGCCCTCGGCGGCAGCACGAATGCCATCGTGCATCTCATCGCCATGGCCGGACGTCTCGGCATTCCGCTTCCGTTGGAGAAATTCGACGAGATCAGCCGCAAAGTGCCGCTTTTGGCGAATCTGCGCCCCGCGGGCAAATACCTCATGGAGGAGTTTTTCCTCGCGGGCGGCCTCACCGCGCTGCTGAACGGCATGCGCGAGCTTTTGCACACGGATGTGGCCACCATCACCGGCAAGACGCTCGGCGAAAACATCGCCGAGGCGATCATCCATAACGAAGATGTCATCCGAACGCCGAAGAATCCGCTGCAGCCCGATGGCGGCACTGCCATCCTCCGTGGCAATCTTTGTCCGAACGGCGCGGTCATCAAACACGCCGCCGCCACGAAGGAGCTGTGCACGCACACCGGTCCTGCGCTCGTCTTTGACAGCTATCCCGAGATGAAAGCCGCCATCGAGGATATGAACCTCGATGTGACGAAGGACACCGTGCTCATCCTGCGCAATGCGGGCCCGGTCGGTGCTCCCGGCATGCCGGAGTGGGGTCAACTGCCGATTCCGAAGAAGCTCATCCTGCAAGGCATCCGCGACATGGTGCGCCTGAGCGACTGCCGCATGAGCGGCACCAGCTACGGTGCGTGTGCGCTCCACATCGCGCCCGAAAGCGCCGTCGGCGGCCCGCTTGCCCTGGTGAAGAACGGCGACCTCATCGAGCTCGACGTGCCCAACCGCAAACTGCACCTCCACGTCAGCGATGAGGAGCTCGAAAAACGCCGCGCCGCCTGGAAACCCGCGCCACAGCGCTACCACCGCGGCTACGCGAAGCTGTTCGTCGAGCACGTCACGCAGGCGGATCAAGGAGCGGACTTCGACTTCCTCCAACACGGCCCTGCGGTGCCGGAGCCAGATATCTTTTGAGATTCACTTGGCTCCGACAAACTCTTCGCGGGTTAGTTTGCCATCGTTGTTCTTGTCGAAGGCTTTGAAGCGTTTGGGTGCGTCGTCCTTCTTGGCGAGGCCGTTGGTGTATTCTTCGAGGCTGAGAATGTCGTCGGTGTTTTTATCCCAGCGTTTGAAGGCGGCGGCGCGGTCCACAATGGGTGCTTTCTTCGTGGCGGGTGCGGCTTTGACCACATTAGCATGGCTGCCGGATTGCACGAAGGGCGAGGGAAGCGTTTGGCGCCAGGCATCGAGCTTGGCTTTGAGCGCGGTGACGATCTCTGGGTTCTGCGAGGCGATGTCGTGTTGCTGAGCGCGGTCGATGATGACGTTGTAAAGCTCCACGCGGGTGAAGTCTTCGTTGTGCAGCAACACATGATCACCCTCGCGCACGGAGTGCGTGGGCCAGTCGTGATCGTGAGCATGCGGGCCGCGCCATTCCCAGAAAACGGGCGCTTCACGCCGGAAAGGCTGGCCTTTCAACGCGGCGAGGATGTTCACGCCATCGCTTTGATAGCCAGCAGGCGGCTTCACATCGAGAGCGGCGAGGATCGTGGGCATCACATCGACACCGGTGAGCACGCTCGTCTTGTCCACGCGGCCCGCGGGCACCACGCCAGGCCAGCGCACGATGAAGGGCACGTTCACACCACCGAGGTAAAGACTGCGCTTCCGGCCACGCAGGCCGCCAGTGGTGCCGACGCTGTGGTAAAACTTCTGCCCGGGCTCCGCGTGTGAGTTTTCAGGACCGTTGTCGCTGGAGAAGAACACGAGCGTGTTGTCGGCGAGCTTCAATTCATCCAGCAACGCGAGCACGCGGCCGACTTGTTTGTCCGCTCGCGTCACGGCGGCGTAGTAGGTGCGCTGAGGCTCGGCGGTGTCCGGGTATTCTTTTTTGTCCTCATCGGATGCGGCCACGAGGTGATGGGTCTCGTGCAGCCAGAGGTTGAGGTAGAAGGGCTTGTCTTTGACGCCGCGGATGAAGCGTAGCGCGTTTTCCGTGGCGGCGGTGGTTTGGTAGATTGGGCCGTCTTTGGCTGGTGTGTCGGCGAGGCTGGTGCCCTCGAAGACATCGCGGCCCGGTCCCACCCACACGGCGGCATCGTCGTAGCCGTATTCGGAGGGCAGGGGAGCCTTCATGGTCTTCTCCTGGCCGCTGAGATGCCATTTGCCATAGTGTGCGGTGGCGTAGCCGGCCTCGTGCAGGGCACGCGGGAGCAGCGGGGCCTTCGGATCAAGCCAGTCGGGCATGCCGCGTGCCACATTCTCCGCATGCGTGGCGAAGTGCTGATGCACGCCATGCCTCGCCGGATACTGGCCGGTGACGATGGCCGTGCGGCTGGGCGAGCACACGGGATTGCAAACGGTGAACTGATGGAAGTCCGTGCCCTCACGAGCGAGCCGGTCGAGGTTCGGCGTCTTCAAATGCGGATGCCCGTGGCAGGCCAGATCGCCAAAGCCCCAGTCATCGGCATAGATGAAGAGCACATTCGGCTGCGCCGAAAATGACGAATGGACAATGAGGAAGGATGAAAGCAGGCAGACGAGCAGTTTCATGGCGATTGGGGCCTGAAACTCCGCCTCAGGGCGGATTTATCCGCGGAAGTGCTCAGTGGCAGCCGATGTCATACACCTGCACTTTTTTCGCGATGGGCAGCAGGGTCTCCTTCACGGCCTTTTGATGCACGGGATGCTTTTCATAGGCGTCCATGTCCGCCTTGCTGGCGAAACGCATCACGAATCCCACATCAAAGCTGTCATCCACGATCGGGCGCTCGCTGGCCACGGCGGTGCCGACGCTGAGGTGCTGGATCTCTTTGATCTCCGCCTGGAACTTCCGCGCGGTGGCGATGAGCGTGGCACGGTCGGCGGCGTTGCCCGGACGCTTCAGCCAGACGAGGACGATGTGCTCGACCTTGCCTTTCGGCGTCGTCTGGGAGCAGGCGCAGGAGCTCAAAAACAGGGAAACAGCAGCGGCGAGGATGAGAGTGGCGTTCTTCATGACGTTCAGTAGCCTGACACAACATGAAAAACCCGTCGAGACTGTTTCTGCTGCTTTTCGCCTTCTCCGCCTGCGCCGCGCAGGAGGCCTTTGATCGCCTCACCTTCCACGCGGCACCGAAACCGCTCTCGAAGGCCGCGAAGACCAGCGACTGGCCACGCGTGCTAGGGCCGACTGACGATGCCATTTCGCCCGAAACGCCACTTTTGAAAAAATGGGCCGCAGGCGAACCCAAAGCCGTCTGGGAAGTGGCGATGGGCGATGGCTACAACTCGCCCGCCATCAGCGGCGATCACTGCGTGATCTTCCACGCCCTCGAAGGCAAGGAAACCATCGAGTGCCTGCATCGCGAGACTGGAAAACGCTTCTGGCTGCATGACTACGCGGTGACTTATCAGGACCGCTACGGCTTCAGCAATGGCCCGCGTGGGAGTCCGGTGATCGCCGATGGCATCGTGGTGACCTTTGGCGTGACTGCGGAGATGCGGGCGCTGGAATTGAAGACCGGCAAATTGCTATGGAAGCACGACCTGCGGGCCGAAATGCATGTGCCGCAGGATTTCTTCGGAGCGGGTGGTTCGCCGCTGATTCTCGAGGGTCGCGTGATTTTGAACGTGGGTGGCAAAAAGGGGCCGATTGATGACTCCGAGGGCCTGCGTGATCGAAAAGAGCGTTTGGCCGAGACGGGCGTGAGCGTGGCGGCGTTTGATTTGAAGAGCGGTGAGCTGGTTTGGAAGGTGGAGGACGCTTGGGGCGCGAGTTACGCGTCTCCCATTTCCGCCAAGCTGCATGGGCAGCTCAAGGTGCTGGTGTATGCCGGTGGTGAGAGTGATCCGGCGACGGGAGGGCTGATGTGCATCGACCCGAAAAGCGGTGAGCTGCATTCGAAGTTCGCGTGGCGGGATGATGAGTACATCCAGGCCATCGGCACGTCACCAGTGGTGATTCCTGAGAAAAACCGCGCTTTCATCACCACGGCGTATCCGAAGGGCCGACCGCTGGGTGGTGTGATGGTGGAGTATGACGCGGCATTTCAGCCGAAGGAGCTGTGGAAGTCCACGAAGCTGGCGGTGCACTGGATGAACCCGATTTTTCACGAGGGCCACCTCTACGCCATCGACGGCGAGACGGAGCCGAAGTCGCGACTGGTCTGTGTGAATGCCGACACGGGTGCGGAGGTGTGGGAAAAGCGGATCGAGTGGCTGGACAAAACACTGGGCCGCAACATGAGCATCCTGCGTGCGAGCCTGCTGAAGGTGGATGGTGCCTTTCTGTGCCTGGGAGAGATCGGTTCGCTGCACTGGCTGGAGCTGAGTCCTGCCGGAGCGGAGGTGAAGGCACAAGCGCAGCTTTTTTATGCCACGCAGACCTGGAGCCTGCCTGCGCTGAGTCACGGCCTGCTCTACGTGCGGCAGCAGGAGCGCGGTGTGGTTGGCAGCACGGGCACGCGGGTGGTGTGCCTCGATTTGCGAGGCGAGTGAACATGTCCACCGCGAGCTTTCATCGACCATTGGCAGATCTTGTCGCTGACTGCGATGGGATCACCACGGTGCGTGAGCTGCTGGAGCGTCTCGTGCGGGCGGAAATGGCACAGGCATCGAAAAGGTGGAACGAACGACGGAGCATTCTCCCGCTTTCGCTGGATGAATTGGAAGGGCTGCTTGGGCAGGGGCGTGCGGGAAGTGCTGATCTTCCCATGCCTCAAAAAATCGATTCATATCGTGCTTTTGAGGTGGTGCTGGATGCGTTCAAGGATGGTTTGATTCTACTTTTTGTCGATGAACGCCGCTGCATGCGCCTGGATGAATCTCTGGAGGCTGGGGCTGGGTCTAAGGTGATGCTTATCCGACGCACAATGTTGACGGGTTAAGCAGTGCCGCGTTGAGTTCATCATTATGACTGATCCATGGATACAAGAACTGGCGAATCATTGTGCTTTATTGCCAAAAGCAATGCGCACGGTTGCTGCGGGATTAGTGGCTCATTTTTCTGACCGCAGAGCGCGTCCCGCAGGCCGCCAGGCTCTGGACGCAGCCACAAAAGAAGAGCGGCGGGCGCTTTGGGCCGTCGTGTTTCCTGCGGTTCAGGCTGAGGTGGAGATCGCCTGGAACGAGCTGCCGATGGATGTAATCGCCCGCCGTGACGGTGGCAGTGATGGCGGCGGTGATCGTTTTTTCTGGCCTCTGACTCCGCAGGAGGCGGCGGAGCATCGGTTCACTTGGCTGCGCAAGCTGCTAGTCATCACGGGACCGAATCCGAGCCTCACTCTCCCAGAGCTGCTAATCAAAGCAGGCGATTTAAAAGGTCGGGATATGGACCGGGGCACCGGACAGAGCATTGATCCTGATGCGCCAGCCTATCTAGCAGTCCCCATCCTGAATCGCGGAGGTGCTTTGGCCGACGAGTGCATGGATGTGCTGAGCCGGTCTTTGGACGGCACGCATCCGCAGGGGAGATTTGGCCGCCATGTGATGACGGCGCTGCTTTGCTCCGACCGGTCTGACGCCTGGGCTTTGGTGGACGGACATCTGGCGGATGCCACTATGGATCAGAGCTTCCGTGATCGCTTGTTGTACTGGCGGCAAGGCACGCATCTTGGAGCCTGGAAACACTTTATGCACACGCTGGCTGAACATCGCCTATCGCGTTATGAGAGTGTAAAGAAAAGCCTGCCTTCCTGGCTCGGTATCGCATGGAACTGGAAGGCGGAGCCCGGTCTGGAGGGCTGGGTGCGGATGTGGGCAGAGGTGAATCAAAGCGAGACTCTGCGTGCGGAAAAACTGCGCGGTGGCAGTCCTGCCGAGCTTTTCCTGGCGTTGCACGCGCTGGCGAAGGAAGACGGCCCGGCGGCGATTCGTGAAGTGGAGCATATCACTTCGGAAGATGATGCGGAGCGGCGGATCGCATGTGCTTTCTTTCTTTCCATCTGTCCCGCCGCACACCGCACAGCCTGCCTTGCCCTTCTCGCCGGTGACAATGATGCGAGGGTGGCGACGGTGGCAATAGGGACACTTGATAGCAACCCTCACCGGCCTTCTTTGCCGACGGACTTTTCGCAGCGGATGGAGGGGCTTTTAAGGCATGGGCTGGAGAAGATCGCCCCCATGCCTGCGCCCTTTCCTGAGGCCAGGCCGCAACGTGACGAGATCATCGAACTGATGGTGAGCTGCCTGAAGGATGGTGATGAGGGGCGGATGCTGTCCTGGCTGGGCGATCTCACGATCCGGGCACGTCAGATGCTGATCACCAAGTGCAACCGCCTGACCCAGACGGCGGCGCAGCGGGCTATTCTCTTCAAGCTCATGCGGGATTCTACACCCGAAGTAGCGCAGCACGCGATCAAAGCCGCCCGCGCCATCCCGCTGAGCCGCGAGGAGCTGGGCGAAGTCGAGTCCATGCTGGCGCTAAAGCACACCGAGAGGCGGCTTTTGTTCGTCGATCTGCTCATGCGGCAGCCCTTGGAGACGACTCTAGCCAGCACACAGCGGCTGCTCGGCGCTGCGAAGCTGGATCAGCGCCTGGGCGGACTTGAGGTCATGCGACGTCTCGTCAGCAAAGAGGAGTCTCACCCCCAAGTTGCCGCCCTGGTGGCACAGATCGAGTCTAGGGATCGTTTGAGCCAGGATGAGCGCAATCAGCTCCAGGAGATCAAAGCCGTGCTCGGCCCCGCTAAAGAAGAAGCACCGCCGACGTCCGCGAATGCCTTTGGCCTCGTTGATCCGGCGAAACTGCCCGCCTATCCGTTGCCGCGGGATCGCGGAGTCATGCTGCACTCGCCCAACACCCTGATTTTGCTGCGTGAGATGGATGAGCTGGTGACTCAGCATTTGGATGTCGAGTTCCAGACAGTCAACTATAAGGGCGAGCCACATCAGACGACCATTCGGCAAGGCGGCCTACCCTATCTGCATCGCGAACAGACGCTGGAAGACCTGCGTCAGCTATTTCCGCTCTTTCATCTTTGGGAGGACTGGTGGCAAAACCGCCCCCATGACAAACGTGACGCGGATGGCTACGAATTGGAGCGCATGGCTGTCCTGCTCTCCGTGCATGAAAACATTCCACCGCATGGCTTGATGCTTCTTTACGGTATTTCATCGCTGCCGAGCTGGCCGCATAAAATCGTCATGGAAAAGCTGATCGGCTTCCTGCGGAAGCATTTCTCGACCCCAGACTGGCGGCAGTATGTGATGAGAACGGCTGAGCAGGCATTGTATGTCGCGAGGGAGGAGAAAGATTTGTGGCAAGCAGGCAAATGGATGCAATTCGCGAGTTCCCAGGTGATCAGCCGAGTATCGGGGGCGACGCAAGAACCATCAGGCGCTGATCTGCTGCACTACTGGCAGATGAAGCACAGTCCAATAGGGCTGGGGGCTGCCATGCTTTACCTGTGGGATGTTCTCAAGGCTTTTGCCCTCGGTGTGATCTCGGAGGACGAATTCATCTGGTGGCTGCTCGGTGGCAAGAAGATGGACCCATATTACGCAGACAGGCAGTTCGGCGAATTTGGGCAGTGCATGTCGTCGCACTACAACCGGAAAGGGGACTTGCAAAATCCACTTGTCATGGCCGTGATCGACCGCTGTCGGCAACGCATCGTGGAAGTGGAGTTGAAGCGAGGTGAGGCCGTTCAAGACTCCAGCTACGCTGCCAAACAGGTGAGTAATCTCCGGGGTGCATCGCAGTTGATGCGGGTGCTGGTGGCTCTGGGATCGGCAGATTTGCGGCGTGGGCAGCGCAGGGATGATTTTTCCCGTTCCGCCGTCTTTTCCCATCTGATCTGTGTCAGCCAGCCTGCGGAGGAGGATACTGCCGCGTCATTCGCAGAAGCGTGGAAACAGTCCGGCGTGCCGCGTGAGCGATTGATCGAGGTTTCGGTGCTGGCACCGCAGTGGGCGGGCTTCATCGGTGATGCCATGGGGGTTCCTAGACTCAAGGAGGCGGTGAACTGGATTCATGCGCACACGAAGACCAGCGATTGGCAATGGCAGACGAAGACTCGCGAAATGTGGGCCGGTGAGCTGAATTTGCTCACGCCGGTGCCTGCGGCGGAGCTGCTGGAGGGCGCGGTCGATGTGGCGTGGTTTCATCGTGCTCAGGCCGCGGTCGGGAACAAGCTCTGGAGCCAGCTCTACGATGCGGCGAAGTTTGCCTGCAGCGGCGCGGGCCACAGCCGGGCGCGGATGTTTGCAGATGCGCTGCTCGGCGAAGCCACCGTCGCGGAACTCACGACCCTGATCACGACGAAGGGACATCAGGACGCGGTGCGCAGCCTGGGCCTCGTGCCGTTGCCAAAAGACGCGGGCAAGCGAAAGGCCGAGCTCATCAAGCGCTACCGCATCCTCGCCACCTTCCGTCATGGCAGTGCGAAATCGAAGGCCCAAAAGCGAGCCAGCGAGGAAACGGCGTGCCGCATCGGCATGCAAAACCTCGCCCGTGCCGCTGGCTATGCGGACCCGGAGAGATTTGCCTGGGCGATGGAGACGGAGGAGGCCAAAGACCTCTCCGGGCAGTCGCCGCAGGTCGTGGTGGATGATGTGAGCATCACGCTGGTGGTCACGCCTTTCGGCAAAGTCGAGCTGCGGGCAACACGAGCAGGCAAACCGCTCAAAGCACTGCCACCGGCACTCAAAAAGCAGCCTGCGGTGGCCGCTTTGCTCCAGCGCCAGGACGAAGCCCGCGATCAAGTGGCCCGCCTGCGCCCTGCCCTGGAGGACATGATGGTGCGCGGCGTGGCGATGGACGCGGCGGAGTGGCGAAATCTCATGCAGCATCCGCTCGTGGCTCCGCTGCTGGAGCTGCTGGTGCTCACCGGCACGGAAGGCCCGCTGGGCTTTCCCACACGAGATGGCGCGGGACTACTCGATGCCAGTGGCAAGACGGTGAACTGGCCTGCGGATGATGCCGCGCTGCGTCTCGCCCATCCCTGCGACCTGCTGCCAGCCAGCCAGTGGCATGCCTGGCAGGGCGCGTGCTTTGATCGCCGCATCGTGCAGCCCTTCAAGCAGGTCTTCCGTGAGCTCTATGTGGTGGTGGACAAAGAAAAAGGCCCGCAAGGCGAGAGCCTCCGCTACGAAGGCCATGCCGTGCAGCCGCATCAGGCACTCGCCATCCTCGGCAAACGCGGCTGGGTGCATCACCCCGGAGAGGGGCTGCGCCGGGTGCATCACGCGGCGGATTGCGTGGCCTGGCTCTGCTTTGCCGAATACTTCCACCATCCGGGGGAAGTCCAGCAGGCGACGGTCAGCAGCGTGCGCTTCACCGACAAGGCCGGCAAACCGCTGGCGGTCGAAAACGTCGATCCGCGCCTGTTCAGCGAGACGATGCGGGACATCGATCTCATCGTCAGCGTGGCGCACATCACCGGCACCGACCCGGAGGCCAGCCGCTCCTCCATCGAAATGCGCGAGGCATTGATCCGCGAAACCTGCCGTCTCCTGAAGCACGACCACGTCCGCCTGGAGCCGCCGCAGATCCACATCCAGGGCACACGCGGAGCCTACCGCGTGCATCTCTCCAGCGGCGTCATCCACCTGCACCCCGGCCGCATGATCTACCTCCAGCCCGTCACCGACCGCGACCGCCTCTTCCTGCCTTTCGCCGACGATGATCCCAAGTCCGTCGAGATCCTCTCCAAGGTGCTGCTTCTCGCCGAGGATCAGCTCATCAAAGACCCGGGATTCCTGGGACAGTTGAGTGGTTGATGTCTGTGTCGCAGGGTTTGCTTGTTTATGCGCCAAAACAATGCCAATCATTTGCCTAGGTCGCGCAATCCTAGCATGGACCATGGCGCGAGTTTTACGGCACGATCCATCAACTGACGAACCTGATGCTCGCGAACCTCGGCTGGACGCGTGTCAGATTCGAGCACGGTTTTGGACGTGGCTGCGGCTTGGTAGAAGTTCGCGGCACGAAGAGCTGCGAGCAGCGTGTCCGCGGAAGTGGTCCCGAGGTCGCAGGAGGGATAGTGCGGCGTGAGGAAACGTTTTCCGATCCAATCGAGGAAC
>Ga0075163_10007009_pt1 | contig 14941 bp, 10 predicted proteins | sample JI1023141ADNA_FD_71478 | JGI IMG/M metagenome (GOLD analysis project Ga0075163, IMG submission 71478) | Wastewater effluent complex algal communities from Wisconsin, to seasonally profile nutrient transformation and Carbon sequestration -... | ecosystem: Engineered > WWTP > Effluent > Algae...
CGCATTGTCGCGCACAGCGAGCCCGGACCGCGGCTGGGCGGAGACTTTTCGCTGGAGGACATCGAGCGCGAGCACATCCTGCGCGTGCTCAACCGCACCCCTGCCCTCACCCAGGACGAAGCCGCCGCAATTCTGGGCATTGATGCATCGACGCTGTGGCGCAAGCGCCGCAAGTACGGAGCCGGCTAATGTTCGCGCCGCTTTAATTGATAGTGCACCGGGGAGCGTGCTAGCAATCGACACAGCGAGCTCATGGAGGCTGCGATGTCGATCCGGTTCCGCTCAACTGTTCACACTTCCTGGGGAATGTCCCGGGCGCTACTGTGGCTGACCGTGGCCACGGCCCCTCTTGCATTCGGCTGCGGCGATGCAGTGCCGGACTCCGGAATGATGCAGCCTCCGGACAAGACTCCGGATCCGACCATGCCCGCGGATGCCGACTGTCCACCGGATGTGGACTGCGAGGTGATTCCGGCCGCGTACGCGGTCAGCAATCCCAAGACCGGCAGCTACGGAAACTACGATATCGCCAACCGTCCCGACGACGGGATGGACATCCGCTACATCGTCATCCATGACACGGATGCGACGTACGATCTGACGCTCAAGATCTTCCAGAATCCGGCCAACCTGGCGGCGGCCCACTACGTCGTGCGCTCAAGCGATGGGCACGTGGTCAAGATGATCTCGCCCAAGCATGTGGCCTGGCACGCTGGCAACTGGTTTTACAACATGCACTCGATCGGAATCGAGCACATCGGCTTCGCGGGCGAAGGCTACGCCTGGTACAGCGAGGAGATGTATCAGGCCTCGGCCAAGCTGGTGCGCTTCCTGGCCAAGCGCTACAACATTCCGCTCGATCGCGCCCACATCTTTGGGCACGAAGAGGTGCCGGGCGGCAGTCAGGCGCGGCAGCGCAGCATGCACTGGGATCCAGGACCGTACTGGAACTGGGAGCGCTACATGCAGCTCCTGAACGCGCCGGATGGCGATGCGCCCAAGCCCGGCACCGATGTCGATGATGGCGCGCCCGGAGCCATTGCCATTGCGCCGCCCTTCGCCGACAACAAGCCCGCCACGACCTACTGCTTTGGGCCCAACGAAGCCTCGGACTGCCGGCCAGAGCTGTGGACCTCGGCCAACTTCCTGTATCTGCACACGCAGCCGGACGAGCGGTCCCCGTTCATCGTCAATCAGTACCTGAGCGGAGTGGTGGACGACCGCGTCTACAACTGGGGCAACAAGGCCGCGACCGGCCGCATCTATTATCGCAGCGAGCGGCAAGGCAACTGGGATGCCATCTTCTTCGGCGGGATCAAGGCCTGGATCTACAACCCGCAGGGCATGAACACGCGGCGCGCGGTCGCGACCCTGATCACGCCCAGGTCCGGGTTGGCGTCTGCACCGGTCTATGGGTTCGGGTATCCAGATGCCGCCGCCTATCAGCCCCCGACCACGCCGCAGACCATCGAGAAGATCTACGACATGGCCGCAGGTCAGCGCTACATCGCGACCGGTCGCTTCACCGCTGACTATTACTGGGCAAAGGAGTTCTCGCCCAGCGGCGACACGTCCAAGAACGTGCGGGTCAAGGACGCCACCGAGTACTACTCACTAGAGTGGAACCATCGCGTCGCGCTGGTCAAGGCGGCAGATGTCGTGGAAGTTCCGTAGCAAAGTCCGCTAGGGCAGCGGCGCATCCACCGCTGCTCCACAGTCCTCGATCAGCTCGATGAGCAGGCCCTCGGGATCGCGGATAAACGCGACGCGATAGCTGCGACCGCTCAGCAGCCGCGGTGTGGCAGCAAAAACCAGCTGCGCACCAGCGGCCTCTAGACTCTGGAGCAGCGCATCGAGATCCTCCACCGCAAGAGCCAGGTGATCGTAGCCAACGTGCAGCGAGTCGGCCGCGGCATCGCAGGGAGTGCGGTCGCTCGCGACCTCGGTGAGCTCGATGCGTCCATGCCGACCCAGCAGCCAGCACAGCGGCTGCTGGCGGCTGTTGGTGGTGCGCACTTCCGGCAGGAATCCCAGGCTGCGGTAGAAGCACTCGGCGCGGGCAAGATCGCGCGTGCGGATCGAGACATGATGGATCACGGGGCATCTCCAGCGGCGCACACCTGGCCGAGCTGCGCGACGCGACGAAAGTATTCGGCATAGGCCACGATTCCGCCGCGCGCCTGGAACCACTCGAAGCGCTCGTTGGGACCGTGATAGCTCTGATCCGAAAGCGACAGCGGCATGAGCACGATGGGCGCGTCCAGACGGCGCGTCAGCGATACCAGGGCGGGAATGGTCACACCTTCCCGCACATAGACCGGCGGCCGCCCGAACCCGAGCTCCATGGCCGCCTGCGCGGCCTCGGCCAGCGGCCCCTCGACCTCGGCGCGCAGCGGCTCGACGCCCTGGCCAAAGATCACCTCGGCATCGGGCAGCCGCGCCAGGATGAAGTCGCGCACAAGCGCGAACGTGCGCTCCGGCAGCATGCCCGGCACCAGCCGGCACGAGAGCCGCGCCTCCACCGCATCGGGAATGATCAAGCGGTTGCCGGGTCCCATGTGGCCGCCCACCAGCCCGTGCAGCTCAAGCGTGGGCAGCGCCCACATGCGGCGCGCGGCCTCCAGCGGCTCTTCGGTGCCAGCGCGCGCACTGAGAAAGCCGTGCTCGCGATTGAAGGTCCGGGCGTCGAAGCCGCAGCTGCCAAAGCCGTGAAGCTCAAGCGGAGTCGGCGGCACCACGTCGGCGTAGAAGCCCGGGATCTTGACCTCGCCGGTGCGCCCATCCACGCACTCGGCCAGCGCGCTCACCAGCTCGGCAAGCGGGTTGCGCGCGTAGCCGCCGGTCCAGCCGGCGTGCGCGATGCGCTCTGCGGTGCGCAGCCGCACCATGAAGCTCACCAGGCCGCGCACGCCACCGGAGAGCACCGGCTGCGCGCGGCTGGTCCAGATGGTGTCGGGACAGATGATGCTGCTGCACGCGAGCTGCGCCCGATGCTTTTCAACCGTGGCATCAAAGCTCGGCGAGCCGATCTCAAGCTCAGAGTCGAGCACGAAGCACAGGTTGAGCGGCACCTCGGCCAGGTGCGCGATGCGCGCGGCAAGCAGCGTCGCCAGCACCGGCCCCTTGGCATCGGTCGTTCCGCGACCCAGGTAGCTGTCGCCATCGATGTGGCAGCCAAAGGGCGGCGTGGTCCAGGCAGCGGGATCCGGAATCGGCTGCACGTCCAGGTGATCATAGATGAGCAAGGTCGGATGGCGCGGATCGCTTCCAAAGCGGCCCAGCACAACCGGCTGGCCCTCTGGCGCAGCCGATTCGAGCAGCTCGGCATGACCGCCCAGCTCGCGCACCAGCAGCCCCACATCCTCGGCGCAGCGTCGGATATCGGCACGATGCTGCGGCAGCATGCTGATCGTGGGAATTGCGACCAGATGCTTGAGCCACTGCTCAAAGAGCGGGCGGCACGCATCGGCTGCGGCCCCCAGCAACTGGAGGGTCATGGCAGCTCCGATTCATCGACAAAGATCGGCATCTTGAAGCGTCCTTGCAGGAGTGTCCCGGGAGAAAACAGCTCGATGCGCGGAGCGCCCAGAATCCCGCGCTGGATGCCGTAGGTTATCTGCTTGTCGGTCAGCACCACCTCCAGCGCCCTGGCCTGGGCATCCGCGGGCGGCGCTGAGGCCTCGATGCGCACGAGCAGAACGAGCTGCCCACTTTCTGTGCGGCGCTTGGCCACTTGCAAGGCGCTGGTATGGAAGCCCCGCTGCGCCAGCGCATCGCGCCAGCCCTCCAGGTCTGCCAGCGGAATCTTGAAGTCGCCGATCATGGCATCGCTGGTGCGGCGGATTGCGCGCATGCGAACGCGCTCGCCGCGACCGGAATCTCCTTCGCCCCGACCGAGATAGGTCACGCGATCGCCGACGAGGTAGCGGATGAGCGGGGTCGCCAGCGAGTCGAGCGCAGTGACCGCAACCAGCCCCTCTTCGCCTGCGGCCACATGCGTGCCGTCCGCGTGAACGACCTCGATGACATGGGTCTCGGGAAAGCTCGCGTACTCGCCCCTCGCATTGACAAAGCCGCCCAGCGCGCCGGCATCGGTCGTCGGGTAGAAGATCAGGATCTGCTGCGGGGAAAATGCCCGCTCGATGAGCGCCCGGTCGCTGATATGGAGCGGAGCGCCTCCGACCACGATCAGCGGAATCGCCAGCCGCACGCCCTGCTCCAGCACGTGGCTCGCCAGCGCCGCAACCACGCCGGGCGACGAGGCCAAGGTGCGCGGAGCCAGCCGGGTCAGACGCTCGTGGTGCAGCGCGTTTGGCTCGGTGACCCCGCCCACCGCGACCGCATCGCCAAAGTGCTCCGACATGAAGTGCATGGTCGTCTGGGAGCCCGAGACCGATCCTTCAAAGCGATGCGAGATGCCGTAAAAGGGAAATGGATCTGCGATGCCGTTGAGCACGAAGAGACGCAAGAAGTTGTCAAACAGCGTTGCCCGCGACATCTCAAAGTTGTGCGCCATGCGCACCGCTGACTGCGTCGAGCCTGACGTAGATACGCACTGAAACGCCGCAGCATTGGGCCGCTCGGCAAACCCGCCGGCGCGCAGCAGATCGCGCGTCATCAGGGGCAGGCGCCCCAGCTCACCGGCGCTGCGGGGCAGCTGCGCCTCGCTCAGGCCATGGCTGGCGACGCACTGCTGCCAGGCCGGATTGTTCCCACGCCAGTGGTGCGCAAGGAGCGCGCTCAAGCGCGCTGAGGTCTGTGCATCCAAGGTCTGCGAGGCGCTGACATCGCGCCTGTGCAGCGCAGCAGAGAGCTCATCAATGCGCGTCATCCGACATCCTTTGTCATGTCCGGAGGAGCGATGATGCCCGAAACCGCAGCGCGCTGCCCTAAATAGTTTTAATTACACAAAGGAATCCCAAAAAAGTGACCTTCGGAGTGCTCCTTTTTCACTATCAAGCAATCCGGAGAACTCGCATTTATTGCCAGTTGATTTCCCTGGTTTTGAAGGGTATGGAGCACAGGGGAAAGGTAGTGAGATGTTGACTGACAATACGACATTTTGGCAATTTTATGGCGCCATTTGGTAAAATCTTCTAGAATATTCCGAGGAGAGGCGGAACATAGCGATCGCACCCAGGCCCAAGATTGCGGCCTTCAAGACTGGGCTACCCAGCTCTGCTTGAGCGGGTGTCCGCAGGAGAAATAGGAGCCTGCTTTCGGCGCTTGATTGCGGCTCCTTATTCCTGAATACGATCGCATCCTCTCAATTCCTTTTAAGGGATAGCTTTGCCTGCGTTATGCAGGACCGGTTCTGATTAGTTTCACTTGTTTAGGAGTTTTTCAATGATGTGTTTGCCGCGTGCGCCAAAAGGTAGAGCCGCAAGAGGAATCTCCGTGATCCTCGCAGCGGCGCTGATCGCCACACTGCTCGGGCAGCCAGCACAGGCCACGCCGGTCTTGCGCTTTCTGGTGGATGATCACGGGGACTTTCTGATCTTCGGAAACACTGCCGCGCAGGACTGCCGGGCAGCAGTGCCGCTCCCCACCGTTGGCACGATCGGAGCCTGCGGCACCAACACCGATGACAGCGCCCCCGACGTGATGTGGCGCTCGGATGACGCCGCCATGTCTGCTGCGGCGGACACCAGCATCACCAACCTGACCAACCGCAGCTCGTCGGTGCTGAAGCTGCCGGCGGGGGCGGTGGTGCTCTATGCGCGCCTCTATTGGGCGGCGCAGGTGGCCATCGGAGCAACGCCCAACCCCACGGTCACGTTCGAGCGGCCGGGCGTCTTCTCAAAGACGCTCACCGCCGACTCGACCCGCGGCACCGCGACCATCGACAACGGCCTGCGCTACTACCAGAGCAACACCGATGTAACGGCCGACATCCAGGCCAACGGCAACGGCGTCTACCGCGTCGGCGCCATCGACACCTTGAGCCTGGTGAACCTGAACCAGAGCGTCGATTTCGTGGGCTGGAGCATCGTCGTGTTCTATCGGCTCGACACCGCTCCGACCCGCAACCTGGCGCTGTTCGACGGCCTGGATCGCGTCGCAGGCGGCGCACCGGCCAATGTGACGATCTCGGGCTTTCTGGTTCCCACAGCAGGCTTTGACGCCAAGCTCGGCGCGATCACCTATGAAGGCGACTTCGATCTGACCGGTGACGCGATGCTGTTCAACGGCACGGCGCTTTCGGATGCGCTGAACCCCGCGGACAACTTCTTCAATGGCACGCGCAGCTACCTGGGTACCGCGGTATCAAATACTGGCGACCTGCCGCAGATCACCGGCAACCCCGGCAGCCAGAGCAGCTTTGACACCGACGTCGTCAGCGTCACCTCGCTGGTCAAGGCCGGCGACACCTCGGCGACGATCCAGGGAACCAGCAGCGGCGACGTCTATTTTCTGGGCGCCTTCATCACCTCGATCGCCACGCTCAAGCCCGTCTTCAGCGACACCAACAAGACCTTCAGCAACCTGAGCCGCGTCGGCGGCAAGATCATTCCCGGCGACATCATCGAGTACACGATCACCACCAGCAACACCGGCACCGATACCGGCATCAACGTGGTTCTCAAGGACACGCTGCCGAGCACCGTCAGCTACCTGCCGGGCTCGCTGGTCATTGCCTCGGGCAACAACATCGGCGCCAAGACCGATGCCGCGGGCGACGATCAGGGCGAGTACGACACTGGAACGCGGACGGTCACGGTGCGGCTGGGCGTCGGCGCCAACGCCACCACCGGAGGCACGATCAAGGTTGCGGATCCGGTGACCACCATCAAGTTTCGCGTCACAGTCAATGCCGGCGTCACCGGCACGCTCCAGAACCAGGCAACGGTCAGCTCGCAGGGCGAAAAGGCGGTGATGCAGGGCGTCACGGAGGTCGGCTCCTGGCTGTCCGGCGACGGCAGCAACCCGACGGTGCCGACCAAGTTCAGCGTCGATCTGTGCGCGACCAGCGCCAACTGCCCGCCCACCGCTCCGATCTGCGATGCCACGAGCACGCCGGCCAAGTGCGTGTGCAAGATGAACAGCGACTGTCAGGCTGGCCTCATCTGCGATGTCGGCGCCTCGAACACCTGCGTGCAGTGCACGGCGACCAACACGAGCAACTGCAGCGCCACCAGCGTGGGCGCCATCTGCCTGCCCACCAACATGTGCGGATGCAACACCAACGCCGACTGCGCGGGCCGCACCTGCAACACGACCACGCACCAGTGTCCGCCGATCGTCAGCGCCGATCTGGCGGTGCTGGTGACGCCGCCTGCGACGACGGTCGCCGCCGGCAGCAGCGCAGTGTACACGGTGAACCTGGCCAACAACGGACCCGGCGCGATCGTCAATGCGGATCTGTCGGATGTGCTGCCGGCCGGCGTCATGGGCGTGACCTGGACGTGCACCAGCATGGCCGGCGCGACGTGCCCCGCCAGCAGCGGCACAGGCTCGATCGGAACCGGCGGCGCGGTGTCGCTGCCGCTAAATGGCCGCCTGACCTATGTGGTCTCGATCCCGGTGCCAGGCGGCGCCGCGGGCGGCTCGCTCGACTATTCTGCGACGGGAACGCTGCCGGTTGGATACACCGATCCGAACCCGGGCAACAACACCAGCACGGCCAGCGCAACGGTCATTCCATCCACGGATCTTTCGCTTGCGGTCACAAGCAGTCCGCAGGCGCTCGACGGCTCGGTGACGCACACGCTCACCGTGACCAACAACGGCCCGGGACAGTCGCTGGCGCAGGTCGTGACCTATCAGATTCCCGCGGGCGTGCAGGTGATCTCGGTCACGCCGGGCGCGGGCTGGAGCTGCCTGAACGTGTCGGCCACCATCAGCTGCACACGACCGGCGGCACTGGCGGCCAGCAGCAGCGCGGCGCCGGTGGCCATCAAGGTGCTGGCGCCGATCGAAGCAGAGACGCTCGCGGTGCAGGCCAGCACGCAGGGCATGGACGACCAGCTGCGTCCGCTGGGCGATACCAACCCCGCCAACAACAGCGTCAGCACCACGGTGCCGCTGTCGGGTCCGGATCTCGCGCTCACGGTGATGAGCGGTCCGCAGGCTCCGGACGGCACGGTCACGCACCTCTTGCAGGTGACCAACAACGGTCCGGGCACGGCTCCGGGCGAGAGCGTTTCCTATGACATTCCGGCCGGTTACACGATCAAGGATCTGGTCGCAGGCCTTGGCTGGAGCTGCCTCCAGAGCGTGTCGGCCAGCAACGGCGTGCATGTGAGCTGCACGCGCAACACCAGCCTTGCACCGACGCTCACTGCGCCACCGATCCAGATCATCGTGCAGCCGCCGCTGGGCAGCACCACGCTTCCAATCGTGGCCGTGACCAGCGGGCTGGACGGCAGCGGCCAGCCGCTCACCAACGATCCGATGCCGGCCAACAACAGCGTCTCGTCCGCGACGCCGGTGGCGCCGGGTCCGGATCTGGCGCTGACCATCACCAGCGCACCCCAGGCCATGGACGGCTCGATCGACTACACGCTCCAGCTGACGAACAATGGGCCGGGCACTGCGCCGGGCGCAGCGGTCCACTTCGATGTGCCCGCAGGCACCAAGCTCAAGAGCATCACGCCGGGCGCGGGCTGGACCTGCCAGGACATGCCGGCCACGGGCGGGGGCACTGAGATCAGCTGCACGCGCTCCACGGCGGTGGGGCTGGGCGATGCGCCGCCGATCCATGTCGTCGTGATTCCGCCGTTCGGTTCGAGCACGCTGGCCACCCAGGGCGACGCCTCGGGGCTCGACGGCGCGGGCAGTCCGCTCATCGATCCGAGCCCGGCCAACAACATCGTCGATAACAGCATCCCGGTTGTGACCGGTCCGGATCTGGCGCTCACCACAACCGTGCAGCCGCAGGGCGTAGATGGCAGCATCCCGGTGGTCTTGCAGCTGACCAACCTGGGCGACGGGGCAGCCCCCGGCGCGCTGGTGAGCTACCAGATCCCAGCCGGCGCCATTGTGAAGAGCATCAACCCCGGCCCGGGCTGGAGCTGCTCCACGTCAAACGACATGAACGAGGCCAGCGTGGTCACCTGCGTGCGCCACGAGGAGATTCCCATCGGCGATGCGCCGCCGATCACGATCGTGCTCTTCCCACCAGCGGGAGCAACCACGCTGCCCACGGTTGCGTTCACGCAGGGCATCGATGCGCAGGGTCAGGTGCTGTTCGATCCCAACCCGAGCAACAACTCTGTGAATCAGAACGCGAACGTCGACCTCTTCCGGATCTCGGGCGGCGGCTGCGCCTGCTCGCTGCTGCCGGGTCAGGGCGAGGCGGATGGTCAGCAGCTGGGCGGCCCGCTGGCGCTGTGCGTGCTTGGACTTGTGGCGCTGGCGCTTCGCGGACGTCGTAGCCCGCGCGCTGCCGCCGGCGGAGGCGCATAAATGTTGCGCCATCTTCGCAGGTTCATCTTTGGCGTGGTCGTATCGGCTCTGGTCGGCAGCATTGGCAGCGCGCGGGCGCAGAACAACGGCTTTCAGATCAGCCGACTTGAGCCCACCGCCGCCGGTGAGTGGTCGTTTGCAGTGGACCACCCGTGGTATTCCAAGACCCGCTACTTTGCTGCCGGCGTCACGCTGAACTATGCGCACAATCCGCTGCTGTTCGGACGACCGGGCGGCGAGAACGGCTTCAGCGAGACGCTCTCGATCATCGAGCACCAGTTCATCGGGCATGTGGATCTGGCGGGCTCGTTTCTGGATCGCGTGCTCATCACCGCATCGCTGCCAATCGTGTTTCTGGAGCGCGGCAACGCCGTGCCCGGTGTGGGTCCCAGCGACTCCGTGACCGTGGGAGATCCGCGCGTTGGGATCATGGTGCGACTGTACGGACAGCCGTACTCAGGCCCGATCTCGATCAGCCTGGGCGGCTACATCTGGGTGCCGCTGCGCAAGTTCACAGACAGCCTGCCAGCGCAAGAGAGTGATCAGGAGGTTCGCGGCCTGCCCAAGCTCGTCCTGGGCGGCCTGACGCACAGCTTCTTCTGGTCGTTCACGGTGGGTGTGCTCATCCGTCCCGAGGCCACCATCGGCATGATCTACGTGCCCACGGGCAGCACCGCGGGCACCGAGATCCAGTTTGGCGCTGCCGTCGCGTACGCCAACACGCGCCTGCGCCTGAGCGTGGGTCCCGAGTTCATCTTTGCGACTGGACTTTATGGCACCTCGCGCATCGACGCGACCAGCATGGAGGGCCTGCTGGGACTTCACTACAACATCGCGCGTCTGTTCCAGCTGAGCGTGGGAGGCGGCATTGGCCTGCTGCGCCAGCCCGGCACGCCGGATGGACGCGCCCTCTTGCGCTTTGCCTATGCGCCGATGGCAGCGCCCAAGGAGCCGCCCAAGGATCGCGATCACGATGGCATCATCGACACTGAAGACGCCTGTGCTGACGAGCCGGGTCCGCGTCGCGCCGATCCGGAGCTCAGCGGCTGCCCGGATCGCGATGGCGACAGCGTGATCGATCGCGATGATCTGTGCCCAGATGAGCCCAAGGGCGGCCATCCCGACGCGCACAAGCTCGGCTGTCCGCTGCACGATCGCGATGCGGATGGCGTGCTCGATGCGCAGGATGTGTGTCCGGATGAGCCCAAGGGCGACCATCCCGACGCGCACAAGCTCGGCTGCCCGACGCGCGACCGCGATGGCGATGGCGTGTTTGATGATCAGGATCAGTGCCCGGAGGAGGCCAAGGGCGACCATCCCGACGCGCGCAAACTCGGCTGTCCGCTGCACGATCGCGATGGCGATGGCGTGTTCGACTACGACGATCTGTGCCCCGATGGGCACAAGGGTCCAACGCCGGATCCGCAGCGGCTCGGCTGCCCGGCCGGGGATCGCGATCACGACACCGTCGCCGATCCGGTTGATGCCTGTCCCGACAAGCCCGGTGCTCCGGATCCCGATCCCAAGAGGAACGGCTGTCCTGGGCTGGTGGAGATCAAGGGCGGTCAGATCGTGATCGTCAAGCCGGTGTTCTTCGCGACCAACAAGGACATCATCTTGAAGAAGAGCTTCCCGGTGCTCCAGTCCGTGGCCGATGCGCTCAAGGCGTCGCCGCAGATCAAGAAGGTGCGCGTGGAGGGTCACACCGACGATCGCGGCAAGGTCGATCACAACATCGATCTCAGCGGGCGGCGCGCAAAGAGCGTGGTCGCGTGGCTCATCGAGCACCGCATCGCCGCCGGGCGGCTGACCGCGGAGGGCTATGGACCCAAGCGCCCGGTCGCGGACAATGGCAGCTCGGCTGGCCGCGCCAAGAATCGCCGCGTCGACTTCGTCATCATCGATCCACCGCAAGATGCATCGATCCAGAGCGTCAATGCGCGCGATGCGGTGGTGCCCGACTCGCCGGATCAGAGCGACCGCTCCGCAAAGCGCAAGCGGGGCTCAAAGGCCGACAAAGCCGAGCGGAAGTCGCATCACAGGCACAGGTCCAAGACCAGTGCGACCGAGACCGACAAGAGCGCCGAGAGCAGCAAGGCTGCCGAGGGCGACAAGCCCGAAGGCAAGCACCACCGCCGCCATCACCACAAGTCCGCCAAAGAATAGTCGCGAACAGAAGCCGGCTCCCACTCGCTCGCGAGCAGGGAGCCGCGCACCCCGCTCAAGCGCCCAGGATCTGCACCACCACCTGGCGCCCGTGCGCCTGCCGCCGGTGCTCCACCAGATAGATCCCCTGCCACGTGCCCAGCATCAGCTCGCCGCCAGCAATGGGAATCGCGAGCGAAGTGGGCAGCAGCGCGGCCTTGATGTGCGCCGGCATATCGTCGGGACCTTCGGCATCGTGATCGTAGTGCTGCCCCTCGGGCGCCAGCCGGCTCAGGAAGCGCAGCAGATCCGTGCGAACCGTTGGATCCGCATTCTCCTGAATCAGCAGGCTGGCCGAGGTGTGCTGAATAAAGACAGTGCAGAGCCCCGCCTGAATCGCCGCGCTCCTCACCACGGCAGACACCAGCTCCGTGATGGGCCACAGTCCGGGTCCGCGGGTCGAGATGGTGAGAACCTGCTGATGAGAGCGCACGGCCGGAACGCTAGCACAGCCGCTATTCAGCGACGATAAAAATTGCCAGGAAAATCCCTGGGTAGGCCAGACAATCTCGAACAAAAGCGGCCTGCCCGCTACGGCAGGTGCAGCTGGTCCCCCAGCTTGCGCAGCGTGCGCTCCACCTCGCGTCCCAGCTTGCGAAACGCCTGCTCCCAGTCCATGCGGTCGCTCTGCGCGTCATAGTGCGAAGCTCGCGCGGGCGCCGCGCCCTGCATCAGCCGCGTGCGCTGCCCCTCTTTGACGCGCACGACGCCGCGGTGGCCCAGATCCTCCACTTCGACCACGCCGCTCAGCACGCGCACATCGGCATCTCCGTCCGCCAGCTTTTCGACGACAAAGGAGGTGCCGAGCACGCGCGCCTCGCCGCGATCCGTGTGCACTGCGAAGCGGCCGCGCTTGGGCTCGATGTCGCACCACACCTTGCCATCGTCCAGCGCCACCACCTCGCCGCCGGGCGTCAGCTTGAGGCGCGTGCCGGGAAAGAGTCGCGCGCGCCCACCGCGCACAAGCTCCAGCTCGGCGACGCCCGCGGAGGCAACCGCCACGGTGGCTCCCGCGCTGATCGCGGCGCCCGCCTTCAACGGCACGCCATCAACCGTGGCATCTTTGGCCTGCGTGACACGCGCTGATAGATATATCTCTCGTTGTGTAGCAATGGTCGCAATCTTCGTCGGTGCAACGCTCCAGGGATGGGCGAACCAGAGCCCGATGAGCAGCGCGAGCGCAGCGGCTCCCGCCGGGATCGCGAAGCGCCACGGCTGGGCCACAAAGCGCTCCCGCAGCGAGCGCGCGGCCAGACCGCGGAACTCCGGCGGCGCAAGTCCTGCGCGCTCCAGAACCAGGCGGCGCAGGCGCCTCTGCTCCGCGCGCGTCGGCTCTCCGGGAGCGCCGGCCAGCGCCTGACGCAGCCGCAGCTCCTCGTCATAATAGCCGCGACAGTGCGCGCACAGGCGCAGGTGCTGCCGCAGCTGCTGCTCGGAAGCGGCGGGCAGCCCCTCTGCCAGGTAGCGGTCGATGTCGCGCTTAAGATGCATGGCGTCCTGCCGCATCGGCGAACTGACCCAGCGCAGCCATGAGCGGCTTTGAGCGGCGCGCCCGCAGCGCCAGGACCTTGCGCATGTACTTGCATCGCAGCTTGCCGATTGCGAGCCGCTTTGCGATCTCTTCGTAGTCGAGTCCTTCGACAAAATAGAGGTCGAAGAAGCTGCGCCAGCGCGGCTGCAGCCGCATGCGGAAGCTCTCAACTTCGCGCATGAGCTCTGCGCGCTCGGCCGCTGCCTCCTGCTCGGGCTTCACGGCCAGCCACGCCGCAGCCGCAGCCGCATCTGCCGCTTCATCCAGGCCCTCGGCCAGCTCCGCCGCAGCACCGGGATCCTGCCGACGGCGCACCAGATCGATGCAGCGCCGGCGCGCCAGCACGGCCAGCCATCCCGAAAAGGAATCGAACCGCGCCGGATCCAGAGTCTCGCGCTGGCGGAACACGTGCAGCCAGATCTCCTGCACCGCCTCCTCGCGCTCAAACTCGCTTCGGAAGTGGCGAGCCACCGCGCTCTGGATCAGGGGCTGATACTTTTCCATTATCTCCACAAATGCGGCGCCGACCCCCGCGCGAAAATCGTGCAGGGTAGCGATCGGCAGTGGCTCATCCACCACCTGAGAGCTACGAGGGATCCGGACCATTGGGAGAATCTTTTTTGCGGAGCATCCCCAGGCTCGCAGAAATCGCCTGTGATCTCAAGCCTCTGCAAAATATTTTCTCCTCGCTGCACCCCCGATCCGTAGCTCCAGAGCAGGAGGAATTTTCCATGCGACTGCGCGCTCTGTTTCCCGTTCTACTTCTGGCCCTCACTTCGATCGCTGCCGGCGATGTGGTTCTGCTGGACAATAAGGCCCACGCAGAGCCGCGGCTCATCATCAACCAGCCGCAGAGCGAGCGCTCGATCGAGCTCAAAATCCACGGCGCCGCCACCTATGGCTTCGGCTGGTACGACGGCCTGCATGGGAATCGCGGCTACTGGGGTCCCTATGCCGTGGGGCCTGGCGTGCAGCTCCTGTTTCCCATCGTCAAGAACGCCATTCCGTCGCTGAATAACCCCATGTATCTTGGGTTTTTCACCGATCTGCTGTTCATTCCAAGCTATGCCGATGGCTATGGCGCGATGGCGCTGTCGCTCGCGATCGGACCGGTGTTTCAGTGGCGCTTCGTGATCCTCGATATGTTCGAGGGCGGAAGCCTGAGCGCATTTGCCAACATCGGCTTTGGCTTGTGGCCGTGGTTCACGCGCGGCTATTACGCCAATGACTCGGTGCTGTTCAACGGCTTTCCGCTGTTCGAGCTGGGCGCCAACCTGTTTTTCACGCGCAAGGTCGGCATCACTCTTTCGTTCGGCTACCCGTCTGTGAAGTTCGGCCTGAGCCTGGCCTTCTAATCCAAGATCCCAAGCTGCCGGCAGCAGCTGTCGCACCAAGTTGCTACGATGAGGCGCGATGCGCGATGAAGTCTCAAACCCGCTGCCGCAGCTTCAAAATAGCGCCGAAGATCCGTCGCTCCTGCCTCGCACCACCGCCGAAGTTCTGGGCTGGACCTCGCTGGTCGCAGTTGCGGATCACGTCGGCGCATCGCTACAGCAAGCGGAAGCAGATCGAGCGCTGGAGCAGGCGGTGCATGGTCTCGACACGCTGTCTGAAGTGGCGCTCCAGACCTTGCTGGGCGAGCAGCTCGCACAGCACTTCGAGGTGAGCCGCGAGGTCCACTACCCGTCGACCAGCGGTGCCAAGCGCAGCCACAGGCAGCGCTGTGATCTGGTGCTCGCGCCCAAGGGGGCGAAGCTGGATGTGCAGACCGATGCGCAGCTGGCACTGCCGCTGGGG
>Ga0075163_10007010_pt1 | contig 14940 bp, 10 predicted proteins | sample JI1023141ADNA_FD_71478 | JGI IMG/M metagenome (GOLD analysis project Ga0075163, IMG submission 71478) | Wastewater effluent complex algal communities from Wisconsin, to seasonally profile nutrient transformation and Carbon sequestration -... | ecosystem: Engineered > WWTP > Effluent > Algae...
TTAGCCCGGTTCTTTAACATTTTGTTACCCTCCTTTTTTGGCATGATGGCACGGGTTTGGAAATACGGTATATGTGAACAAGATTGATCATTTTTAAATTTTACACCATGAAAAAATTTTTTACACTCGCAATCGTTTCCCTGTTCTCCATGAGCCTGATGGCTTTTGATGGTACCCGGCTGAGTATTTCCACCACGACTACCGGGAAAGAACTGAAATTTGAAATTGACGGACGCCAGTTCAGTATGAAGAATAACAGTATCACGGTAGGGTATATGGCAGAAGGTTACCACCAGGTGAAAATTTTCCGTGAGAGCCGTAAAAACGGTTTCGGTTTCGGCCGGCGCGAAGAAGTGGTTTATAAAGGCTCTGTTTACCTGAAACGTGGATTTCATACCGATATCACCGTTAACAGGTTTGGTAAAGTACTGGTGGATGAACGCCGCATTGACCGGAATGACGACTGGTACCAGGAAGAGGATGAGTACTATGATGATCATAACGGATATGACAATGGTCAGGGCAATAACAACGGTGGCTGGAACAACGGGTATGGGAATGTGATGCGTGGCAATGAATTTGAATCCGTTAAAGAATCACTCCGCAAGGAATGGTTTGAAGCCAACCGCCTTAAATCCGCCAAATTCATCATTGACAAAAACAACTTTACCACCCAGCAGGTGAAAGAACTGATGCTGCTCTTCACTTTTGAGAACAATAAACTGGAAATCGCCAAGTATGCGTACAACAAGACTGTTGATAAGCAGAATTATTTCCAGGTGAATGAAGTGCTGACGTTTAACAGCAGTAAGGAGGAGCTGGCGAAGTTTATCAGGAGGGGGTAAGTAATGAGTAATGAGTAATCAGTAATGAGTAATTTCCCATAGCAGAAACAGCCATAAAGAAAGAGTCTCTCCGGATTCCGGAGAGACTCTTTCTTTATAGACTATACGATTTTAAACGACCTTCGCACTCATTACTGATTACTCATTATTCATTTCCCGAGAACCTCAGCCATTTTCTTCCCGATATCAGCCGGGCTGCTCACCACATGAATGCCACATTCGGTCATGATTTTCATTTTGGCTGCAGCGGTATCGTCGGCACCACCTACGATGGCTCCGGCGTGACCCATCCGGCGGCCGGGAGGCGCTGTCTGGCCGGCAATAAAGCCCACCACCGGTTTTTTATTTCCATTATCCCTGATCCAGCGGGCGGCTTCGGCTTCCATACCTCCACCGATTTCACCGATCATTACGATGGCGTCGGTTTCCGGATCATTCATGAATAATTCAACGGCTTCTTTAGTGGTGGTACCAATAATGGGGTCGCCTCCGATACCTACGGCAGTAGAAATGCCCAGTCCGGCCTTAGCCACCTGGTCAGCTGCTTCATACGTAAGCGTACCGGATTTTGATACGATACCAACGCGGCCTTTGATAAATACAAAACCAGGCATGATGCCCACTTTGCTTTCTTCGGCGGTGATCACACCGGGACAGTTAGGACCTACCAGGCGGGTTTTTTTACCCTGCAGGTAGTTCTTCACTTTCACCATATCCTGCACGGGGATGCCTTCGGTGATACACACCACGAGGCCGATACCGGCTTCGGCTGCTTCCATAACCGCATCAGCCGCAAAGGCCGGGGGAACAAAAATAATACTGACATCAGCTCCTGTTGTTTTCACCGCATCGGCTACCGTATTAAACACGGGGCGTTCCAGGTGTGTGCTGCCGCCTTTTCCGGGCGTAACGCCACCCACCACATTGGTGCCGTATTCAATCATTTGCGTTGCATGGAAGGTACCTTCCGTACCTGTAAATCCCTGTACCAGGATTTTGGAGTTTTTATTAACGAGGATACTCATAGTTTGGTCTTAAAAGTGGTGCAAAAATAAGGCATTTACGGGGTTCTGTTGCCCTATTTATTTGGGAAATGACGAAGATCAGATAGCCGGGCTGTCACCCCCGGTCAGGTGGTCCATATTCCGGATATTGGGAATCTTTCCGGTCATTTCCAGCATCCGCATATCCTTGGCATCCTGAAGGAACTCGGAAGCGAAAATAAAGCTGTTGAGCCGCTCATTTTTGCTGAAAATGATGTCTTTTTTGGACCCTTCCCATTCTTTCCGGCCCTGGTACATGTAAAGGATATAATCCCCGATTTCCATCACACTGTTCATGTCGTGGGTATTGACCACCGTGGTCATATTAAATTCAATAGTAATTTCCTTAATCAGTTTGTCAATCACCAGCGAAGTCTGTGGATCCAGGCCTGAATTGGGTTCATCACAAAACAGGTATTTGGGATTGAGCACAATGGCCCTGGCCAGTGCCACCCTTTTTTTCATACCACCACTCAGTTCTGCCGGGAATTTTCTGTTTACATCCTTAAGGTTCACCCGTTCCAGTACTTCATTTACCCGGTCCAGTTTCTTTTTATGCGGATCGGTGGTAAACATGCTGAGCGGAAACATGATATTTTCTTCCACATTCAGGCTGTCGAACAGGGCTGAACCCTGGAACAGCATTCCGATTTCTTTCCGGATTTCTGTTTTGGCCTCCCGTTCCATTTTGGTGAAACTCTGTCCGCCATACATGACTTCCCCGGCATCGGGCTCAAATAATCCTACAATGCATTTCTGCAGTACGGTTTTGCCGCTGCCGCTGGAACCAATGATCAGGTTGCACTGACCGGCTTTCATTACGGCACTTACATCCTCAATTACGGTGCGGCCGTCAAAACTTTTCGCTATGTTTTTTACTTCTATCATGGGGTCAGAGGAGTAATGCGGATAAAATATAGTCAGCAAAAAGAATCAGGATACAGCTGACCACCACCGCTTTGGTACTGGCCCGGCCTATTTCCAGGGCGCCTCCTTTTACATAATAGCCATAAAATGCAGGTATACTCGAGATAATAAAGGAGAACACATACGATTTGATCAGCGCGAATATCACGTTATACGGAACAAATAATTCAAGCAGGCCTTTATCATACATACTGGCTGATAAGATACCTGCTGCAGTTCCGGCCAGCCGTCCGCCCCAGATTCCGAGTGCCATAGATATGACCACCAGCAGGGGGATCATCAGCAGGGCCGCGACTATTTTGGGAAGAATCAGGTAGGTTTTGGTATTTACGCCCATAATCTCCAGTGCATCGATCTGTTCGCTAACCCGCATATTTCCCAGTTCACTGGCGATGCGGCTTCCGGCCACGCCGGCCAGCACAATACAAACCAGGGTAGGGGCAAATTCAAGGATAACGGTATCCCGTACAATCTGGGCAATGGTAGAGGGGGGAATAAGGGGGCTGACCAGCTGATACGCGGTCTGGATAGTGGACACGGCCCCGATAAACACAGAGATAATGGCCACAATACCCAGTGATCCGAATCCGATCTCTGTACATTGATGAATAAATTCCTTCCAGTACATCTTGTGATTTTCGGGTTTGGAAAACATCCCCTTTATCATCAGCAGGTACCGGCCTATATCATTAAAAATGGTCATACCGGCCGCTAAGATACACGATGCAAAAGGAAAAAGCCAGTGCAGGTTGCCCTGACTGGCTTTTTTAGCTTTTTAAAGGTGTTTAATGCGCTTCCCTGGGTTCTTTCCCGAGGCGTTTCCACCATGGCGATTTTTTTACAATTTCCTGGGTGGAAATCCTGCTTTTAAGCTGCGCATCCACTACGGCAATCTGTGCCATATTGATGATGCTTCTGACCGAACTGCCCAACTGTAAAACGTGCACAGGTTTTTTAAGACCCAGCAGGATCGGGCCTACTGCATCGGCAATATCCAGTTCCTTCATCAGGTTGTAGGCTATGTTACCTGCGGCGAGATTGGGGAAGATCAGGGTATTTACATCCTGGTCCACCAGTTCACTGAAGGGATAGTTTTCCTTCATCATTTCCTTGCTCAACGCCACACTGGCCTGGATTTCCCCGTCCACAATAAGACTGGGCATTTTGGCTTTAACAATCCGGCGTGCTTCGGCCACCAGTCTGGCTTCGGGCGAATCGCTGCTGCCAAATGTGGAATAACTCAGCATAGCGATGCGTGGTGTGATATTAAACTGCCTGACCTCACGTGCGGCCAGCAGGGTGATTTCCGCGAGTTCTTCGGCGGTCGGGTTGAAATTCACCGTGGTGTCGGCCAGGAACAGCGGACCTTTTTTGGTCAGCATCATATACATTCCGGCAATCTTTCGTACTCCTTCTTCGGTGCCGATTGTTTGTATGGCCGGCCGGATGGTGTCCGGGTAGTTTTTGGAAAGACCGGATATCATGGCATCGGCATCACCGCATTCCACCATCATACAACCATAGTAGTTGCGGTCTTTCATGATTTTTTTTGCTTCGTAGGCATTGTATCCACGCCGGCCTCTTTTGGCAAAGAAAAGTTCCGCATACTGATTCCGTTTTTCTTCCTGCGCATCGCTGCGGGGATCAAAAATCGGCAGGTCTTCAATATCAATGCCATTGGCATCCGCAATGGTGCGGATCTTGCTTTCATCACCCAGGAGAATCGGGTAACCGATTCCTTCATCAAAAATGATCTGGGCGGATTTCAGAATCTTGACATTATCCGCTTCCGCAAACACAATACGTTTGGGATCTCGGCGGGCCTTGGTTCCAATGGCGCGCATGACCTGATTGTCCAGGCCAAGCCGTTTGTTCAGATCATTCGTGTAAGCCTCCCAGTTAGTAATCGGCAGTTTGGCCACCCCGCTTTCCATAGCGGCTCTGGCTACGGCCGGTGCCACCGTGGATAGCAAACGGGGGTCAACCGGTTTGGGGATAATATAATGTTCACCGAAACTGATATTGGTTTCATTGTAAGCCATGTTCACAATGTCCGGTACAGGGGTTTTTGCCAGATCGGCCAGGGCTCTGACCGCGGCCAGTTTCATGGCTTCGTTGATTTGCCTGGCCCGTACATCCAGCGCCCCGCGGAAAATGTAAGGGAAGCCCAGTACATTATTTACCTGGTTGGGATAATCACTCCGGCCGGTTGCCATAATAATATCCTTCCTTGCTTCCGTTGCTTCTTCCCAGGTGATTTCAGGATCCGGGTTGGCCATGGCGAAAACGATGGGATTTTTGGCCATGGTCTTCACCATTTCTCCATTGAGCACACCGCCTTTGCTTAAACCGATAAACACATCGGCATCTTTTATCCCTTCAGCCAGGGTCATGGCCTTTTTCCCGTTAATGAATTCTGTTTTAAGTTCATCGAGGTCTGTACGTCCTTCATGTATCAGCCCCTTACTGTCGAATACCCTGAAGTTTTCTTTTTTGGCACCCAGGGCGATATACAACCGCATACAGGAAATGGCTGCCGCACCGGCACCATTCACCACGATCTTAACTTTTTCCAGTTTCTTCTTCTGTATTTCACAGGCATTCAGCAGGGCGGCGGCACTGATAATGGCCGTACCGTGCTGATCATCATGCATAACCGGGATATTCATCTGCTCCTTCAGCTTCTTTTCAATATAAAAACATTCCGGGGCTTTGATATCTTCCAGGTTGATACCGCCAAAAGTGGGCTCGAGTGATTTGACGATCTGAACAAATTTTTCAGGATCGGTTTCATTGATCTCAATGTCAAAAACATCGATATCCGCGAATATTTTGAACAATACTCCTTTTCCTTCCATTACTGGTTTACCGGCCTCGGGACCGATATTGCCGAGTCCGAGTACGGCGGTCCCGTTACTGATCACCGCCACCAGGTTGCCCTTGGCGGTATACTTATACACGTCATCCGGATTGGCGGCGATTTCAAGACAGGGCACTGCTACTCCGGGAGAATAAGCGAGAGAAAGATCCCGCTGGGTTTTCGCTTCTTTGGTTGGAATTACTTCGATTTTGCCCGGTCTTCCTTTTGCATGGTATTCGAGGGCTTGCTGCTTACGGAGGTCATTCTGCATAGTAAAAAAATTAATTCATCATATGGCAGTGAGTAAAACAGGGTGCAAGGTACAGAATATAAATCCGTTTCAGGATGATTCCTGAACGTTCATTTTTAAGAGGAGGTGGATTGAAAATTCCGGCAGCCCGGCATTTAGTCATTGCGGCGGGAACGAAACTGTTTTCGGAAGGATCAGTATTTTACGGTGGCCCCCAGCCATGCCATCATCCCCATGCCTGTTTCAATTGCGTCTTCATCGATATTAAAAGTGGGTGTATGTACACCGCTGATAATGCCTTTGGCTTTATTCATGGTGCCCAGCCGGAAAAAGCAGGCTGGAATCTGCTGTGCATAATAACCGAAATCCTCGGCCCCCATCCGCAGTTCAGTTTCACTGACGTTTTCCGCACCCATATATGTTTCTGCCAGGGTCATGGCACCGGCGGTTAACCGTTCATTGTTCATCACGCAGGGATAGCCCACATCAATATGGAGTTCCGCCACGGCACCCATTGAGTGGACAAGTTCTTCCGTCACTTTACGGATCAGTTTGTGGGCATGGAAACGCCAGGCTTCATCCATGGCTCTGAACGTACCCATCAGTTTTACTTCATTGGGTATTACATTGGTCGTGTTTCCGCCATTGAATGCGGTAATGGATAATACGGAAGGATTAAAGGGATTATTGTTCCTGCTGATCAGTTGCTGCAATGCAATGATAAGATGAGCCCCGATTAAAACAGGATCGGTCACCAGGTGAGGAGAGGCCGCATGTCCGCCTTTTCCTTTGATAGTGAAATAAAGTTCATCCGCACTGGCCATTACTTTACCGCCCCGGAAACTCAACCGGCCGGTTTCGAGTATTGTATTTACATGTAATGCAAGAATTGCTTCGGGACGGGGATTTTCCAGTACGCCGTCTTTAATCATTAGTGAGGCGCCACCGGGATTCTTTTCTTCACCGGGTTGAAATACCAGCTTCACGGTGCCTTCCCATTCTTCTTTTAATTCCACCAGTATTTTTGCCGCTCCCAGTAAGCAGGTCGTGTGCACATCATGGCCGCAGGCATGCATCACGCCGTCTACGGTTGATTTATACGGCACATCATTTTCTTCTTTAATGGGTAAAGCATCCATATCCGCCCGCAATGCGATGATCCGGCTATCCGGATTTTTCCCTTTGATCAGCCCCACCACACCGGTACCTGCTTTTACCTCAAAAGGTATACCCAGTGCTGAAAGACGTTGTTGTACAAATTCCGACGTTTTAAATTCCTGGTAGCTCAGTTCGGGATGGGCGTGCAGGTGGTGACGGACTCCGATAAACTCCGGGGCATATTGTTTTGCCAGGGCTTTTATTTTTGCGTGCATGGTACAAAAATAAACAAACCATTCCGACCGGGGAATGGTTTGTCTGTTTATCTGGCAAAAGACAGATCAGAGTGAGATATCTTCCTCACCCGGCTTTGCCGGTTTTACTTCAATAATATCATTCATGATGAAAACCCCTTTCGGGAAATAGACATTCAGTCGTTTCTGAATAGCCTCCGCTTCTTTACGGTCCTTAAAATTGCCGGCTTTCACTTTATAATAGGGCGACTGATGCCAGAGATAAGCTTTCAGTTCCGGGAAGTGGGTATATACTTTTGTTTTAGCCGCGATCGCTTCATCCCGGTTGCTGGTGCTGATGATCAGAATCCGGAATCCTTTATCCGTCCGGCGGGCAGAACGGCTGGTTTCCTCGTTGATCTGGGCTTGCTTTTTCACCAGCAAATCCACCCGGGGATCCTTATGTATAACCACATAAGCCGTATCCTGATTTTGTTTTCCCGCAGTGTCCTTCAAGGGATTACGCGGGCTTTCCTGGGCCATGGCCGTGAAACCGGATAGTGCGGCTACAAGCGTTAAGATGAATTTCATATAGTATAAAGTGCAAATATCCTACCAAAAAAATAAAATAAAACACGAAATACGGCAACGGGGATATTTGATTAATAACTGCTTCAAAATGAACTGTCCCTCGTCGTTAGTATCCGCCGCCGGCACCGGCAATATTTTCAACCGGGTGCCAGGTGGTTTTGATCTCCTGATTATCCATGATAAAATAGGGCGATTGTCCTTTTTCACTGTACCAGTCAATCGTATCATAAAAATGTACCCGTTTCAGGTTGGCCGCCGATTTTTCCCGGATCATCTTCTGTATATCAGTATCTTTTTCACAGTAAATGGTTGCATTTACATCCATATGATCGGTAAACCAGGACTGCAGTTCGGCCGGTTTGCCGGTCAGAATATTCACCACCCCACCCGGTAAATCGGAAGAGTTCAGCACTTCGGCAAAGGTAACGGCGCACAGTGGTTTGGTTTCCGAAGCCAGCACCACACAAGTATTACCTCCGGCTATCACCGGTGCTATCTGGGAAACCAGTCCCAGTAAGGAATCACCCTGTGGTGCAATAATGGAGACCACCCCGGTTGGTTCGGGTACGGAAAAATTAAAATGAGAAGAGGCAACAGGATTAACGGCGCTGAACAATTGCTGGAATTTATCGCACCATCCGGAATAATAAATTAACCGGTCAATAGCCATATTCACTTCTTTTTCCGCGGAGGCGCTGGTTGCACCCTGTAATATCAGTTCCTCCATGAACTGTGCTTTCCGGCCTTCCAGCATTTCCGCCATCCGGTACAATATCTGGCTGCGGTTGAAGGCAGCCCGGTTACTCCATCCGGCAAAAGCTCCACGGGCAGACACAACGGCATCCCGGAAATCTTTGCGTGAACAGAGACAAACATTGGCCAGTTTTTTTCCGGCTTTATTCAACGGACTATAATAGCGGCCGGATTCAGTACGGGGGAATTGTCCGCCGATATAGATTTTATATGTTTTGAGTACTTCGAGACGCATGGTTTAGTCTTTTAAAGTTCGAGAGATTTATGCAAGTTTCAGAGGTTTAAAAAGTTTAACAGGTTTAAAGTTCAGGAAGACTTGTTTTCTTACCCGGTTCTTTTTTTAAATTTTATGCCCTTTGTTTCTGAGTTTTCAAGGTATGAAATGAATTTTTGGATAAGGCTGCTTATTTTTTTTTGCATGGGCGGTTATCAGGTCAAACTCTTTTTGATCAATATAGTTTCTGTCGGGCGCCCTGTATAATTGTGATCTTAATTCTCCACAGGAGGCTTTGGCAATATAGAGGAATTGAATAAATTCTTTATTTCCGCCTCTTTCAAACCTTTTAAACCTCTTAAACCTTACATGCTTGTCAACTCCAGATAAGGAAGTAGCCCATGCAATCCTCCCTCCCTTCCATATCCACTCTCTTTATAACCACCAAAGGGAGAAGTGGGATCAAATTTGTTGAATGTATTGGCCCATACCACACCGGCCCTCATTCTTTTTGTCATATTGAAAATTTTTGAGCCCTTGTCGGTCCATACACCGGCACTTAATCCATAGGGTGAGTTGTTGGCTTTTTCTATCACTTCATCATCTGTTCTGAATGTGAGAATGGAAAGAACCGGCCCGAAAATTTCTTCCTGGGCGATGCGGTTACTCTGGGCCACATTGGTAAACAGGGTAGGGCGGCAGAAAAATCCTTTATTGGGCAGTCGGCAGCTGCTCTCATAGATTTCGGCGCCTTCTTTTTTGCCAATGCTGATATATTTCTGTATGGTGGCCAGTTGCTGTTTTGAATTGATGGCACCGATATCCGTATTCTTATCCAGCGGATCTCCAACAATAAGAGAGGCCATCCGGTCTTTTAATTTCCGGATCACCTCTTTGGCTACGGATTCCTGTACATATAATCTTGACCCTGCACAGCACACATGTCCCTGGTTAAAGAAAATGCCATTGATCACCCCTTCCACGGCCTGGTCGATCGGCGCATCTTCAAAAATGATATTCGCGGCTTTGCCGCCCAGTTCCAGTGTGATTCTTTTTCTGGTACCGGCTACTGCCCGTTGTATGAGCTTGCCTACATCTGTTGAACCGGTAAACGCGATTTTATTGATATCCGGATGATTTACGATGGCGGCACCGGTGGCGCCGGCTCCTGTTAAAATATTCACCACACCCGGTGGCAGATCCGCTTCCTGTATTATCTCCGCCAGTTTTAACGCGGTGAGCGGAGTTGTTTCTGCCGGCTTTAAAACGACTGTATTGCCGGTAGCCAGTGCCGGGGCAATTTTCCAGGCCGCCATCAGCAGCGGAAAATTCCAGGGAATAATCTGCCCGGCCACACCCAATGGTACCGTTTTTCTGTTCGGAAATGCATACTCCAGTTTATCGGCCCAACCCGCATAATAGAAAAAATGATTGGCGGCTGTGGGCACATCAAAATCCCGGCTCTCCCGGATTGGTTTGCCTCCATCCAATGTTTCAATGATGGCCAGTTCACGGGCTTTTTCCTGTACAATACGCGCAATACGGAAAATGTATTTTGCTCTTTCCTTTGCCGGCATTTTTTTCCAGACTTTATCGTAAGCCGTTCTGGCTGCCACTACCGCTTTGTTCACATCGGCGGCATTGGCTTCGGCCACTTCACTCAGTTTTTCTTCTGTAGCCGGATTGATCGTATCAAAATATTTTTTGCTGAGCGGCTTTTGCCATTCGCCGTTTATAAACAAATCATATTGTTTATTGATCGTGGCCGCGCTTTTACTTTCGGGGGCAGGAGCATAGGACCAGCTGCTGTCAAATTTCAGCTTGAGGGTGTTGCTTTTTTTGGTGGTGCTTTTACTGCGGACTGCCTTTTTTGTCGTTGCCATATTGTTAATGGTTCTGTGTGTATTTTAATTGAAATTTGAACATTGAGCATTGAATATTGAAAATTTCAGCAATTAAAGAAATACAATGCTCAATATTCAATGCTCATTTTTTGCACTAGTCAGCACTGAAGTAGTTTCCCGCCTGGTATAATCCGCTGGCTTCTTTAGCCAGTTGCATCAGTACATCATTGGCCAGACTGCTGGCACCGAAACGGAACCATTCGTTGGTCAGCCATTCAGCGCCGAGTACTTCATTCACCATCACCAGGTAATGCAGGGCCAGTTTGGATTTGGAAATACCACCGGCGGGTTTCATGCCGATCATCTTTCCGGTTTTATAATAAAAATCCCGGATGGCTTCCAGCATCACCAGCGTGACAGGCATGGTAGCGGCCGGTTGAATTTTTCCGGTGGATGTTTTAATAAAATCGGCTCCGGCCAGCATGGCAATATCACTGGCCCGGCGCACTTTATCATACGTGCCAAGTTCGCCGGTTTCCAGGATAACTTTTAAGCGGGCATCGCCACAGGCTTCCTTGATCGCGGCGATTTCATCAAACACGAAATTATATTCCCCGGCATGGAATTTTCCCCGGCTGATCACCATATCCACTTCATCCGCACCGTTGGCCACCGCGTATTTAGTATCCCGGATTTTTACATCACGGGGTGCTTGTCCGCTGGGAAAGGCCGTAGCCACAGAAGCCACTTTAATACCAGAGCCTTCCAGGGCTTTTTTGGCCACTTTTACCATCGTAGGGTATACACATACGGCGGCAACGGTGGGCAGATCGGGCAGAGCATCGTGCGGGTGCATGGCTTTATAACAGAGCTGCTTCACTTTCCCTTCGGTATCCTTTCCCTCCAGGGTGGTGAGGTCAATCATGTTTAATACCAGTTTGAGCCCGTTGAGTTTGGTTTCTTTTTTGAGGCTGCGTTTGGTAAAGCGGGAGGCTCTTTCTTCCACACCCACCTGGTCAATCCGGGGTGAGAGATGAAAGTCCGGTTTTGCTGCAGTGAGACCTTGCAAGGCTTTTTTATCGGTTGATACAGGCATAATGATCAGACTTATAACCAAAAGTAAAACTATTTGTGGGGATTACCGGTGGGTAAAAATAGGGGCCGGTCGCCTGAAGGTTAACCCCTTTTTTGCCGTCAAAGGGCGGTCCGGCCTCATTAAACCAGGAGGCAGTTCAACGAATTTTTTATGTAAAATCGTTTTTCGATAACTTCCATCAAAATCAACAACTGTATGAGAAAACTGAAAAGACTGGCCGGGGCCTGTATAGGGCTCCTGACGGCAGGCGCAGCATTTTCCCAGCCTACATTCCCGGAAAATGGTGTGGCCGATCCCCGTCATGGTCATTATGCCTTCACCCATGCCACCCTGGTAAAAGATGCGGCTACCACTTTGAGTGATGCCACCCTGATTATTAAAGACGGACGGATTGTGGCCGCCGGAGCCGGACTGGCTGTTCCGGCCGGAGCGGTGGAAGTGGATTGCAAGGGTAAATTTATTTATCCTTCATTTATTGATATATATACCGATTATGGAGCACCGCAACCCCAACGTCCTGTTGCGGCCGGGGCAGGTGGTTTCTTTGCACAGCAGCAGTTTGATAATGCCGTGAAAGGACCCTTTGGCTGGAACCAGGCCATCAAATCCGATGTGGATGTATATAAAGTATTTGGTGTAAATGACGCGGCCGCAAAGACCATGCGTGAAGCCGGCTTTGGTGCCGTTCTTACCCATGTAAAAGACGGGGTGGCCCGTGGTACCGGTGCCGTGGTTTCCCTGGCAAATGCTAAAGAAAACCTGGTTATTATTAAAGAAAAAGCCGCTGCCCATTATTCATTTAATAAAGGAACGTCCACGCAGAGTTATCCCACTTCCATGATGGGTTATATTTCTTTGTTGCGTCAGACATACCTGGATGCGGCCTGGTATAAGAACAGGCCTTTCCAGGAAGGATTCAATGCCACGCTGCAGTCCTGGCTGGACAATCAGCCATTGCCCCAGATTATTGAGGCGAATGATAAATGGAATGCACTGCGGGCCGACCGGATCGGAGATGAATTCGGGGTACAGTATATTATCAAGGCCGGGCAGAATGAATACCAGCGGATCAAAGACATGAAAGCGACCAATGCCACATTTATTCTTCCGCTGAATTTCCCCCAGGCACAGGATGTGGAAGACCCGAATGAAGCCCGGATGGTTTCCCTGGAAGACATGAAGCATTGGGAGCTGGCGCCTACCAACGCAGCCGCTTTTGAAAAAGCAGGTATTCCTTTTTGTCTTACAACGGCCGATCTGCGCAGCACGACCGCTTTCTGGAGCAGTTTGCGTAAGGCAATAGAATACGGGCTTACAGAATCAAAAGCCATGGAAGCCCTGACAAAGACGCCGGCACAGGTGCTGGGTATCTACGATAAAGTTGGCAGCCTGGAAGCCGGTAAACTGGCCAATTTCCTGGTGACCACAGGTCCGGTATTTAGTGAGAAAACGTCTATCCTGTATAACTATGTACAGGGTATTAAATACAGTGTGAAAGACGACATAAATATTGCAGGTACATATAACCTGACAATCAATACACCCGCCGGTAAAGAAAATTACACCCTGGATGTGAAGAGTACGAGTACACTAACCATGTGGGGTAAAGATACATTGAACAGTAAATTCAGTTTTGACGGCAAACAGGTAAAACTCAGTTTTGCGGCTATGCCACGCCGTCAGCGTCCGGCCATGCCACCCGGAGCCGACTCTGCCATGCGTCGCCCGGGAGGCGGTGGTTTTGGCGGCAGGGGCGGTGCGCCTGATGTAACCCTGCCGGCAACGGCAACCCGTCTTGGCGGAATCAGCAACGGTACGGAATGGAATGGTACCGGGTTGGATTCGCTGGGCAACCAGCTCACCTGGACGGCAGTATTTGTAAAAGCACCCGATGTAAAGTCGGATAGTGTTCGGAGGAAAGATGCCCCGGTGCTGGGTAAAGTCACCTACCCCTTCCTTCCCTTTGGCTGGTCTGAAGAAAATCAGCCCAAACAGGAAACCCTGCTGATTAAAAATGCAACGGTATGGACCAGTGAGAAAGAGGGCGTGTTGCCCAACACGGATGTACTGGTTAAAAACGGAAAAATTGCGGCCATCGGGAAAAACCTGACTGATCCGGCGGCAAGAGTGATAGATGGTACCGGTAAACACGTTTCGCCTGGTATCATTGATGAACACTCGCATATTGCGGCAGCCTCCATTAATGAAGGTGCCCAGTCCGTTACTTCTGAAGTAAGGATAGGGGATAACCTGAATCCGGATGATGTGAATATTTACCGTCAGCTCAGCGGCGGGGTTACCTCCTCCCAGATTCTGCATGGATCCGCGAATGTGATTGGTGGCCAGGCCCAACTGATTAAACTCCGCTGGGGTGCAAATGATACCGAACTGAAATTTAAAGGAGCCGATGGCTTTATTAAGTTTGCGTTAGGTGAGAACGTGAAACGGTCCGCTTCCACGCAGGGAAATAACCGCTATCCGGATACCCGGATGGGTGTGGAGCAGGTACTGATTGATGCGTTTACCCGGGCAAAGGATTATAAAAAAGAATGGGAAACATACTCGGCAGCCGTGGCCCAGTTACAAAAAGCGAAAAAGCCGCTGACCGGATTAAATGCTCCCCGCCGTGACCTGGAACTCGAGGCGCTGGTGGAAATCATGGATCGTAAACGCTTTATTACCTGTCACTCGTATGTACAGAGTGAAATCACCGGGCTGATTGAAGTGGCCGACAAAATGGGTTTTAAAGTCAATACATTTACGCATATACTTGAGGGATATAAAGTAGCGGACAAAATGCTGAAACACGGCGCCAATGCCTCCACCTTCTCCGACTGGTGGGCCTATAAGATGGAAGTGGAGGATGCGATTCCTTACAATGCGGCGATTATGCATAAAGTAGGACTGAATGTGGCGATCAACTCGGATGATGCCGAAATGGCCCGGCGCCTGAATCAGGAAGCCGCCAAGACCATGAAGTATGGTGGTTTATCCAAAGAGGAGGCGCTGGCCCTGGTGACCATTAATCCGGCGAAGATGCTTCACGTGGATGATAAGACCGGAAGTCTGAAAGTGGGTAAAGATGCCGATATCGTGATTTGGTCCGACAGCCCGCTGAGTATTTATGCGAAATCACTTTATACGATTGTGGAGGGTACCATTTATTTCGACCGTCAGAAGGATGAA
>Ga0075163_10007011_pt1 | contig 14940 bp, 14 predicted proteins | sample JI1023141ADNA_FD_71478 | JGI IMG/M metagenome (GOLD analysis project Ga0075163, IMG submission 71478) | Wastewater effluent complex algal communities from Wisconsin, to seasonally profile nutrient transformation and Carbon sequestration -... | ecosystem: Engineered > WWTP > Effluent > Algae...
CGCCTGGGTGCGGTGGACGGCCAGGGCCGGGTGGTGTGGGGCGACCAACTCCTGCTCTTCCTGGCCCAGGATCTGCTCACCCGGCACCCCGGGGCGACGGTCATCGGCGAGGTGAAGTGCTCCCAGGTGCTCTACGACGGCATCGCCGCCGCCGGGGGCCACCCGGAGATGTGGAAGGTGGGCCACTCGCTCATCAAGGCGCGCATGGCGGCCACGGGCGCGCTGCTGGCCGGCGAGATGAGCGGCCACCTGTTCCTGGCTGAGGGCTGGTTCGGGTACGACGACGCCGTCTACGCCGGAGCGCGCCTGCTGGTGCTGCTCAGCCACACGGTGCCCACGCTGGCCGATCGCCTCGACGCATTGCCCCACACCATGACCACCCCCGAGCTGCGGGTGTACTGCCCCGACGCCGCCAAGTTTGCCGTGGCCGAGCGGGCTGCTGCCTGGTTCAAGGCGCGCTACCCCGTGGTGGACATCGACGGCGTGCGCATCGGATTTTCCAATGGGTTCGGGCTCTTGCGGCCGAGCAATACCCAGCCGGTGCTGGTGATGCGCTTCGAGGCCCAGACGGCCGAAGCGCTGGCCGCCTACCGCGGTGAGGTGGAGGCGTGGCTGCGGGCCCACGCCCCCGAGGTGGATCTGGCGGCCTCCGTCGACCACTGACGGCCGGCACCGAGGCACCCTCGATCGGCCCCCAGCCGGCCCCGGCCCCCAGCCAGCCCGGCGCCTACGCCCCGTGGAGGGCGTGCTCCAAATCCTGAATCAAATCATCGATGTGCTCGACACCCACGCTGATCCGGATGAGGCCGTCATCGATGCCCAGGGCCTTGCGGGCCTCGGCGGGCAGGCTGGCGTGGGTCATGATGGCCGGGTGCTCGATGAGCGACTCCACCCCACCCAGGCTCTCCGCCAGGGTGAAGAGCTGGCAGCTCGACAGCACGTGGGTGGCCGCGGGCAGGCCGCCCTTCACCACGAAGCTGATCATGCCGCCGAAGTCGATCATCTGGCGGGCGGCGATGGCGTGCTGCGGGTGGCTCTCCAGGCCCGGCCAGATCACGCGCTCCACCTTGGGGTGCTTCTCCAGCCAGTGGGCGAGCACGCGGGCGTTGGCGCAGTGCTGGCGCATGCGCAGCGCCAGCGTCTTGGTGCCGCGCAGCACCAGGTAGCAGTCCAGGGGCCCCGGCACCCCGCCGGTGGACTTGTGGATGAACCGCAGCCGCTCGGCGATGGCGTCGTCGTTGGTGAGCAGCGCCCCCAAGATCACGTCGCTGTGGCCGCCCAGGTACTTGGTGCACGAGTGCAGGATGATGTCGGCCCCGAGCGCAAAGGGCTGCTGCAGGTAGGGCGACGCAAACGTGTTGTCGACGATGACGGTGAGGCCGCGCTCGTGGGCCCGCTCGGCGATGGCGGCGATGTCCACCACCTTCAGCAGCGGGTTGGTGGGCGTCTCTATCCAGATGGCCTGCGTCTCCGGCCGCACATGGGCCAGCCAGGCATCGGGGTCCGTCAGGTCGGTGAAGGTAAAGGTGCGATTCGCCTCGGAAAAAATCCGCTCGAACAGCCGCCACGTGCCCCCATACACGTCGTCGCACACCACCATGTGGGCGCCGGGGCGCATCCAGTGGGCGATGGCGGCGGTGGCCGCACAGCCGCTGGCAAAGCAGATGCCATGGGCCGCGCCCTCGAGGGCCGCGAGGTTCTCCTCCAGGGCGGCCCGGGTGGGGTTGTTGACCCGGCTGTAGTCGTAGCCCTGGTGCACGCCAGGCGCCGACTGGGCATAGGTGCTGGTCAGGTAGACCGGCACGTTCACCGCGCCGGTGCTGGGATCGGGGCGATTGCCCGCGTGGATGGCGCGGGTCTCAAAGTGTTGGCGGCGGCTCACGAGTGACCTCCCGGGGTGCGGCGGCGGTGCGCCAGAAAGTCGATGACGTCGATCTTGGTGATCAGGCCGCGGACCTCCCCGCGCTCCCACACCACGATGACCTTGCCCTGGTTGAAGATGTGGTTGAACAGCCCCACCGGCGCATCGGGATCGGCCACCTCGTAGGCGTGGGTGGCCACATCGGCCACCGCGGCGTCGAGGCCGGCTTCGCCATCGCGGAAGAGCTTGTCCAACAGGTTGGATTCATTGACGATTCCGGCGAGTTGGGTGCCATCGAGCACGGGCACCTGGCTGATGCCGTTCTCCTTCATCAGCGTGATGACATCCCGCACGCGGGCGCCCTTTTGCACCGTCCAGACCTGGGGCGACTTGTTGGTGAGCATGTCGCGGATGCTGCCCATGCCCTCCTCGGGATCCAGCAGGCCGTTCTCGCGCAGCCAGTCGTCGTCGTAGACCTTGTTCAGGTAGCGGGTGCCCGAGTCGGGCAGCAGCACTACGATCTTGGCCGGCCGGTCGATCTCCTCGGCGTAGCGGATGGCGGCCTTCACCGCCGCGCCAGCGCTGCCCCCGCTGAAGATGCCCTCCATCCGGGCCAGGGCCCGGGCGGTGTCGAAGCACTCCTTGTCGGTGAGCTGGTAGATGCGGTCGATGATCGACAGGTCGATGGTGCTGGGGAAGAAGTCCTCGCCGATGCCCTCCAAGAGGTAGGTGTAGGGCTCCACCACGGTGCCGGTCTTCCAGAAGTCGAAGTAGACCGAGCCCTGGATGTCCGCCCCCACCAGCTGGATCGACGGCTTCTTCTCCTTGAGGTAGCTGCCGGTGCCGGTGATGGTGCCGCCGGTGCCCAGGCCGGCCACAAACGCGTCGAGCTCACCCTCGGTCTGCTGCCACAGCTCGGGGCCGGTGGAGCGGTAGTGGGCCTCGGGGTTGGCGGGGTTGTGGTACTGGTTGGCGTAGTAGGCGTTGGGCGTCTCGCGGGCGATGCGCTTGGCCACCATGTAGTAGCTGCGGGGATCCTCGGGCTCGACGGCGGTGGGGGTGATCACCACCTTGGCCCCGATGGCTCGCAGCGCCTTGACCTTCTCGAAGGACTGCTTGTCGGGCATCACGAAGATGCACTTGTAGCCGCGCGAGGCGGCGATGATGGCCAGGCCCATGCCCGTGTTGCCCGAGGTGGCCTCCACGATGGTGCCCCCCGGCCGCAGCAGACCCGAGCGCTCCGCCTCGTTGATGATGTGCAGCGCGATCCGGTCTTTCACCGACCCGCCCGGGTTCATGTACTCGAGCTTGCAGTAGATTTCGGCTTTGAGCCCCGCCGCCAGGCGGTTGAGCTTCACGATCGGGCAGCCCCCGATGGCCCCGGCGATGTCCGCCGCTGCACCCTTCATCATCGTCTCTCTCCTCCGGTCGCCGGACCATGATCCGCCCGGCGTTTTTTTGCGCAAGCGGGGTTTGTGTCCTACATCTCCGGCGTACAGCGCAACGGGGCGGGACAAGTGCCGCTCCATCGGGAAGGAGGGCCCCATGGAAGAGCTCGACTACGCGGGCCGGGAACGCCGCCGGCATCGCCTCTACGTGACCCAGAACACCGAGTACCACCTGCGCGACCGGCTCTGTGTGGGCGTGCGCGATCTCTGGAGCGGGCGTTGGCACGCCGATCACCCGGCCCTCGGGCGCCGCCTCTTCGGGGCCGTTCGGGCGGGCGACCAGGGCCTCGAGCCGCTGCCCGCACCCGAGGTGGACAGCCTCCTTTGGTTCGAGAACGGCGACAACGACATTCTCACCAGCCGATTGACCGTCATTACGCGACCGCCTCGACGCTGCCTCGATCGCTATCTTGCGGAGGCCCATGCCGTTGCTGCTTGACAGGCAGCCGCGAAGGGGCCTTCGTAACTCTACGGATCAAAAGCCAATTTTCGCTGGCGGGTGAATGTGTCTCCGCCAGTTTCGTCGTCCAGCCGCCGCATTGGGCGGATTGGATTCAAACTGCAAGCTGGTGTCTGACCTCGATGAATGCGCCTGATCACCTGGGCCTTTGACTCAGGTAGGGCCCTTCGGTTTATATACGGCCGCTCTCGCGGCCCGTTGGCCGGGGCCGGCGCCTAGCCGGGGAGAGGACACTCTGAGGGGAGGAGTCTCGATGAACGAGCTCAAGAAGATGATGGTTGCCGCTCTCGCGCTGACGGTGACCGTGGGCCTTGCCGCGTGCGACGTCCAGGAAGACTGCAACGAAGCCGGCGTGTGCACTGATGGCGGCGGCGGCGGTGCCGGCGGTGTCGGCGGTGCCGGCGGCGCGGGTGGCGTTGGCGGTGCCGGCGGCGCTGGCGGCGGCGGCGCGAGCTTTGACTGGGTCCTGATCATCGACGATACGTCCGATGAGAACATGGCCGGTACCCCGGGCGCCGACATCTGTGGTGTCAGCTCCAGCTGCGGCACTGCCGTGGCCGCGCTGCTCACCACCGGTGACGGCGAGCTGTGCGATTCGATCCGCGAGGGTTGCTCGGCCGATCGCACCGACCCCAACGCCGCCCGCGACGACGGCTCGGCTTGCGAGCCCGCCTCCGCCCCCTCGGACTACGTGTCCCTGGGCATCGGCGGCACCCTGTCCGTGCAGTTCAGCCAGGACCTGACCGGCTGCTCGGTCGAGGTGGTTGAGCTCGAGGGCAACCAGGTCGAGGGCTACGAGGTCTACGTCTGCGACGGCCCCGACGCCTCCGCCGACTGCAAGACCGGCGCGGCCCTGGGCAGCACCAACAACGGTGGCAATGTGACCGTCCAGGTCCCGTAATCACGGGCTCTGGGTGATCGAGAAAGGGGGCGCTTCGGCGCCCCTTTTTTTTTGCCCCAGTTTTTTGGTCCCAGGGCACTTTGCCCCCCAGGCCATGAACGTGTACGCGCTGTTTTCTGAAGCGAATCGAGCAGTTGCCTCCCGGGCCGAGCGGAGGATGGCGCCTCCGCCGACTGCAAGAGCACCGACATCGGTGGTCCGGTGTTCAGGTCCCGTCGTCCGGGCTCTGGGTGATCGAAGAGGGGGCACGCCCGCTCTTGGGGGCTGCACCCAGGTGGCACGGGTGTGTGATTCAGGCACTGGAGCTGGAGTGCGGTGCAGCACTAGCATAGGCGAGACTCGCGCAGGGCGGGTCGTTCCAGTGCCTTTGAACCGATGAGATGGGGAGAAACGAATGAACGCGTTTGAGAAGTTGCTTGTCTGCGGCCTGATGGTGGGCGGTCTGGTTGCCTGCGACACTGATACGACCGACGACGGCGGTGCGACGGGCACCGATGCGGCCGGGCTGGACATGGGCGCCGACATGGCCGTGGTCGAGGCCACCTATGATTGGGTGCTCGTGATCGACGACACCACCGACGAGAACATGAACGGCACCCCGGGCGCCGACATCTGCGGCATCACCGCCACGTGCGCTGGCGCTTCCGTGGGCGCCGTCGCCGCCCTGTTGACTTCGGGTGACGGCGACCTGTGCGACATGATCCGCGAGGGCTGCTCGGCCGACCGCACCGATCCCAACGCCGCCCGCGACGACGGCTCGGCCTGCGAGCCGGCCTCGGCCCCCTCCGACTACGTGTCGCTGGGCATCGGCGGCACCTTGTCGGTGCAGTTCGGCCAGACCCTGGCCGGGTGCAGCCTCGATGTGGTGGAGCTGGAAGGCAGCCAGGTCGAGGCCTACGAGGTGTATGTGTGCGACGGCCCCGACGCCTCCGCCACCTGCATCAGCGGCGCGGCGCTGGGCACCGCGGCCATGGGCGGCACGATCACGGTCGACGTGCCGTAACGTTTTGATTCTTTTGATGAAAAAGGGGGCGCTTCGGTGCCCCCTTTTTTGTCCACCGTGGCTGAGAGGAATGAGATGAATACATCCATCCTCCAGTCGATTGAGGTGCCTCGGCGGTCCCCATCACACCGGCCCCGACGGCTCGCGTCCGGGGGGCGGGCGCACGCACTGAGGCCTCAAGCTCACGAACCTCACGGGGCGAAACCTTTCACTTTACGTCCGGCGCCCGATGGGGTCAGATGACCACCAATGAGCGGTATATCTGGCGATCTGCAGAAGATCCTCGAGGGCCCCGACGACACGGCCCTGTCCGCCGAAGACCGTGCGGTGCTCGACCTGGCACGCACGGCCTTCACCGAGCTGGGCAAACTCGTCAAAAACATCCACCTCTACGGTGCTGAGCACCAGGCCAACGAGCGTTTCCGAGCGCGGTTTGCCCAGGCCATGCAGGATCTGGTGGGGCGCTGCTCGCCGGTGGAGATCGCGGTGGCGCCCTTCGAGCTGCTGCTCTTTGAGCGCACGCTCTACGAAAACGAGAGCCCCGAGCGCAACTTCGTCTACCGGTTCTTCATGGATGGGGTGCGGCGCCTCGGCTTTCACCAGGGCATCGAGGCCAGCGAGCTGGAGGGCCTGCTGGACATCCTGCTGACCGACTGGACCGATCCGAGCCTCTTCGAGGACGACGTCGTCACGTTGATGTGGGGCAAGGAGTTTCAGCACATCACCTATGTGGTGGCCGAGGATTACGGCGACGACGCGCGGGAAGGGGAGGAGCACCACTACACCATCGCGGGTGTGCTGGAGAACGTGCGCAAGCGCGCGGATGTGAAGGTCGAAGCGGTCGAGCCGCGCAGTCGGGCCCCCGATGGTCGCAAGGCCCAGCGCCTCAGCGATGACGTGGGTCTCACCGCCGAGAACCTGGAGCGGTTTGAAGAGCACCCGTTTGCGATGGATGAGGAGGAGTTTCTTCGCCTCAAGGCGGTGCTGCACAACACCGGCCGCGAGACGCTGGAGAAGTTCATCGAGATCCTCTTTCGCGTGAACGTGGATGACGCGGAGACGGGTCGCGAAGACCGCATCGTGGGCATCTTTGATCGCATCGCGGAGCTGCAGCTCGAAGGCGGCAACCTGGGCGAGCTGGAGCGCTTGCTGCGCAAGGTGCGACGCCTGGGCATCGGGTCGAGCGAGGGCTCCGCCAGCCAGAAAGCCATCGCCCAGATCTTCGCCCGCTGGTCGGGGGTGGACTTCGTCCATCGGGTCGGCGCCGCACTGTCGGAGCGCAGCTCGCCCTATACCCCCTCGATTCTGGCGATTTTTACGCTGCTGGATGAGGCGGCGGTGAGCCCCATCATCCAGTTGGTGGGCAAGGTGCGCCTCTCCGATCGCCGCCAGGCCCTGCTGGCCTTGCTGCCTGTGCTCATCCGCTCCACCGCGGTGGCGCAGGAGGTCGGCCGGCTGCTGCGGGAGGTGGATCAAGCGCTGGCTCACGAGCTCCTCAAGGCCTTGCGGGCCTTCAGCGACCCCCGGGTGCTGGTGGCGGCGGTGCGGGCGGGCATGCAGAACCCCGAGCCGGCGGTGCGGCTGGAGTGCCTGGGCGCCATCCCCGGGGAAGAGGTGGCCCGCTACCGCGAGGTGCTCTTCCTGGCTGTCCGGGACGCGGTGCGGCCGGTGCGTGGCAAGGCCCTGCACATCCTGGCGCGCATGGCCGATGTGGAGGTGCACGACCACCTGCTGGCCTGCCTCGACGACAAAGCCCTGGGCAACTACGAGTTGGAGGAGCGCCGGCGCTTCTACGTCGCCGCAGCCCTCACGGGGGACACCAACGCCCGCTTCCTCACGGTGCTGGGCCAGGGCGGGCTGCTGAGCCGGACGCGGGGGCACGAGGAGCAGCGGCACTGCGCGGCGGTGGCCCTGGCCGTTCGGCTGTGCCCGGAGGCCGTGCCCTTGTTCGAGAAGGAGGCCAGTCGGCGCCTGAAATCCGATGTGGTTGCGGAGGCTTGCGTGTGGGGGCTGGCCCACCTGCAGAGCGACCGCGAGGCGCGCACCCGCCAGCTCTACGACCTCTTCTTCCGCGGGGAGCTGACCCATGGCTGAGAGCACCCGCAGCGACTCCAGCAAGGCCCTCACCGGCGCGCTCGACTTCCTGCACGGCCTGGACGACGCCGAGGACCGCTTCGAGGAGCTGTCCCGCCAGCTCGTCAACAACCTGTTCGTGTTGATGCGCTCCGCCACGCTCTACGACTTGCAGAACGAGGCCCTCCGGCGCCCGGTGGCGGCGATGATCTCCACCGCCCGCGCGCTGCTGGTCTACGGCGATCAGGTGGTGCTGGCGCTGAAGGAGAACAACTTCTTCGTCAACCGCCGCCTGGTGAAGCTGGACTTCGGCTCCTTTCAGAATGCCCGGTATTTGTTGAGGATTTTCGGCTTCCTCGACATCAATCGGCTGGTGTTTGCCGGCGAGCCCGACCACGACACCATCATGCTGTTCTTGCAGGCCTTCCTCGAAGTGCTGGCCGAGGGCGGCGACTCGCCCATCACCCACTACCCGCTCGGCGCCATCAAGGTGAAGAAGGTGGTGGACGCCGAGGACGAGGAGCTGCGCCAGGAGCACGACGCCCGGCAGCGCATCCTGGCCACCTACGCCTCGGGCCTGCTGATGTTGCGGCAGTTCGTCAACGACCTGCGCCGGGGCCGCTCGCCGCGCCATGCCAAGGTCAAGCGCTTGTGCCTGGAGCTGGTGGATGTGGAGCCGCGCCACCACGGGCTGCTGCTCAGCCTGATGCACCTGGAGGGCTACAAGGGCAACCTGTTCTGCCACATGCTCAACACCGCGGTGCTGAGCATCGTGTTTGGTCGGCGGCTGGGTCTCACCCGCACGCAGCTGGTCGATCTGGGCATGGCGGCCTTCCACCACGACCTCGGGTGGGCGCTCATGGGCACCCTGGAGGGCGGGCCCACCGCGGCCACCAGCGACGACGACGCCCAGCTCACCATGGAGGGCATCAACGACATCCGCGACCAGTCGCCCGCCGAGATGGAGGCGTTGCGCGTCAAGGTCGCCCGCGCCCTCGTGCGCCTGGGCGGCTTCAACGAGCTGGTGATCAACCGCCTCATCGTGGCCTACGAGTGCCAGATCCCCGAGGACGCCCCCGCCGAGGGCCTCTACCACGGTGACATCGGGGCCAGCTTCATGACCCAGGTGGTGCGCATGGCCAGCACCTACGACGAGCTGACCACCCCGAAGACCAGCCGCCCCGCGCTGCTGCCCGATCAAGCGATGCGCCGCATCCTCGACGACGGCGGTCGCACCTTCGATGAGTTCCTGGCCCGCCTGTTTGCGGGCTGCATCGGCATCCACCCCGTCGGCACGCTGGTCGAGCTCGACTCCACCGAGATCGGCCTGGTCATCAACCTGCCCCGCAACCCGGTGAACTTCCACCGGCCCCAGGTGAAGATCCTGGTGGATCGCAACGGCACCGAGCTGCCCGATGGCCCGCTGGTGGATCTCGAGCAGCAAAACCGCAACGGCCAGTTCCAGCGCACCATCGAGCGCACCCTGGACAGCCGCCGCTACGGGGTGAGCATCACGCGGTTTTTCTTCGGTTGATCGCATAAGTACTCTGAATGTATCGGCTTTATCGAATGCTGCTGCGCCGGTGCTGGCGGTGGTCGCCGGCTCTTTTTGCGGCCGATGATTTTTCTTGGGGGCCCATGTCGATCCGCGCCTCGCTCGATCGTCGTGTCCCCGAGGCGGCCATGCCGGCCGCCCACCCACGAAGGAGACGCAGATGCGAGTCATGGTCATTGTGAAGGCGAGTGCGGAGTCTGAGGCCAGTGTGATGCCCGGCGAAGAGCTGCTCACCGCCATGGGAGCCTACAACGAGGCCCTGATGCAGGCAGGCATCATGTTGGGGGGCGAGGGCCTCAAGCCGAGCTCGGCGGCCAAGCGCATGATCATTGCGGGCGACGAGCGCCGCGTTGTGGACGGGCCTTTCGCCGAGACCAAGGAGCTGATCGCCGGCTTCTGGATGTGGGAGGTGAAGTCCATGGACGAGGCCGTGGAGTGGGCCCGCCGGATGCCGAGCCCCCAGTCGGGCCATACTGAGGTGGATATCCGGCCGATCTTCTCGGCGGAGGATTTTGGCGAGGCCTTCACCCCCGAGCTGCAGGCGCAAGAAGAGCGGATGCGCGAAGAGCTGGCCAAGCGCGGCTCGTGAGCCCGGTCCAGCGGGCCATCGAGTCTGCCTGGCGCGTCGAAGCGCCCCGGCTGATCGGTGGCCTCGTCCGCCTCACCCGCGATGTCGGCCGCGCCGAAGACCTCGCCCACGAGGCGCTGGTCATCGCGCTGGAGCGCTGGCCCGAGACGGGCATCCCCCACAACCCGGGCGCCTGGTTGATGACTGCGGCGAGAAACCGTGGCCTCGACGCCCTGCGGCACGACGCCCGGGTGGCGGAAAAACACGCAGAAATTCAGGCGGTTGCGCGCTTCAGCACCGAGCCCGACGAAGCCATTGAGGTGGGCGACGATCGGCTGCGCCTCATCCTCATCGCCTGCCACCCCATCCTCTCGGTGGACGCCCGGGTGGCCCTGACCCTGCGGCTGCTGGGTGGGCTGACCACCGATGAGCTGGCCCGGGCCTTTCTGGTGGCCGAGTCCACGATGGCCCAGCGCATCGTGCGGGCCAAGCGCACCCTGACCGAGGCCCGCGTGCCCTTCGAGGTGCCCACCGGCACCGCGCTGCACGACCGCATGCCGGCGGTGCTGGAGGTGATCTACCTCATCTTCAACGAGGGCTACTGGGCCACCTCGGGGGCGGATGTGGTGCGCCCGGCGCTGTGTGCGGATGCGCTGCGCCTGGGCCGTACCCTGGCGGCCTTGGTGCCGCTGGCGGCGGAGGTGCATGGGCTGCTCGCGCTGATGGAGATCCAGGCCTCGCGGATGCGCACCCGCGTGGCGGCAGATGGCTCACCGGTGCTGCTCCAGGATCAAAACCGCGCGCGGTGGGACCACCTGGCCATTCGCCGTGGCCTGGACGCCTTGGCCCGCGCCGAAAAGCGGGCACAACCGCTCGGGCCCTACACCCTCCAGGCGGCCATTGCGGCCTGCCACGCCCGCGCGCGCTCCACCGAGGCCACCGACTGGTGGCGCATCGTTGCGCTCTACGACGCGCTCGTGGAGGTCACGGGCTCCCCGGTCGTGGCGCTCAACCGCGCGGTGGCGGTGTCCATGGCGGCGGGCCCGGAGGCGGGCCTGGAGCTGGTGGATGCGCTGGCCAACGGGCCCGCCCTGCAGAGCTACCCGCTGCTCATCACCGTCCGCGGCGAGCTGCTGGCCCGGCTGGGGCGCATCCCCGAGGCCCGGGCCGAGCTGCGGCGCGCTGCGGCGGCCACCACCCACCTGCGCGAGCGCGAGCGCCTGTACGCTCGGATGCACGCCCTCGACCCTTCAGCCGTGGATCCAGACCCCATGCCTGGCGGCGATTTTTCGGCATGATTTCGGTGAGTTGTGGTGTCCGCACCCAGCCCCGTCGGTGCCGGCCGCTGGGGTGAAGCGCACGGCTGGCCCGCTGGGGGATGGGTGCGCTACCCTGCGTCTCTCGGTTGGCCGCCCGGACGCTGGGCTCGAAAGGATACACCATGACCACCCCCGCTGAGAGCCGCGCCGCGCTGGAGGCCTTGCTGCTGGACCGCCTGGGCGAGGGCCCCGAGGCCACCTTTTTGGCCCAACCCGTCGATTTGGGCACCCTCGCAACTCGCCTCGGCGAGACGCGCCGCGCAGTGGGGTCGCGCCCGCTGGTGGCCGGCTTCCAGCAGCGCGAGCAGGCGACGTTGCCCACGGCGTGGGGGCCCATGAAGGTGGGCCGCTGGACCACCGAGCACGCCGCTCGCGTGGTGCTGCTGGCCCGCGCCGCCCAGGCCGCCGCGGAGCCCTATGCCGCCCTCTACAGCGCCTACGACCAGGGCGACACCGAGACGCGGACGGCCGTGCTGCATGCCCTCAATTTTGTTGAGGATTCTCAGGTGGAGCCTGCGCTGGAGACCATCGCTGATGCGGGACGGACCTACCTGGAGGTCCTGATGGACGCCGCGTGGCTGGACAACCCCTTCGGCTCGGCCCACCTCACCGACATCCAATACCGCAAGGGGGTGCTCAAGGCCCTCTTCTGCGGGCTCGACGTATCGCGCTTCATCGGCATCGAGGGGCGTGCGGACGCCGAGCTGGCCACCAGCCTGTGCCAGTTTGCCGACGAGCGGGAGGCCGCCGGTCGCCCGGTGCCCCACGCCGTCTGGCTGGTCTCCGCGAAGTATCCTCGGCCCGGTCTGGTGGCGCGGTTGATCGGCCGCATGGAGCACCCGCTGCCCGAGGAGCGCCGCGTGGCCGCCCTGGCGTTGGCCAACGCCGCCGACGCTCGCAGTCGGTCCTTCATCGAAGAGCGCCTGGCGCGGGAGACCGATCCCGGCGTCATCGAGGCCCTGCACCAGGCCCAAGCGGCGGCGGCCCACTGACATGCTGCCGCTGCTGGTCATCGCGCTCCTGGCGCCGCCGGTCCGAGCGGCCAAGGCACCGCCCCACCTCGGAGTGGAGGCCCAACTCCAAATCTTTAAGGAAATCAAGGAGGCGGAGCGCGCGGCCTTCGAGCGCCACCGCGCCAGCGCCTACCTGCGGCCGTTCACCCGCGATGCCGTCTGGATCCGGGCCCGGCAGGCCGCCCCCAGCCGCCACGATGTGGAGGTGCCGCGGGCCCGCATGGAGCCGCTGGTGAAGCTGATGTTCGGCGGGCCGCCCAGCCCACACGACAAGGTCTTCTTCGAGGAGCCTCAGTTCAACGCGGACGCCGATCCGCCCACGGTGCAGGTCCGAATCGGTCGCAACTTCTTTGGCGGCCGTGATGCCATCGAGGCGCGGTACACGCTGCGCCTGGAGGGCACCTGGAAGATCGCCAGTGTGCGCACCTGGTCAGTGGAAGAGCACCAGGGTGGGGCCGATCTCACCTTCGACGACGCCTTTTGGACCAAGGCCGACCAGCTCGTGGACTCCGCAGGGACCGACACGCCCGAGGAGCTGATCGAGAACCTGCGCTGGGCGCGCCGCTACGCCGAGGCCTTCACCTATACCCGCACCCTGGTGGCGCGACCCAACGCGCCCGCCAGCCACTGGATGGCCTGCGCTCAGTTCGCGCTGCACCTGGGGTTTTTGGACGAGGCGCGCGAGGCGGTGCGCCGGGGTCTCTTGGTGGACCCCACCGCCGATGTGCCCGCACTGCTGCGGGGGCGTTGAGGGTCCAACGCGCCCAACCACCTGAATTCACAACAAAAAATGGCGGCTACCGCGCCTGCCGCCCCACAGCGCGCAGGGGGTGGGGGGCCGTCGCATCGAGCTCGCAGTCATCCTGAGCCAGCAGAAAGCGAATGGCGTCGTTGCCGTGACGCGCATTGAGCGCCTCGGCGCCCACCGGGCTGCCCTGGTCGAGCTCGATGTGGCCAATGGCCTCGCCATCGCGGATCAGGGTGAGGACGACGCTCTGCCGGCCCTGTCGAGCGAGTCGAAGGCAGCCAGCGAGAGAAGTAGGACTGAGGTCGGTCATGGTGGCGGCTCCGGGGCGATGTACGCCGGAGGCGATCAGCCGCACATGGCCATGCGCCTGATTCGCCCCTCAGGCTCAACGAGGATGCCGCGTCACGGTCACACAAAAAACCAAAAATTAGCGATTCGTGGAGGCCCGCGCGCGAAATTTCTGCAGGCCCACGGCAGCCTGGCCCTGCACCTTGCGCCGCAAGAAGCCCGTGCCGCCCAGCAGGCGACCCGCGAACCCGAGGGCCTGGGCGGCCCAGCGGGGGAAGCTGAAGGTGTCCACGTGGCGGACGATTTGGCCGCCGCGAAACTCGAACTCGGCGTCGATGACGTTGTGCACCTTCTTGCCCGTGGTGGAGAAGGTGTACCAGGCTTCCCAGTGAGCCCGCCCCCGGGTTTCATCGGCTTCCACGCCGCTGAACTCGATGCGCAGATCTGCGGCCCGCTCGGTCAGCATGCGCCACATATCGCCGGCTTCGGCCCCCTTCAATGCCGGGAACACCGGATCGGTGAAAGCGACATCGTCGGCATAACAGGCCGCCATGGCGGCGCCATCGCGTTGTTGGAAGGCCTGGTAGAAGCGGGTGATGAGCTCGGCGTTGCTGTGCATGGTGTCCTCTACGGGGGGGAAGGCGGCACCGTAGCCCCATCCTGGTTTGGGGCCAACCCTTTCAAGACTTCGGTTGAGGCTCCGCGCCCTGGATGCTCGCTTCAGGCAGCTACAGGAGGTGTTCATGGGGGATCTTGATCTCCAGCGCCCGGAGTCGGACGGGCTGAGGGTGGCGACCGAGACCCAGCGGTGACCACCGCCGGCGAGAGCCAGGCGGCGCCGGCCGCCGAGCTGGGAGGCTGTTCGAGTTCAACAAGTTGGGGCGCTTCTGCCCCGTGGTGGTGCACGGTGTCACCACCCGGTACCGCTTCCAGATGAGCGTCCTGGGGTCGGGCGAGATCCGGCCCGGCGGCGGTCAGGCGCTGCCCACGGGCAGCTTCTGGATCACCCTCCTGCACAACGCGGTGGGGCCCACCACCCGCCTGACCACGGGCAGCGAAGGGTGTGGCTGATCCGCCGCCGCCTCGTGGGGCCGGGTGCGCGCCTCCTGCATTCCGCTCTCGGTGGATACGAGAAAAAGTCAATCCAATCGGGCATTTATGGGTGGACCTGGCCATGGGGTCGCGCACTCGGGCATACGCGGCCGCGGGGGGCCCCCGCAATTCGGTTTGCGCCGCGGGCCCCACTGAACGCATCATCGCGCCGTGAACGACCTGCCCAACCTGGCCGCCCGGGCGCCCACGGGTCCTACCACTGCGGACGAGTTGCTGGACCTCTTTGTGGAGTGGGCCATCGACCACGGCTTCGAGCTGTACCCTCACCAAGAGGAGGCGGTGCTCGAGGTGATGAGCGACAAGCACGTCGTGCTCAATACCCCCACGGGCTCGGGCAAGTCGTTGGTGGCGCTGGCCCTCCACTTCCGCGCCTTTGCGACCGGACGCCGGAGCATCTACACCAGCCCCATCAAGGCGCTGGTGAGCGAGAAGTTCTTTGAGCTGTGTCGGCACTTCGGCGCCGAGAACGTGGGCATGATGACGGGCGATGCCTCCATCAATACCCGCGCGCCGCTGCTGGCCTGCACCGAGGAGATCCTCTCGGCCATGGCGCTCAGCGAGGGGGATGCCGCCAGCGTGCACGCGGCGGT
>Ga0075163_10007012_pt1 | contig 14938 bp, 6 predicted proteins | sample JI1023141ADNA_FD_71478 | JGI IMG/M metagenome (GOLD analysis project Ga0075163, IMG submission 71478) | Wastewater effluent complex algal communities from Wisconsin, to seasonally profile nutrient transformation and Carbon sequestration -... | ecosystem: Engineered > WWTP > Effluent > Algae...
TCGGCGGTGGCGACCCACTCGCCGCCCAGGTCGTAGCGGCGCAGCGTCCCGACGAGCTTCGTGTTCGTCCAGTGCACGCCCGCGGCGATCACGTAGTCGCCCCGGAGCGCGACGGCGGACGCGACGCTGAGCAGACCATCATGCGGCTCGAGCTTGGTCCAGACCTCGGTGCCCGGGTCCTTGACGGTGCTCGGCTGGTAGATCGACGTCTCGGCGGTCTGCCCGGCCTCGTCGCGCACGCGGACCGTGATCGTGCTGCCCGGGTTGTTGTGCGGCGCGCTCGTCACCGGGAAGATCAGCGGCGCCCCGGCGGGGCCGGTAGCGACGACTTGACCGTCGTCTAGCAGCTCCGCCAGGGTGGCGTCCGCGCTCGGCTCGTACGTGCAAGTGGCCGGACCGACCTCGTCGGCCTTCTCCGGGTCACAAGCGAGATTCTCAACGGTCGGCGGCGGATCGATGGGGAAACTGCCGCCCTCCGAGTTGTTGCCCGTGCTCGCGCTGTCGCCCGTGCTGTCGCCCGTGTCGCCGGTGCTGGCGTCGGCGGTGCCGATACCATCACCGGGCGTCGTGGCTGGATCCGGGTCGATGGCGCCGGTGGTCGGGTTCGCCTCGTTGTCGGTCGTGGAGCCGCCGGTTGTCCTGGGGCCGGCTTCGTCCGTGAGGTTGTACCAGGCGGGCGCATGCTCGGTGCACGAGGCGAGGACGAGAGCGACGGCGAGATGGCGGCGAACCATAGTGACGATAGTACCTCGTCGAGCGGATCCGAACGTTAGAAATTGACGCGAAGGCCCACCCCAGACGCCCGCGCATGAACCCGGCGGGATGCTCGAGGGGGCAGCGACAGCGCGATGACTCCGGCGATCACCGCGGCCACCGCGAAGACGCCGAGCGCCTTGCCGGTGTTCGACAGCCGGGTGTAGCGGTCATCGGCGGCGGCGGCCTCCAGCATCTCGTCGGAGGTCAGGTCGCGCCCGGCGGCCGTTGCCTGTGCATCGAGCGCGGCGATCTTCTCTGACTCGGATGGACGCGCCGCGAAGCACCCTGCGAACCCCGCGGCGAGGCCAGCACCGGTGATCAGCAGGGTCGCGCCGATGGCGATCTGCAGCCGCGAGCGACCAAGAGGCGTTGGCGGTTGCTGCTCCGGGCCCTCCCGTCGCGTCGTTGGCGTTGCGGCGTTGGCCGGGGGGCCCGGGGAGACCGCATCGCCGCGGCTCGTTGCGTCGACCCCCGGCGATGTGGCGGGGGCCGGGGCCGCCGCATCATCCTGCGGGGGCGAGCTGGGTCTCGCACACGGTGCCGCGGCCTCGATCGCGCGAACCTCGAGCCGCTCCAGCTCGGGCGGGATGTCGAGGCGATCCTCCTCGGACTCGAGCAGGTCCGCCTGGTAGACGCGCAGCATCTCGAGCGCGGTGCAGAGGTAGGCGACGTCCTTGGCCTTGTCGTAGCGTCGGAGGGCGATGACCTTGCCGCGGCTGATCACCGAGCGCCGGTAGCTGGCGTTCCCGGCGCTGCTCGCGAACTCCTGGACGGCGAGGTTGTACGCGTCCTCGAACCGACCGAGGTTCTCGAGACCGATGAGCTTGTCGAGCGTTGCGAGCTGGTCGCGCGACAGCCCGCCGGCGAGGGCCGGACGCGGCGGGATGCTCATGGCCAGCGCGAGGGCGATCGAGATTCCGGGGCGCATATAGTCAGCCTACCATCGCAACCGTGGCTTCGTGCAAGTCGACGTCCGCGGCGTCCTCCAACACCCAGGTCGTCTTGAGCACGTGCTCGAGGTCCTCGCCTTCGTGCAGCCGCTCGGCGAGCGCGTGGCAGAAGTCGATCCAGAGCGTAAGGGTCCCATCGAGGATGCCGGACTTCATGTCCTCCGCTTCAGCCAGTGCACGCCGGACAGAGGACGAGAAGCCATGACCCCACGCGTCCTGGACGGCCGCTACCAGATCGACGCGCCGCTCGGCACCGGCGGACAGGGCCGCGTCTTCCGCGGCCGCGACCTCGTGACCCTGCGACCTGTGGCGCTCAAGCTCATGGATCAGGGCAAGAAGAACGACCCGGAGCTCGTGGCGCGGTTCGTCCAGGAAGGACGCCTGGCGGCCCGCATCCGCGACCCGCATCTCGTGGCGGCCCTCCACTTCGGAGTCGACGATGGCCAGCACTACATCGTCTATGACTACATCCCTGGCGTCGTCCCCCTCACCACCTTGCTCGAGGACGGGAGGATGGAGCCCGCCCGCGTCTGCGACATCGCCCTGCAGCTCCTCGACGCGGTCGAGACGCTCCACGCCGCCGGCGTCGTCCATCAAGACATCTCGCCGGCGAACTGCCTGTGGTGTCGCCGACCGTCCGGGCGGATCGAGGTGTTCCTCATCGATCTGGGCTCCGCGTCGTCGCCGATCACCGGCGGGCTGCGGCCCGCCCGCGAGCCGGTTGGCGCGCCCGAGTTCATGGCGCCCGAGATGGTGCGCGACGGTGGGGTCTGCGATCACCGGGTCGATCTCTGGTCGGTCGGCGCGCTGATGTTCACGCTGCTGACCGGGTGCCTCATCGACCTCGGCACCGACGAGGAGCCGCTCGAGGTCCCGCCGCCGTCGATCATCGTCCCGACCATCCCGCAAGCGCTGAGCGACGTGGTGATGGGCGCGCTCGTCAGCGTTGATCGGCGCTACCCCTCGGCGGCGGCGATGAGGGCGGCGATCCAGCGGCTCGAGCTGCCCGTGCCACTCAGGCCACTTCCGCAGCCGCCGCGCCTGCGCCCCCGCCTGGGGGTTCGGCTCGGGGGGGTGGCCGTCGTCGCCTTGGTGGCCGTGCTCGGGACCCTCAGCGTCGAGCGGTATCTGGAGCACTCAACTTCGCTTGTGGCCGCGGTGCAGGGGCCGACAGTAGACGCGACCTCCGCTGGCCATCACACCGCGGTACCCGAGCAGCCCGACGAGAGCCTCCCTGCCCCGGCACCTGAGCCGGTCATCGCCGGGAACCCGCCCGGCGAGAGTCTCTCTGCCTCGACAGCCCCCAATCCCGACGAGAAGTCTGGGATCACGCCACCGGCGGACGAACCATCGTCGCCCATCAAGAAACCCCGCCGTGTCAGGTGGGACACGGTGGAACGTGCGATCAAGCGGAAGGCCGTTGCCCTGGATCACTGCGTTTCGGACGCATATGTGTCGATCGGCGTCCGCGTCGCACAGGGGCACGTAACGCTCACCAGCGTCAACGGCAAGCCCGCGTCGCTGACGTTGCCACACCATCGATGTGTCCACGAAGTGGTCGCGCGCCTTCGGTTCCCCAACGGCGCGGCGATCGACGGCGTAGTTGGAGTGCCCCTCGAGGTCATCAGCACCCGAACCGGCTAAACCATGGACTCGATACGCCGCTTCCTCCCCTGCTCGCCGAGTTGCTGCGGGGCTATCACCACCCGGTCGTAGCGACCGACGAGCACGGCGCCGTGGCCTTCATGATTGAAGTTCCCGGATCAGGGGCACTCGCGCGATGAAATCGGCGTGTAGCCGTGGATCCGCGATTCGCGCCAAGCGCTCGCCCACGAGTCGACGAGCCGTCGTCAGCGCTGCGCCGGCGGCGATGACATCGGCGGCGTCGCCGTCCTTCAAAATGTACCAGCGGTTGTAGTAGGCGCGGAGCATGTCCTCGACGGGCTGGTGAGGGCTGAGCCCGTCGAGTGCCTCCTGCGACAGCTTGCGCGCGGCGGCGGCGTCCCCGAGGGCGTGGCTAGCGAGCGCCAGACCCGCGAGGTACATCCGCTCGTAACCCCCGGTGTGGAGCTGTTGGTGAATCGCACGGGCTCTCAGGAACGAATCGTACGCCTGCCGGGCTTGGCCGACCTCGAGGTACAGGTATCCGAGGTTGTTCGCCGTCAAGCCGGTGATATATCTCTGGTGCGTACGAGCATTGATATCGTCGGCCTTGCGGTAATAGTCGAACGCCCGATCATGCTGCTTGGTCCACCAATAGGCGGTCCCGAGGCTATTGTAGATCTTTCCGAGCCCCCGGAGGTCCTTGATGCCGGCGAAGAACCTCTCGGTGTTATGGAGGCATTCGAGGGATCTCTCGTACTGGCCGAGGCTGCGGAGCACGATGCCGAGGTGGTTGAGCGCCTCGGCCTCGCCGCGCTGGTCGCCCGCGTTGGCACAGAGGGTGCGTGCGCGTTCGAGGTGGGCGAGGGCCGCCTCGTCCTGCTGGAGGTGCCACAGGCAGATCCCCTTGATCGACTCGGCCAGACCGGCCGCGCCGTCGTTCTGGGAGGCTTGAAAGCATTCGAGGGCTTGGTCGACGTGGGCGACGGCGCGATCGAACGATTCGGCGTGACGCCAGCACCAGCCGATGTCGAGGTGGGCGAAGCCGATGGCGACGGCCTCGCCGAGGGCAGTAGCGTGGACGAGCGCACGTTCGAAGTAGGAGGCGGCTCGATCGTAGATACCGCAGTGCTGGAACAGTTGGCCGAGCCCTCGGGCTGCGACGAACAATTGCTCGGCGGGTTCGCCGGCCTGTACACAGCGGTCGTACGACGCCTGGCAGCGCGCGACAAACGTGGGCGCTGCGGCGTCGTGCCAAAAGCGCGCGAGGTCGAGGTGGCGTCCGCCGGGGATCCCGCGGATGAAGGCTGCGTCCGTGACGCATACATCGAGTTCGTCCTTACGGTCGGCGACCTCGAGGTGGGTCGGGAGCCAGCGCTTCATATACTCGGACATGATTTCGATCCCGCAGCGATACTCGGTCCACCCGACGTCGGCGAGTGTACGGTGGCCCGCTCTTGGATCGACGAGGTAATCGCCAGCCCGCACTGCGTCGACCAGCCAGTCGGAGAGCGAGCTGTGAAACAACCGGACGCGTCCATCGAACGACTCGAGGAGCGATCCGAACATGCGCAAGACATCGTTCACCGCGTATATCGTCGTGCCGAGGAAGCGTGCCAGTTCGGTGACGAGCGGAGGTTCGCATGCCGCGATCACAAGCTCGAGCACGGGGCGGGCTTGCCCCACGTACGTGGCGGTATCGGGGAAGCGACGCTCGAAGAACTGGCGGTACACGCCGCCGAGGCCTTTGGGAAATCCGTCGATCTGGGTCAGCGACAGGCGGCCCGACTGCAACTCTTGGCGGACCCACTCGAGGTAAAGCCAGTTATGTTCGCTGACTACGAGGAGGGCATCCTGCATCGTCACGGGTAACGCGCCGCTTGGCGCGAATGGGGCGATCTGGGTCTGCAGATATGCGTGAATATCCGCGTCGTTCTCGGCTGAGTCGGCGGTCAGGACCACGGGATCGAACATCTGGAGGTACTGTGTCACCTCGATCTCGGGCCGGCTTGTCAGGATCACCCGCATCCAGGCGGGCAGGCGCGCGGCCTCGTCGGCGAGGAATCGCGCGACCTCGTTACGGCCGGCGCGGGTCGCCTCGTCCAAGCCGTCGATCAGCATGAAGACGGCCTGGGCCGGCGCCGGGAGCCTGTACAGCGGCTGGACGATCAGTAGGTCGAAGAGGGTCGCCGCATCCGCCTTCTCGCACGATTCTTCGAGGTTGGGGATCGCCAGCAGGCGATTGAGGTGGTCCGGGATCTGCGTGGACAGCTGCCAGGAGAGCGAGCGGACGACCTGGGTGGGATCTATTTTTAGACTGTTCGAGGCCTTGCACACGTGGAAGGCCACGCTGTCGGACCGTCGCATGCTGAGCCACGCGGCGATCGCGGACTTTCCAGAGCCCGGACCACCGGTGATCCAGAAGACCTGGGAGCCATGCGGGTCGGCCAGCCACTCGTCGATCCGGCGAAATAACCACTGACGGCCCGTGAAACGCGGCAAGTGGTACTCGACGTCCTGCGCGCAAGAGACCGGTCGCAGCGCCTTGAATACCCGAGCCTGGGCGCCCTCGAAGTCCAGCGAGTTGTGCTCGAGCGCGGTGATGAGCGCTGGGAGGCGGCGAACGTAGCAGGCCTCTCGCCCTTCGATCGGCACGCAGTCCCGAAGGTCGAGCCACTGGATCGCGGCGATCGAGAGCGGCGGCACGACGTCGACCAGCATCACCGGTACGATCGGGACATGCTGGTTCAACGCGTATGCGACCTCGGCGAGGCAATAACCGTTCGGTCGACGCACAGAGTGCGGGGTCATCAACAAGACGACGAATCCGCGGCCCGGGGTGGCCGCGACCCATTGCAAGCCCGACTCGATCCGGCTCTCCCATACGACCCCAGCGCGCACGACATTGCGATCGAACCACACCTCGTGGCCTCGCTGCTGGAGGTCCCGTAGTAGCTTCTCGGCGAGCGGGGCGTACTCGTCGTGGCCGTAGGAGAGGAAGATTCGCAGGCGTTGCGCCTGCGCTCGCGGAGCGGCGGGCTGTGGCTGCGTGATGGAGGATGGAGCGGCGGGGTCCGGGGTCCGGTAGACCAGGCCGACGCCTCGTCGGTCATCGGCGACCTCGTCGAAGATCACGGCCTCCCGCGCCCGGTCGAACAGGTCATGGTCGCCGCCGAGGAGATCAATGAGCTCCCGGTTGGTCGCCTTGCCGCGATCACGCAGATGTGTGGTCAGAGTCTGGATCGCTTGGTCGAGTGGGGTGTCCATGCGGCCTAGCTCATTTTGCAAGCCGTGTGCCAGCGGTTGGAGGGCGCCCGGTGGGCGTCCGCGATGAATGGCGAGGGGACTGGGATCATGTGCAATATTTTGTAGGTCCATGCACCGTTTGCAGGTGGCCCGTATTCAGGGGCCGACCCACGAATTCGTGGTGACGCTTCGAGCGCCCGCGAAGTCGGGTTATCATCTGGAGGATGAGCGAAGGATCCGAGACCGCGGACCGGACCGCGTTCGTGCCGGCCGTACCACCATTGTCGCCCGACATGCGCTGGCATGTCTTTCTGAGCTATCGATCGGTGGATCGAGCCTGGGTGATCAATCTCTACGACGTGTTGCGGGGGCACGGGTTCGAGGTGTTCCTCGATCAATGCGTGATCCAGGCCGGCGACACCCTGCTCGAGCGGATCGAGCAGGGCCTCACCGCCAGCGCTGCCGGCGTGTTGATCTGGTCGTCGGCGACCGGCGACTCCGAGTGGTGCAAGCACGAGTACTCCACGATGGAGTCGCGGGCGAGCGACTCGAGTTTTCGGTTCGTCCCGATCCAGCTCGACAGCACGCCGCTCCCGGCGTTCGCCCGCACCCGGCTGTTCCTCGGCTTCAGCGACTATCCGGAGGGGCCCAACGGGGGCGAGCTGTTGCGCCTGCTCCACGGCATCGTCGGGCAGGCGATGCCGCCGGAGGCCGTGCGCTTCGCCACCGCCCAGACCGAGCTGGTGCGGAAGGCGACGGCCGCCGTCCGCGCGGCCATCGAGGCTGGCAATTCGGCCCGCCTCACGGAGCTGGCCGGTTCGCCGACGGCCCCGTGGTCGACCAACTCGGTCCTCGGTTGTCGGGCCGCCGAGGGCCTGACCCGGCTCGGCTGCTACGACGAGGCGCTCGCGGTGCTCCAGACGCTGAGTGAACGATTTCCCCACGCGATCCGCCCGCAGCAGCTCAAGGCCCTGGCCCTGGCTCGCCGCGGCGGGCCGGGGGATGTCGAGGCGGCCCAGGAGGTGATCGGTGAGCTGTTCCACGGGGGCCATCGTGACCCCGAGACGGTCGGGATCTACGCGCGCACGTGGACCGACCGCTTCGCGAAGTCGAAGGACTCCCGCCACCTCGTGCACGCCCGGGACCTCTATCGCGCCGCGTTCGTCGCGGCGCCGGACGATTATTACTGTGGGATCAACGCCGCGGCGAAGAGCGTGATGCTCGGCGACGACGAGATCCCCGCGGCGCGGGAGCTCGCCGAGCGGCTGCTCAAGACGCTCGGGCGCGCGGCGGTCCTCGGCGACTACTGGCGCACGGCGACCATCGCCGAGGCGCTGCTGATCCGCGGCGAGTACGAGGAGGCCGCGCGTCTCTACCGCGCTGCTGTCGTCGACGCCCCGTGCGAGGTCGGCTCGCACGCCTCCACCGCGCTCCAGGCGCGGCGCCTGATGGATCGGCTGCAGCCGTCGGCGGCCGCCCGCGCGGCCGTCGAGGCCGCGTTCACGGCGTAGGCGGCTCGACCGGCTCCGCGAGGAGGAACCTGGCCATCGCGTACTCGAAGAACTGACGGTCCCCGGTCGCCACGGTCTTCTCGAGGTTCGCGCGCCAGCCCTCGCGGTCGCCGTGCATCTCGGCGACCAGCGCGGCGTAGAAGTATGCCTCGCACAGCATGCCCTGGCGGCGCAGCGGCAGGTGCCGGAGGTCGGACGCGGCGAACCGCGTATCGTCCTCGAGGTCGGCGAGCAGCTCGTCGCGGGTGACCTTGCCGGCGGCGAACCCGACCAGCATCTCGCGCCAGACCCGCTCGTCGCCCTCACGCAGGCGGGCCGGCCACGTCGTCTTCGGACGCGCCCGCGACCACTCGCGGCGGATCACCTCCTGCGCCTCGCCGCGGCCCTTGCCCTCCAGCCGCGAGGCCAGCAACAGCGCCACATACGGGATGTTCGGGTGGTCGCTGTGGAGCACGAAGTCGCGGGCGGTCTGCTCCCACCCCTCGGCGCGGCCCATCAGGCGGGCCGTCGCCGCGACGAACAGGAACCCGGAGTCCGGGACGAGCCGGGTTAAGCTCTTGCGGTAGGTCGCGTCGCTCGCCTTGGCGAGGCGGGCGAGGCCGTCGGTGTCATGGGTCAGCAGGAGATGGTTGAGCTTGGCTGCCAGCAGATTGGCCTCCCTCGGTCGGTTCGCCCATGCCGCGTCGGCGAGCCGCGCCGCCTCCTCGGTTTGCCCGCGAATATAGGTGAGGTCGATCTCCGCCTGATCGTCGAAGAGCGACCACACTCCCGCGTCGCGGTGACGCGCAAGGATCTGATCGATCTTCGGGGCGGCCTCCGGGTCGCCGGTCCAGGCGCGGGTGATCAGCGCGAAGAGTCGGATGATATCGATGCTCTGCGCGCGCTCACCTCGCTCGGCCGGCTTGAGCCCGCGCTCGGTCTCGGCGACGATCTCGAGCGCGCGGGTGGCGTCCTCCGGCATCTGGCTGTTCGCGAAGAACCACGCGACGTCGAGCTTCCTCGGGGTGGACCGGGCCAGCTCCGGCAGGAGTTCGCGGCACCAGCGGTGCGGCCCGGGCGTCCCGCACTCCTGCAGGATGTCGACCCAGCCCGTGATTTTTGGGTCGTCGAGGCCGCGCTTCACCAGCGCCTTGCCGTCCTCGACGAGGGAGCGGTCGTCCTCCGCCGGGTCGAATGCAGTCAACAACTTTCGACCGAACCACAGCGCGTCCTGGGTGGGCCAGCGAGCGAAGTCGGGGTGGCGCTCGCGCAGCACCCGCACGAGCGGCGGGAGGCGACTGGCCCCGGGGACCGCGAGCTGGGCCGCCAGCAGGCACAGCCGCAGTGAGCGCACCGCGGCAGCGTCAGCGCTGCGTTCGAAGTCGGGGGCGTCGACGATGTCGGTGAGCGTCAGCCGCTCCTCGTTCGACAGGTAACCCCGGGATTCGCGGCAGGTCGCCTCGATCGCCGCGTGCTTCGCCGCCACCTGCCGCGGATAGGCGGCCAGGAACGCGGCGATCGCCGCCTCGCGGTCGAGGCGCGCGGCCTTGCTGAACGCGCGCTCGGCCTCGCGGACGCGACCTGCGACCAAGGCGGTCACGCCGTCGGTGGTGATCCGGGCGGCGCGGGCCGTGTGCCCGACCGGCAGTTCGGGCTCGGCCGGATCGAGCCGCGCCGCCTGGGTCCTCCGCAGCCCTGCGGCCATGTCGAACAGGGCCCTCGGATCTCCCGCGGCCGACCAGAACACCAACGAACCCAGCAGCCACGTCGGATGCGCGATGCTTCGCTCGGGCGGAATGTCGATCTCGGTGTTGAAGGCGCTTGCTTCGAAGGCGGCCTCTCGCAGCTTCAGCTCCGATTCCGAGGGGCGGACGACCTCCCGGAGGAGCCGCTTGAGATCGGTCCGCGAGTAGCGGCTTTCCAGCCAGCCGCGCAGCTCCGGGCCCATCGCCGCGAGCTGCCGGTCGATCATGTCGCTGTTGAGGAGGTAGGTCCGGTAGGTCTCGACCTGGAACACGAGGGCGCTGGACAGGCGGTCGATGGCCTCCGCGGGATCCTCGGGCGACGTCGTCACGCGCACGACGTCCGGCGATTCACGGGTCTGATTCCAGATCTCCACGCGGAAATCATCGGGCCCGAGCCCGCGTCGCTCTTCGTCGTGAAACTGCGCGCCGGGGAGGACGATACCCGTCCGCCTGAACGCCCGGTCGCGCGCCTCCTCCGTGTGCTGGTGGAGCGTCGGGGACAGTTGCCCGCCGGGGGCCCAGGTGTCGATCAACCGGCTGCCCACATACACCCGGAGCGGCGCGGGTGCGTCGGGGAGATAGCGGACGGATTCACGGTAGGCCGGGGGTGTGCGCCCCGAGTCACGTGCGGGGACCGACGCGTGGGGCCCGTGCAGCCGCGGGGGCGCCGGGACATCCATGGACGCCAGGCTGGCCACCACGTCGTCGATGATCTCGCCGATCTCGCCGTCTCCGCGGTCCGCGAGGCTGTCCAGCATGCTCGGCGCCAGCGTCAGCGACTGACTTTTGCGCACCAGCTCCTGGAGGTCGCCCACCAGCCGTGCGCCGCGGACCGCGAGCGCCTCTGTCGCCGTCACGGGGTACTGCTTCGCTACTCCGTCGATCACCATCTCGACCGTCTCGCTGGTGATCAGCCGCTCGGGGTTCGCCTGCAGCTCACGCCCGAGCACGAGCGCCGGAAAGCAGTCGCCTTCGTACACGAGCACGTCCGACGCTTTCCACGCGGGGAGCGACCATCGTGGCACGATCCACCAGTGGTCGCCGAGGACCTCGAGGGCCTGCCAATCCGCCTCGAACCGGCGCAGGAACTCGAAGCCGGGTCCTGCCAGGCTCGCGGACGAGAGCAGCATGTCCTGCCGCCTCCATCCGTGCATCACGAGCGGGAGCGGCTCGATCCGGTCGCCCGTGAAGCGCATCTGATCGTCGGGTAGCGTCTCGTCCTGCTCCATCGCCAGCAGCAACGGCGTGGGGATGCCCCAGTTCTGGTTGAAGCCGACCGCGATGTCGATCCAGCAACGATTGAACTTGAACGGGTCGAGACCCGAGCGCGGAGAGTAGTAGACCGTGAACGGCCACTCCTCCTCGCGCGTGGGCACGGTCACGAGCTCCTGGCCGGATTGCTCGATCCCGTAGCCGGCAGGGATGTTGGCCTCATGCGCCAACAGCTCGCGCTTCAGGATATCGAGGCGATTCGGGTCCTGGCTGGTGAACAGCAGGTAATTGCTGACGTGGTCGAGCTTGGCTGACGCGCCCTTCAACGCGTCGTTGTTCCACACATTGAAGACATTATCGCGTAGAGACTGTGCCGTCACCCGCTCGGCGGATGATAAGCTTGCTCGTTCGATCTCCGCCTCGTGCGCTTTTTTGGCGTACGCGGCCCGCTGTACCGCGATCCCCCCGACCACCCCGGCGCTGAGACCGGCAGCAAGCAGTCCGACCAGGCCGAAGGCCACCATGGTCCGTCGCGAGCGGCGGGCTCGCCTCAGCCGTTCGTCGGCCCACGGCTTGATGATGCGGATGAAGCTGTCGTGCCACAGCTCGTAGAGCACGCTACCGGTGCCGTGCTGACGCGTCCGCAGGACGCGGATGTCGGGCGCGCTGAGGCGGGTGAGCTCGGCCTCCACCTGCGGGCGCGGGAGCCGGGTCAACTCTGTGAGGTGCTCGCTCGACAGGCCGATCTTGTGGCCGTCGCCGGGGGCGAGGTGCTCCATCAGCCTGGCGGTGAACAGCTGCGCGGACCGCTTGTGCGGCATGATGCGCTGCAGGTAGGCCGCCTCGATGCCCTGCCGTCCGCCGCCGTCGTGGTAGAGCGCCGCGGTGAACGAGGTCGTCCCGCGCTGCTGCGCCGTCTGCCACAGCTGCGAGCAGACGAGCTGCAGGATCGGCAGGTCGGCCTGCGCCTCTCCGGGGGGCGGGCGACCCGGGGCGTGCGCGTGCTCCTGCTGCAAATCGGTGACCAGCTCGCTGAGCAGGGCCGGCTCGCAGGACCCCTCGAAGTGGGCCAGCGGCTTCAGGATCGCGTCGCGCACGCTCGGCGCGCCGAGCGGCTCGAGGCGGAACGTCGACTGGAACAGGTCGGGGAGCTCGACGCGGAACGGCTCGAGCGCGGCGAGGTGCTCCTCGCGCAGCGAGAGCACGAGCCGGATGTCGACGTGGCTCGCGTGGGCCAGCTGGGCCAGCTCCTTGCGCAGCGGGTCGACTTCGTCGCCGTGGGCGTTGAAGAACTCCTCGAACTGGTCGAGGACCAGCACGAGCGTGCGCTCCTCGGTGATCGCCAGCATGCGGACGAGATCGACGAGGCTCGGCGACCCGGCGCCGGGAGCGGGGATCCCGAGGCCTGTCGCGACCTCGATCAGCCGGGCCTTCAGCGCCGCGCTCGGGTCCGGGACCCGCCACGCGTCATAAAAGACGGCGTGCGCGCGCTGCTCGGCCAGCAGCGGGACCAGCAGCGTGTGCAGCACCGACGACTTGCCGACCCCGGAGGGGCCATAGAACAGGGTCAGGCGGGCCGAGAAGACCTTGTCGCGCAGGCGGGCCGCGTCGCGGTCGCGCCCGTAGAACAGGTCCTGCTCGCCCTCGACGAACGGGCGCATGCCGACGAATGGCGCGGCGTGGCGGGCTCGGACGGAGGTTTCGGCGTTCGGCGTGTTCATGACTGCACCGGCAGCGACTCGGAGGCCTTCTGGGCGAACGTGTTGGCGTCGATCGCGATCAGGTTGGCGCCCAGCCAGTGCCACACCTGCTCGTCCATGCCGGTCGGCTGGCCCACGGCCAGCGGGGGCGGCTTGTGAAAGGTGCCGAACACCGTGACCAGCAGGCGGTAGTGCCACATGTCGAGCGGGTAGCCGAGGAACAGCAGCGGAAAGTCCTGGAAGAGCCGGCTGAACGCGGTCGGGATCCCGGTGCTCTGGTTGCCGAGCCGACGGAGCAGGACCAGGTGGTCGGCCTCGGTGATGACGACCGTGTCGATGGTGTTGACACCCTCGACCATGCGGCGGAGCAGCGGCGAGCCGAGCGGCTTGTAGATCACGTAGCCGCCGGCGTATGCCCCGAGGTCGACGGCGTCGGCCAGACAGAGCTCCGGATCCTCGTCCGCCGGGCCGCGGAACAGCGCGATCTTCCCGTCGTACCGGTCGTTCTCCGAGCGAACCACGTGACAGACGATGAGGACGCGCTTGCCCTCGCGGACGAGCCGCTCCTCGAGCAACAGGTCCTCGACGGCGCTGATGATCAGCGGCGGTCGGACCCGGGCCAGCAGGTCATAGACCGCGGGCGGCGGGCTCGACTGCGCCTGTTTCAGCTGATCCGCGATGAACTCGAGCAGCGTCGCGCGCGAGAACCCCGGCGCGTGCTCGGAGCACTCGGCCGCGGTCGCCAGGGACTGCTCCTCCTGGGCCGCCCCGCTCGGCAGCGCCTGGACGAGGGCCCGCGTCGACAGCGGCCCGCCGCCGTGCACCCCCGGGCCGATGAACGGGATGCACCTCCCCTTGTTGAGCACCCACGCCGCGGCCTTGACCTGATCCGGCCGGCTCGTGTCGGCGGCGGCCTCCTCCTGCTTGCGCAGCATCATCTCGTGGTGCTTGACCAGCGCGCCGTGCAGCGTGGTCCGAAAGCCGCGCAGCTCCCGCGACTCCTGGCTGGTCGGCGCCTCGTAGTCGAAGAATTCCGCCGGCAGGTTGAGGCCCTTGCGAAACGCGTCGATCCAGTCGCGCGCGGCCTGGTCGCCCTCGCACAGCTTGATCGGCCAGCTCTCGTCGGCGGCCAGCATCGCCAGGACCGGGATGTTCTGCGCGCGCGCGTGGGCCAGCTCGAGCGCGGTGATCGAGTCCTTGCCGTTGCCGCCCTGCTCGGCCGACGGCACCCAGCCGCGGCGGAACGCGACGATCAGGACCATCAGGTCGCAGCCGTCGAGGCGGTCCAGGCACGCCTGGATCGTCGGCTCGGTCGACGCGCCGAAGTGTTCCATCATCTCCGGCTTGTAATCCATGTCCAGGATCGCCAGCCTGGCGACGGCCCGGTAATCTCGCAGATCCTCCGAGGTCGACGAGACGAATACCTTCAATGTGCTGTTCGGTCGGGTCATGTTGTCGCTGCGCTGGATGGCCCGCGCCGCCGGGGTGCCGAATGTCCTCAGCAAGGGCCATGCCACGCCGGGATGGGCAGATACGGACGTGCGATCGGACGCTGGGTGCAGCGCTTGCCGATCGGCGCGCCGACTGCAGCGATGCCGATTGCGGCTCGCTACCATTGCCAGGCGGCGTCGCCGTAGAGGACGTAGTTGGCCCAGTCCGGGTCCTTCTCGAGGAACAGGCGGTTGCGGGCCGCGGTCAACGCGGCCCCGACCGGCGCGCCCTTGAGGAGCAGCTCGTAGGTGACGCGGGCGACGGTCCTGGCGGCGTCGTCCTGGACCAGCCAGGAGTTGCCGATGAACAGCCGGGTCCCGGCGGTGAGGAAGGCCCTGGCGAGCGCGTCGTGCGACCCGCTCGACGGCTCGGGTCCGGCGGCGGCGTCCGGGTCGTCGTCGTCGTCGCCCGCGAGGCCGCGGACGCGGCCGGACTGGCAGGCGTTGAGGAACACGAACGGGGGGGGCCGACGGATGCGCCGGACGTGCTCGGCGGACAGGGTCCCGTCGGCCAGGACGAGCCCGCTCTGGTCGGCCGCCTCGCCCATGAAGAACGCGTGGCCCGCGTAGTGCAGGACGTCCCACGGCTGCTCGAGCGCGTGGAGCACGGCCGCGACCGTCGCCGCCGGGCCGCGCAGGACCTCGACGACCATCCCGGGCAGCGAGCGCAGCAGCGCGACGAGGGCGTCGCCCTCGGCGTCGGCGCCGACCAGGTCGGCGCGGGGGTTGACGAGCAGGAGCACACGG
>Ga0075163_10007013_pt1 | contig 14937 bp, 16 predicted proteins | sample JI1023141ADNA_FD_71478 | JGI IMG/M metagenome (GOLD analysis project Ga0075163, IMG submission 71478) | Wastewater effluent complex algal communities from Wisconsin, to seasonally profile nutrient transformation and Carbon sequestration -... | ecosystem: Engineered > WWTP > Effluent > Algae...
ATACCGCTGGCGCGGGTGTCGAAGTCTTGCCGCCCTTGGGCGCCAGAGACCCTGTCATAGGGGGGTCCGGCAGGATGGGCCGGACGATTCCCGCGACCATGAGCTACTTGCCCTTCTTGTTCTTGTTCATCTTCAGCGTCAGCTTCATCGCGTCGATGTAGTCCTGACGCTTGTCGGCGCTCTTGCTCATCGGTGCGTTCTTGCCAGATACCTTCTTGGCGAGGGGTCGACCCAGTGGCGGGTCCTTGACTGGTCCTGACATCAGATGCCTCCTATTTTGCCGATGTTGGCACTTCCATACGCGCCGTTCTTCCGGTCACGCAGGGCGAGCTTGTAGGCGTTCACCCGAGCCTTGTTCCGGGCCTCACGGTCCATGTACCCCGTGGGGTCGACAGGGCCTGAGGTTGCAGCGAAGGACGTGCCGCCACCGTAGCGTTTACGGCCAGCGGCGTACTGGTTGAAGCTCGGTTGTCCGAGCATCTGCTCCCGGCTTGCCACTACGTCACTCCCTTGCTGATCTTCTCTCCGACATCGACGTAGGTGACGAGTCCGAAGATTCTTGCTGGCCCCGTTGAGAGGGTCCCATCGAAGCTCAGCGCTACCTCGTAGTATATCCGCCTGAAGTGCATTTTCTTGCCGAACTTTACGGAGACTCGGTAGGGGGAACTCGACGGGATCGTTCGCGTATACGACACCTCGGGGGACTTCACCAGCGGATTGTCCCACGTGCCCAGTGTCAGCAGGTCCCACGTCGTGGCGGACATGTCGTCCCATGAGACCGCGGCGCCAGCAAGCACGATCGGCACAGCAGTTCCGGTGACGGGCTGGGACGTGAGAACGTCGGCGGTCCACCAGTAGAGGGTCTTGTACTTCTCGGGTGTGGAGTAGTCATGGGCCTTCGTGCGGATTGTGCAGTCCATGTCCTCCGTGTCGGTGGAGTTGATCTCGTCCTTGACCCGGTACACCCCGAACTTGGAGGTGCTGCCCGATCCGGTGAGCCCGTAGGCGACATCGGCGCCGAAGTACCCTTCGGGGCGCGGTGCAGCGACCATGTAGGCGAGCTGCGTGGTGGGCGAGTCCCACTGCGTCCAGACACGTGTGTTGAGGTCGAACGCGTAGGTTTCGCCCGAGTACCAGACGAGCGCCCGCGATCCGAGGACCGACAGGGCGGCAGAGATCGTGTACGGGGTCACTGTCGTGCGGGTGTAGAAGGCGAGCTTCGACGGGTCGTTGAGGCGCTGGAACTGCCAACCGAGGAGCTGGTACAGTCCCCCCTTCGACAAGGTCAGGACCGCGTTCTCGAACACCGCGACACTGTACTTGTTCTCGGCCCCCACTCCACCCTGATAGGCCCGGAGCTGGCCGAGCGCGGGGTCGGAGTCGTAGCTGAAGTAGTAGGTGCTGCCGTTGCGGAAGATGTTCAGCACGTCAGGGCCGGGGTAGAGCTTCGTGATCCACTGGCCGTCGCCCCGTCCCACGTAGAAGAAGTTGTTGACTGGCCAGTTGTTGATGTCAGTGCCCACGGTGGTGGTTACTTCGCTCATGTAGACGGTGGTGCGGGCGTCCGACGAGCCCCATCCGGCGATGAACAAGCGGTCCTTGTAGAGCGCGATCTGGTCTCCGAAGGGCATGGGGACCGCGCCACCTGACAGCGACTGGTAAGTGTATACGCCAGTGCCCGGTGTGACCTCGCCCCACCAGCCGCCGCGGGTCGCGCGGGCGCAGATGTAGAGCCGGTTCTGGTACTGGGCGCAGCCGGACGCGGCGAAGCTAGCAATCTCGGTCCACGTCAGGGTGATGGGGTTGTAGATGTAGGTCTTCGAGTTGTTGGCGATGACAAGGAACGAGGTCCCGTCACTCCTGTTGTAGTAGCCGAGGAACTCCCCGACTGAGGCTGCTGTGGGGAAATCGTCGTACTTCGTGATCGGGGGGCGCGCCACGAGGGAGCCGTTGGAGTCCAGCTCGAAGTTGATGACCTGAGTCAGCTCGGTGTCGGCGATAGCAGACTCGTCAGCGACGTTGTTCAGCCCCCCGGTGAACTGGCTGAAGGCTACCCCGCGATCCTGCATCAGAAGTCCTCAGGGCGCACGGTGATCGTCGGGTACGAGTTGATCCTCACCTTGTTCTCCTGCTCGCTGAGCTTGCCAAGCCCCTCAGCGAAGTCGTTGCGCTTCAGGGACGACATCTCAGGGTTCTCGTCAAGCTCGTGGACGCGACCGAGCACGTAGTCGAGCAGGGTCTGGTAGTACCTGTCGGGCAGGTCGATGCTGTCCGCGAGCGCCGTCAGATCGGTGGGGATGCGAACGAAGTCGATCCGCAGACCGTTCACCAGCGTCTCGTCGGGCGTGGGATAGAGGATGATCTCCTGTGCCCACGTGTACCAGATAATCGGGGTGCCGGTCGTTGTCGGCGTTCCCTCCCGCAACAGGTACTCGATCGCCTCGTTGTAGCTGTACGGGATCAGCGGCACCCCGTCGTAGTAGAGCTGCTGGATGTACTGGATGTAGTCAGCGGGGTAGCTGTACGTCTTCGTTCCAGCAGTGATGTCATGCAGGACCGTATCCTGAAGGATCGGGTTGACGGCCACGATCTCGCGCTGGCCGTTGTTGATCCAGCGCAGCCAGTCGGCATCGGTGGCCTGAACCTCGTCCACATCGCCGAACATGACCTTCGCCTCGTCGGCAAGGTTCGTGCCTGTCTTTGTCGACTTCTCTGCCATCAGCTCTTATCCCAGCCCTCCGGGCCTTCGCCCTTCTTCAGGTGCCATGCCATCTTCTCCTGATCAGCGCCTCGCTGATCATCCTGCTCCTTCAGTCCGCGGACGTGGCGGGCGAAGGTCAACGCGTCAAACTTGTCGAGCCGCTTGCCGAAACGCCGCGTGTCCCACTCCAGAACCCTAGCGAAGATGCGCTCATCGAGCATGGTGTCGGGGAACGATTCGATGACGTACTCGGGGAGCCCCAGCGGGCGGTGGATCACCGCGTAGGGGCGGTTGGGTTGCTCCATCAGCCACGGGTGACCAGCAGGGAGTCGTTCGAGGGACAGGTCCGGATCGTAGTCGGAGATCATGTCGGCAACAACGCGTGCCGTCTCGGGGAGCCCGAGCTGTGCGAACGAGGTGTACTTCATGACTCCATCCTAGATGCGACTCAGGGCACCGCCCGGATGAGGTAAGGCGGTGCCCTGAGTGTAGAGGAACTTCCGGGCTACGCCTCGGTCACTCCGGTCTGCTTGCCGTGCGCGTTGCGGCGGCGAGTCGTCAGCTCGGAGTAGTTGCGCCACTCCGCGACGAAGGCATCGAAGCCCTGAATCTTCTGCCACATCGAGCCCTGCTCGTCGATGACCTCCCAGCCGACGTTGGTGTTCATCTGGATTTCGCTCTCGTTGACGTAGAAGATCGTCCCCGAGGGGGCGTCGAAGTCCGTCATGATCGGGATGTTGCCACCCGGGGTCGAGAACGCGAGGTTGCCGAGGCCACCTTCGAGGTCCGTCTTGTTCACGTAGGTCCGCATCTGCTGGAGGGTGTTCCAGTAGGCGTTGTAGCAACCCGGCGTGGTGAAGATGCGGGTCGGGCGGCTTCCGTTCTCACGGATGTCCTGCACGACCGCGTTCATCTTCAGCTCGGTGAGAGCGCCGACCGAGCCGTACTCGACCGCAGCCCAGTCGGGCCACGTGGCGGGGTCGATGTTGAACAGCGAGCCCGAGGAGTCGATGATCTTCGAGAACCCGGTCCACTCCTTCTTCCACGAGTTGCGGCCAACCGTGGAGCTGGTGCGACCCGAGCGAACGAGCACGTCACCGATGACAGCGGTGATCGCTGCGTCCGCGAACGTGATCGTGTTCGTGGACTTGTTGATCGCCGTGACGGTGTAGTACCCGTTGGTGTTGTGGGGGGTCGGGGTGGGGTTGCCGAGGGTGGCGACCTGGAGGACATCGAACCGGGTGCCGATGCCGATGTAGTGCACGTCGTCAACAACCAGCGACTGTGAGGAACCACCGTTGGTGGTGACTGTGGCCAGCGTGCCGGTGCCGTCACCGTAGACCATGCGGTTCTGGTCCTTGGCGAGGTCGGTCTTCAGGCGGCTGGTCTCCTCGTCGACGACATCGACGAAGGACTGGTAGTCGCTCTTGGCCTGATTGAGCACCTGTCCGGTGATCTTGACCGTGCCGTACAGCGACTTCAGGCCGGTGGTTCCCACCGCGTAGGTCTGCTGACCGGCGTCGGGAATCTGCTCCAGCTCTGCGCGGGCACCGATACCGTGGTTGCGACCGAAGTGCACAGCGAACTGGACTCCGAGGCCACCAACGGTGGTGATGTTCTGCGAGGTGGACTTGATGCGGTCGAGGGCGGGCGTCTCGTTGTTGATCTGCTCGTTGAGGCCCTTGGCGTAGACGTTCTTCAGAACGCTGTTCGCGATTGTGAGGCTCTGGCCGTCAGCCATGATGCTCCTTCTGGGTATGAGGGGGTGTGTGAACTACATGTTCGCTGTGCCCTGACCCTCAGAAGGGTTGTACCGTGCTACGCACAAGACTAACGCCCTGTGGATAACTACGCAAGTTATCCACAGGGCGTTTCGCTGAGTCCTGTCAAGGGTGCCAGTGTATCAGAAGCCCCCAGCGATCTGTCGGGCGATCTCCATCGCCTGGGCGCGCTGCTCATCGCGGGTGGGCAGCTTGCCCGGGTCCTGTGGCTGCTGGCCGATCGCCCCGCCTGAACCGAGAACGCGAGGAGCCTGCTTCTGCTGTGAGGCGAGCCACTCGTCGCGCTCACGCTGGACCTCGTAGAACGCGTTCGTCAGTGACGGGTTGCCGCCAGACTGGGCGTTCATGATCGCCTGCTTCAGCACACGGTCACGGTCGAACTTGCCCTCCTTGGCTTCGATCGCGTCCAGCTCGGAGTTGATCTGCTGGACCTGCGCGGCCTCGTTCTGCCGGGAGATGCTCTGCTGGTAGGTCTGTTCCTGCACGCCGAGCAGTTGCTCTTGACGCTGGATCAGCTCCTGAAGGCGCTGCTCGGCAGGCGACAGCTCCTCGCCCTCACCGGACGGATTCGCTGCCGCGGCGCGCTGTGCGGCCTGAATCTCCTGCGAGTAGCCCCAGTGCTGGCCCATGCGGTCGTAGAAGTCGCGGGGGTTGTCCGCGATACGCTCCTGAAGCTGGATGGCCTGTGCCACGATCTCAGGCGTCAGCCCCTGATCAAGGAACGGCTTGAACGGGGCGAGCTTAGACTCGACCTCGCGGTAGTTGCGGTCCCACTTCTCGAAGACCGCCTTCTGGGCCTCTTTGACCGGCTCGGGGGTGAAGTCCCCCCACGCCTCGGTCCACGAGGGATTGATCTTCTCTGTCTCTTGGCGCTGTTCGGCACCGTCTACGGGCAGACCGGCGCCATCAGGCATGTTCTCGTCGGGCATTACTTCCTCATCCTCACTGTGGTGGTGCCAACTGCTCCTGCGTCGCCCCCATGCTGGGGTTCGACTGGCTAGAGTCTACCGTAGCGGGGGGTGCGCCCGCGGGGGGCTGCCCCATCGCTGCCTGAGCCTGCATCTTCATAGCCAGAGCCAGCTTGTGCAGGTCGATGTGCTTCTGGACCTCGATCTTGACTTCCTCGGAGAAGAAGCGGTAGCTCGGGGACTTCTGCATCAGCTCGTGCACCTGGATGTGCACGGCGTGGTTGTCGAACGTGTTCACAGGGATGACAGGCGGGGTGGGCTTGGACGCGTCGATCAGGTTGCCTGTGGGGGTCTGGGTTGCCGTAGGTGCGGGCGGCGGGGTAGGCGCCGCGTCCATCGCCGCGTCAGGCGATGTACCAGCCAAGTCCATCGCGGTGCCGTCGGGCATCCCGAGCGGCTCGGGGTCAGCGAGCTGCGGCGGGTGCTCGAACGCCCACTGCTGGTTCTTCTGCTGGATCGTCATCGGGTCCAGCGCGCGGAAGTCGAGGTTCTCGATCTGCGCGGCCTTCTTGTCGACGAGTCGACGCTGGTTCCACTGCTGAAGCGCGGGCATGTCGAGAAGCTCGAAGCCCTCCTCGGGGGGAATCCAGCCGAACTTCATCCACTCCGTGACCTGAGCCTGACGCGCGGCCTTCGACTCAGCCAGCGCGCTGCCCTTGTTGATGCGGATGTCAGTGGAGCCCGCGATGTCACTGCCTCGGAAGCTCATAGCGTCTACACCACCGTCTTCGCCTGTCGCCTTGACGAGGCGGGGGACGGTCCAGTAGGTGGCGGCGAGGACGAGCGACTGGGTGGCGATCTTCTCGATGCCCTGCTCGACAGACTGCATGGACGTGGCGAGGTAACTGTCGTCCGACTCCTGAAGGTAGGCGATAGCCGTGGCTGCCTCCACGCCTGCGGGCACGCCACCCTTCGAGACCTGATGCTGACCGGAGATGTCCTCGAAGTCGGACTGCATCCGCTCGTTGAACTGGGCGACGTACTGCGGCAGCTCGGTCAGCGGGACCGGCGACGGATACTGCGCGGAGCCCTTCACGGGGATGTAGACACCGGGCTCGCTGGTGATCTTCGTCGGCTCGATGGAGCCTTCGCGGTAGAACATCTGGGGCTTGCCCATGCGGTTCTTCGCTTCGACGATCTGCGATGCGGTGCGGTTGTACTCGCGCTGGAGCGGGATCAGCGCCTCGATCGTACTGGCCGTGTAGAACTTGCCGGTAGGGATGTGCCGGAACGGGGCAAGCGGGTACTGGCGGTGCTCGTAGGGCAGGCCGTGGATGGATGCTTGCACGATCACGTCATCGACGACTGTGATCATCCCGCCTTCAGGCAGGAACTCGGTCATGTTCGGCTTGATCCACGCTTCGATGACGTTCGCGGAGTCGGGGCGCATGTTGTCGCCGCGCACGCCGAGCCCTGCTGCTGACAGATAGTCGTTGGTTCCGGCGACGGATGGCTTGTGCCCCTTGGGCAGGAACTTGCCGTAGGCGGCAGTAACCCACTCGATCGGCTTGGCCTGCACGATGAGGATGAACGGCTGGTTCTCGATGTCTTCTTCGAGCAGGTCGGGAACATAGACGTGCATCGGGCTCATGGGCAGCCAGTTGATGTCGCCGTAGAGGCCCGAGGTGGTGTCGTACATCGACTCGTCCCAGAACGTCTTGATGTACGAGATGCCGCAGATGGACATCCAGAACGTGGCCCGGGACAGCTTCTGCTGGAAGTGGAGCCGGTAGTAGAGGGACTCCCAGACCTGCTCGCCTGCGATGGCAGCGAAGATGTCCCGGTCCTCGTTGGATGAGGGCATGACGACAGCTGAGGGCTTCTGCCCGGTCAGCTTGGCCTGCTCGGTCCTGATGATCGGTTGAATCTTGTTGATCGTCAGGCGGGGAGTCCACAGTGATGTGCGACCCTGCGTGATGAGGCGGTCTTCGGTCTGCGACCATTCGACGTACTGCTTGCCCGAGTAGAAGGCGAGGTTGGTGTACCACTGGCGCTCATAGGGGCGCCGTGCGTCCTGAGCCTTCTGGTACTCACGCTTCAGCCATGCGACAAGCTTGCCGCCCTCCTCGGACTTGCCGAAGGCGGTAACTTCCTTGTCGGAGAGCATCAGCGACGGGGGCAGGGCGGGCTGCGCCGGATCGCCTGCTGGCGCTGCCGAGGGGTCGGCAGTGAACTGACCGGCAAGGGCCTTGTCGATGGGGTCTACGACTGCCACTTACATCCCAAACTCTCCGTGGACGATGTTCAGCTCATCATCGTTCAGCGTTGTCTCTTTGCCGACGCGCTGATCTTCAGCTTGTGCTCGATCACCAGTGTAGTAGTAGGGAGCGCCTGTTTCAGGATCAGATTTCGGGGGTGTCGATGTCGACCCGCTGGCCCAGTGGTACCGGGCGTACTCCTCCGGGTCGCGGGAAGCCAGTAGGTCGATCGACTGGCGGTTCAGCTCGGTCAGGGACGTGACCGCTGTCAGGAGCGTCGACAGCACGCCCCGAACCGATCTTAGGAACATCCACGACAGTAGGAGCAGGGACGCGCAGAACGCCAAGCTCAGCACGAACAGCGGCCAGAACTCCATCGGTGATCTCCTTCACGATCTTCGTCACGTCTACACTACCGCGGAGTCGCTCCAGTTCATTCTGTGCGGCCATCAGTTCGTCACCTTCGATGACCTGCGCGAGGATGGCGTCTTCGAGCTGCTTCTTGGGCACCCAGCCGGTAGCTTCGGCCAGATCAGTGAAGTAGTCGAGTCCGATGTAGACCCGACCCCAGTCCTCGGCGTCGAACCCGGTGTCGATCACGGGGCTGACCTTGGCGTTGTGGGTGAAGAAACAGCGCATCGGGAACAGCGCCATCTCGTCGACTACTTGTATACGACTCTGCATGTTGTCCTCATCACTCCAGCCCTGCGGTTTCGCTGTGCGGGCTTTTCCAACCACTCGCGTCGAACGCGGCGCGGCGTCGTTCCGCGATTCCGTTCCACGGCCTGACGGCACCCAGCATATCAGCGACGAAGTCGAACTTCTCCTTCTGCTGCCCGGCGAAGTCTTCGGGGGTCAGGTCGGGCATCAGAGTCACCAGATAGCGCAGCGCGTCAGTGGTGTGGTCATCCTTCTCGCGCTGACCTTCAGGGGCGTTCTTGCGGGAGGCGACCTGCTTGTTGATGATGCGGTTCTGCTTCGCGGACTTGATCTCGCGGATGGTGTTCACGCAGTTGTCGGTCACCATCAGGAACGGCATCCCCGTCTTCGGGTTCAGCTTCATGTACTGGAGCATCTTGTTGATGCCGACCTGCTTGTCGTGGGGGATGCCGTCGACCTGTATCTCGACGCCGTGGCGGCTGTACTCGTCGAGGATCGTGTCCCCTGTGATGCCGCTGCGCTGCTTCATCGCGGGGTCGCCGACGATCAGGTACGGGGTACGTCCATGCTCCTTGTCGATGCGGTGGATGGCGGCGGCATGGTCGGAGATCACTGTCTCCTTCTTGTACCACTCGTCGAAGACGATCAGCGAGCCCCACTTGTCGACTGCGACCCACAACCATGCGGTGGGCGCGTTGAACCCGTGGTCGCCGGTCAGGTAGAGCCGGAACTGGTCGGTGAGCGTGAACGAAGCCTGCGGGATGACGTGGCTGAAGTTGTGCTGGCGTAGGTCCACATCATCGACGAACGTCTTGAACATGGAGCCGGTGATCGTTGTGTATTCGCCATGCTCACGCATCGCTCGCTCGGCAGCGCTCATGGTGGAGAGGAAGCGCTCGCGGGCCTCCTCGGTGAGGTAGGAGTTATCGGACATCGACGCTTCGATCACGCCGATGTCTGCGGTGCCCTCTTTGGCAGGGACGAAGATGTCGTCGTAAATCCACTCCATGCCCGCGACGGGCGTCTCGCTGATCCACCAGTCCCCGTTGGTGTCGATGAGTCGCGCGCGGCACTCGTCGAAGATGATCTTCGGGCATTCCTCATCGAAGTGGATGAAGTGGCGGCTGGTACCGGCGAACTTGTCGAGGTTCTGCTCCTGCGACATGAACTCGACAAAGCTGCCGTCCCTCAGAGTGAGCAGGTGGCGCTCGCGGGAGTAGGACTTCTCCCAGCTCCCGTCGATTAGATACTCCTCGGGCAGCCACTGCTTGTAGAGGGGCAGGATGATCTTGTCAACACCGTTGAGGAAGTCGACACACACGACACGTCCACGGACTTGACCCGTGGGCGTCTCGCGGTAGGGGTGGGTCTTCGTCAGGTACCAGATACCTTCGATGACTGTGGCCAGCGACTTGCCGGTTCGGTTACCGGCCACGAACAGGCGGTCCTTGTGTGGGTCGCAATGGAACTCTAACTGCTTAGCGTGAGGGGTGTAGCGGTAGATGTTCGGCTGGCGAGCCTGAAGCTCCAGCGCTTCGGAGGCGCGGCGCAGCTCCTCGAAGATGGAGAACTGGGGGGCAGGCTTACTCGGCAACGGGGGCACCGATCAGCTTGATGAGCGAGCGCACTGAGATGCGGACGAGCGGGCTACCTTCAAGGGACGTGTCCTTGATCCCTGTGCGCAGCTCGATGAGGTCACGGAGCCGGGCCATCGCCCACCATTCACCGGCTCGGGGGTACCCCACACCCGCGCGCTGCTGGACGAGGAATCCGAAGTTCGCGCTGGCGTTCTCCTTCTCTGCCTCAACTTCGTCCCACCAGCGAGAGACTTGTCCAGAGCTGGCAGTCTTTGCTGCGGCGCCACCCTTGACCTCGAAAACGATGAGGCCGCGCTGAGGGTGCCGCAGCCAGACATCGCCTTCATCGGCGCTGCCCTTCAGAACGTTGCGGTGCGCTTGAAGCTCAGAGAATCCGCTTGCCAGCAGGACGTTGCGCAGTGCTGTCTCGGCTGCCGTGCCGATCGCCTTGGGTCGATTCACCATGTCTCATCCTCCGGGGGCAAGTCTATACTGGGCGCATGGCTGGAGTTGCTGACGAACAGAAGCGCGTTGGGCAGCTTGCTGCCGTCTCACAGGGTAAGCCGCCGACGACCGAGATTGTCACATGGTTCCTGATCAACGCTGACACGCAGTCGGAGAAGTCGCCACTGCACAGGCTCGGCATCACCGACCACGATGCGGCGAAGGGCAACCACAAGCATCGGGGCACCGACTCATCCCAGTTGTTCGACTCTGGAGACGTGATCACTGGCGATCTGTCCACGTTGGCGGGACTTCAGACAGCGGTGCGCAAGATCGCGTCAATGATGGCTGAGCTTGGCGCTGTGAACCAGACCACCAACTAGCCCCGGCACGGGTTTCGCCTAGAACGGTATCCGTGGCGCGGGACTAGCGGGGTTGCCTCCTGTCGGAGGGCGATCCGACTGGTTGACGTCTCCAGTCGGAAGTTGTGGGCTCGGGGCGGCGCGGATACCTGCGACGACAGAAGGAAGGAACGCCGCCCCCAGCTACGTCCAGCCTAGCCGGTGATGACGAAGTTGATGTAATCCTTCGCGGCGGCTAGTACGTCGGCTGGCTCAGCCTCGTCGCCCAACGTGCCGAGCGCGAGGCGCAGGGCCTCCAGCCGGTACGCCTGCTCCTGCTCCGCGGCGCCGAACCACTGCGGCGCCTCAGCGCCAGCGGCTCGTTCGTTCATGATGCCGCCGTTGGTGGCTTCCGGCTCAGTCGAGATTTCCATGTCTTCGGGCAACGTCTCGTCGCCTCCGTTCCTCATCGTAGACAGTCTCGTCATCCGCTTTCGTTCGAGCGTCGTGCGGGACTACTAGATAGTCTACCCCGGGCAGGAAGGGTACAGAGGCGTCCACGCGACCTTCTGGTGTTAGCGGACGGGGGCCGTAGTACGGGTCGTTTCTGGCGTGCCATGTGTTGTGGCACCAGTCGCAGACCCAGTGGAGGTTGTCGCCGCGGTTGTTGTTCCACGTGTTCTTGTCGGGACCGTGATGGAGGTCCGAAGCCGGTCGACCAGTGCACCCAACAATAGGCTCAACTCCGCCCCCCGCAGCGGCCAGCCATGCCCACTCACAGACTGTTCCCACTGGGATCGGATGGTCCTTCGCTGCCCGTTTGCGTCCCGAACTGACAGGGTCAGCGTAATCTGCCAGCGGCTTGGAGCCTTGGAAGTTCTCGATGTACTCATCCAGCGGGCTCCACTTCTTCTCGGTAGGGCCGTCAAGGTCAGGGTAGTCCTCATCTTCGAAGGCGAGCTTCGGCCCCAGCGAGAACGCGCCCATGCAGCAACAGTCGCCCGCGGGCATGCCATCCCAGAACAGTTGGCACTCCTCGTGGTAGCCGAGGCGGCACGAGAAACAGGTATCAGTCCTCGTTGACATAGACGAGTATCCCCTTCCAGCCTCGCTGCCTACCGATCTTAGTCGGCTCCAGCGGGTAGCGCTGGCGAAGCTCACGGATGAGGGCCACCTGAGCCAAGGGTGTCTGACCGTTGGACTTGCACCACGCGACGTAGCTTCCGTAGATTTCCACGGTCGTGTGGGCGTGCTCGGGGGACTTGTCGACCTTGTCGGTGCAGAACGCGTTGATGTGATCTTCCTCGTCCCGGTACAGGCGGGTGGCGTTAGCCACGAGGTACGGCTCGTTGAGCCCTTCACGCTGGACGCGCAGCGCGCCTTCGATCATCCACGCCAGCACGGCGGGGCCTTCTTCGGCCAGAATCTCCTGAGCGAGGTGGGGGTTGCGCAGCTTGTCGGGCACCTGATACTTGAACTCCAAGAGCCGCAGTCGACGCCAGAACGAGTCGCCACCGCTGCGCACCTGCGGGAGGTGGTTGAGGATCAGGAGCATGGTGTGGGTGGCGATGAAGTCCATGAAGTCCTTGCGCATGGCGCGTCCTGTGAGCTTCTGCTCGCCCGTGAGCATCTTGACGCGGGACTCGTTGAACTTCCCATCGGGGCGGGTTTCGCTGGCCACAGCGAGGCGCACGCCGCGCAGGCGGGCTATCTCAGTGGAGTGCTCCAAACGGCCCGTGTCGAGCAGGAAGTTCTCCGGCATGACGGCGGCGTAGTCGCCCAGTACACCGAGGAAGATGTCGAGGAGGGTGGACTTGCCGTTAGCCCCTACGCCGACGAAGACGGGCAGGACGTGCCAGCGCACTTCTCCGATGAGAATGACACCGCACAGGAGCTGAAGGTAGTCGATGCGATCCTTGTCGGTGAGAACCATCTTCAGGAACGCATCCCACTTCGTTGTGCCGGGGAGCTTGGATGGGGTGAACCGCGTCTGGTGGGTGTGCTTGTCGAGCCCGGGTGTGGCGTCCCTCATGCGAGCCGACGAGAGATCGACGATCCCACCGGGGGTGCACAGCTCCAGCGGTTTCGCGTCGAACTCGATCGGCAAGGCCACTACTTCGGGCATCGACTCGGCGATAGCGATGGCCGCCATGAGCCGGGGCATCGCCATCGACTTACGCGCCCATGCCTGACCCTCGGGGTTCGTCTCCGCGTACTCCTTGACGCTGGCCACGGCCTGCCTGACGATCGAACCGGCGTTATCGAGGACGTAGTGGTTGCCCTCCCAGACGTGCCACCCCAGCCCCGGCACGAAGCAGTACAGCCCCATGACGCGCTGTGCGAGGCGCTCACCGTTGGCCGCGTCGGTCCAGTCGAATGACTTCGTGGACAGAGCGATCGGTACCAGCTCGCGCTGAACTTGGAACGGGTTCTCCCCCCCGAGGACCAGCTCACCCCCCACTTCTTCGACGTATGAGGGCGTCGATTCTTTTGGGAGATCGACCGCCTTCAGGTACGGCTTGTGCGTGTGGTAGTTGAGGTTCGAGTCCATCTTGGACTGGTTGAACGCTGCCACGTGCCCTCGCGCGAAGGCCATAGCTGACTCGACTTCACGGGGTGCGGCGATGCGGGGTGGGGTGTTGGTGGCCAGCAGTTCTCCGAACCGGGCGTCGAGCAGGCGCACCAGCGCTGTCCACGTCTCAGCCGTAATGCAGCCGTTGCGCGCGGCGACCTCGATCTTGTACGCCTTGCTGAGCATCCACGGATGCCGGGCGCCAGTGGTGCCAGCTTCGATCTCCGCCGCAAGCTGCTGCGACCATGCGCAGTCAACCTCGGCGGGCTCCCATGTGGACGGGTGGCTGATGATCTGGAAGTCGTCGTCACTGTCGTCGCTCATCGCGAAGCCGTAGGACGATAGCGCCTCCTCGACCTCGGTGACGGTCAGCGGACGCGACCACTCGCTGAGCGACAGTGACGTGGCTACGGGGGTGCCGTACTTGAAGTTCAGGGTGCCCGGCGCTCGCAGTACGCGAGGCAAGTCGTATACGCTATCCGCCTTGCCGCCCTCGATGGTGGCCAACCGCTGCACCAGCTTGCCCCAGCGGCGCAGGAGATTCTGCATGTACTTGCGGTTCAGTTCGGTGATGTCAGCGTCTTCGAGCGCCCAATAGGGCTGTACGCCACCCCCCGAGTGGACGATCGCGGCTGGCTCACAGTTGACGATCGCGGACAGCATGTCGATGACGTTGCGGGCCTTCTCTGGAGAGAGCCCCCCATCCTTGTAGTCGAGGTCGGCCCAGAGTGCGACAAGCCGGTTGACCAGCGACGCGTCGCCCCTGCCGTTGACGAACTGTGCGTCGGGGGCGACGGTGTTGACCATCAGGTAGACGTTCTGGTGCTGCTCCGTGAGGCCGCGGGCGAAGTCGTCAGCGAACCGGACCTGAACCTGCCTAGTCGTCCACTCGGTCGTGTCGTTGAAGTAGGACAGGGATACACGGTCTTCTGCTTCTCGCCCCAGTGCGAGGTACAGGTCACCGATCGGTGAAGTTGTCATGGGTTCCTTTGCGAGGGTTAGACAAGGGGATGCAGAAGCGGCGCTGACCCGCAGGGGGACTTGGGCCAGCGCCGCTCGATTGGTGAAACTAGATGGGCATGACGTTGCGCTTCAAGTACTCTACCGAGATACCTGTCGCTGCGGCGATCATGTCCACATCAGTGTTGGCCGCGGCCAGCGTGTTGGCGAGCGCGAGCTTGTCGGCGGGCGGCTCCTCCGAGGCGACGGGCGCGTCCAGCTCGGGCTGGACCGGCTTGGGGTCGCCTCCGAGGTCGAACTTCTTCGTGGGCGGCTCGTAGGTCACGTCGTAGGTCTTGGCCTTGAACGCTGACCCCGGAACCTTCTCCTCGCCCGTGAAGGTGACGGACACCTTGGCGCCCTCCTCCAGCTCGTACTTGCCCGTCGCGGCGTACACGGCATCCTCCAGAGCCTTGCGTGCGCGCCACTTCATGTAGAGCTTGCGGGCGCCCGTGTCGGTCGGGTCCTCGGCGTCGAACTCGTTGGAGTCCCACTCGATGACCAACTGCTTCTGGGGGGTGACGCCATCCTTCTGGTACTGGATTTCGCCAGCCTGATTGGTGACATTCTGCTCGGACCCGTCGCGGATGATTCCCTCGCGACGCGTGCCAACAGTGGGGAACGTGGTGGCCTTGCCGCCACCCTTACCGAGAACTGCGTTGACTTCCTCGAACGGCATGATGATTTTTCCTTATC
>Ga0075163_10007014_pt1 | contig 14936 bp, 15 predicted proteins | sample JI1023141ADNA_FD_71478 | JGI IMG/M metagenome (GOLD analysis project Ga0075163, IMG submission 71478) | Wastewater effluent complex algal communities from Wisconsin, to seasonally profile nutrient transformation and Carbon sequestration -... | ecosystem: Engineered > WWTP > Effluent > Algae...
AAGCCCGCCCAGAAATGCGGCCTGTCCTTCAGGATACTTTCGGCCATCCCGTCGAAGACCTTCTGCTCCACACCGTGCGGATTGGTATCCGTCTTCAGCATGTACGGCACCACACTGCTGATGAGTACCGCTTGTGAAACGCGCGAGCTGCCATGGCGGCTCAGGTAGCGCGCCACTTCCCCGCCACCCATACTGAAGCCGATGAGGGTCGCATCGTTCAGGTCCAATTCGTTCATCACATCCGCGAGGTCGTCGGCAAGTGTGTCGTACTCATAACCAGCATACGGTTGTTCGCTGCGACCGAAGCCGCGGCGATCATAGCTGATCGCACGCATGCCTGCCTTGGTGATGGCGAGCGCCAGGTCATCGAAGGTGTCCGCTGACAATTGCCACCCGTGCAACAGCACCACCGGCCGGCCGGTACCATGGTCCTTCACATACAGCTTCACATCGTCGCGGGTCTTGATCGTGCACATGGCCAGAGGTGTTTTCCGGATCGGGTCAAAGCCCGTGCCTGCGCAAGCGAGCACCGTTGTTCGCCCGTGGCCGGGAAGGGCAAGGGTTCGAAGACCGCGCCAGTGAACGGATGCACGACCGCATGGTGCGGCACGGATCGCCAAGCCTTCGTGTGCGCAATGTGGGAGCTGGAACAGCGTGGGCAGTGCGCACCCCACCGGTGGGCATTGAACCCACATGGCCGAACAGATATAGGCTTGGGCGGAACGGCCCGCTCAGGCGCTCAAGGTGGCCATGTCGATGACGAAACGGTAGTGCACATCCTGCTTCACCACGCGTTCCCAAGCCTCGTTCACCTGGTCCATGCGGATCATTTCGATCTCGGGCAGGATCTTGTGTTCGGCGCAGAAGTCGAGCATCTCCTGTGTTTCGCGGATGCCACCGATGCCCGACCCGGCGAAGCTGCGCCGCTGCGAGATGATGCTGAAGGCGGCCACCGGCAAGGGCTGCTCCGGCGCACCCACCAGCGTGAGCGTGCCGTTGAGCTTCAGCAGCTTCAGGTAACTGTTGATGTCGTGCTGTGCGGAAACGCAATCGAGGATGAAGTCGAAGGTTCCGGCATGCGGCTTCATCGCGGCGGCATCGGTGGAGACGACCACTTCGTTGGCGCCGAGCTTCAAGCCGTCCTCCACCTTCTTCGGCGATGTGGTGAACAGCACGACATGCGCGCCCATGGCATGAGCCAGTTTCACACCCATGTGGCCGAGACCGCCAAGACCCACGATGCCCACCTTCATGCCGGGCCCCACCTTCCAATGGCGCAGCGGCGAGTAGGTGGTGATGCCGGCGCAGAGCAAGGGTGCAGCGGCAGCCAGGTCCATGCCTTCGGGTATGCGCAACACAAAGCCTTGGTCCACCACGATGCTGGAGGAATAGCCACCCAGGGTGTGGCCACCGGTATGCTTGTCGGCACTGTTGTAGGTGCCGGTGCTACCGCCAGTGCAATACTGTTCCAAGCCCGCCTGGCAGTTGATGCAGGTGCGGCAACTGTCCACCAAGCAGCCCACACCCACGTGCTGGCCGACCTTGAACTGGCTGACCTCAGCCCCCACACGCGTCACATGACCCACGATCTCGTGACCCGGAACGCAGGGATACTTCGCCGGACCCCATTCGCTGCGCGCAGTGTGGATGTCGCTGTGGCACACGCCGCAGAACTGGATGTCGATCTCAACGTCGGTAGGGCCGGGCTCGCGGCGCTGGATGGGGGTGAAGGTGAGCGGCGTAGTTGCGCTGTGCGCGGCGAAGGCTTTTGCGGGGTTCAGGGTCATGGCGCAAAGGGACGACATCCGGAGCGCTTCCCGACTTGCGGATCGTACTTGCCAAAGGTGCCGCCTATGAACAGCATGTAACGGGCGCAAGCACCCGAACCGAGGCTTAGTAAGCGGCACGGTCACATCCTGCACCACGGCCCGCGCCACTGAAGAGATCCCTGGACCGCCTTACTCCACGACGAAACGGAAGGACTGAGCGCGGATCGCACCGGAGGGTAAGATCACGCTGGCGATGTACAAGCCAGGACCCAGACCGCTCACATCCACCGACCGGTCACTTCCCGAACCGCCCACGGGTTTCTCGGCGAGACAGAGCCGGCCGGCCGCATCATGCACCCTGACGGCAGTGGCAGCCTCCGCCGAACGCAAGTGCACACGACCTCCCTGGCCATCGTACCACAGCGTCGGTAGCCCGACCGTTCGTTCAACACCGGTGCTGACGCAGAGCTGCGTCATGTCCAGCTTCCAAAGGTCGTTCGCCACGAACGGTGTGAAGCCGCCGAAGTGATAGACCACGCTGTCGCCTTTGGCCACGGCCACACTGCCGAAGCGACCACCGGGCGTGTTGGTGGGTGCAGCGACACCCAAGGTCCCATGATCGCTCGTTTCGTTCAGCATCCCGCTCCCCCATAACCATGTCCATTCCTCCACCACGGGGTCATAGCGCCAAACATCCTCATAGGGCTGATTCCCCGGCGTGCCGTTCCGATAGCCTCCGCCATAGAGGTAGAATCTTCCGACGCTGTCCTTCCAATTCGCGGTGGCCTCGAACATCGCCGGCGGGTTCGCACCCATCCCCGATGAGCACTGCCCCGTGAAACTGCCCAAGTCCGCCAACGTCGTTGGCCCTCCCTTCCATGTCCACAACAAGGTCATGGGGTCGAACATCCACAGGTCGTTGCTCGGCAGGTTCTGACCGTGGGTCATGCCACCGAACAACCAGAACCTGTTGTTGGCATCGGTCCAATGGGTCCAGGAACAACGCTTGCCTGGTGTGTTCGTAGCGCTGGGCACGTTGAGCGTGCCGTAACTGACCGGACCACCGGGAGCCCCGCTTACGCCCTGCATCCAGGTCCACTGGTCGCTCAGTGGATCATAGCGCCACATATCGCTGTAGGTGTAGAACGGATAGCGCTCACCACCGAACATCCAAAAGCTGCCATCGGAGCCCACCCAGGTTCCAATGATCTCCGAACGACACGGTGGTTCATTCGACGGATCAGCTACTCCGATGATCCCATACGAGCCGGTCGAGAGCCCTGTGCTATCCCCGTGCATCCAGGTCCACGACCCATTGGTCATCTCATACTTCCAGAGGTCGTTGTACTCATCCCCACTCTGTCCTCCGAACAACCAGAGGTCGCCGACCGCGTCGCACCACATCGCAGGGGCATAGCCACGTCCGCGCGGTAAGTTGTCCGGCGACGACATCCCTTTGATGCCGTAGTGACCGGCCCACGAAAGCCCTTGGCCCCCACCCATCCATGCCCATTGTTCGAGCGTTGGATCGAAACACCACAGGTCATTGCTGCCACCACCGAGCTTGCCCCCGAACAGCCACAGCCGACCATTGAGGTCCACGCATTGCCCTGGGGCATAGATCGCACCGGGCACGACCGCCGGATCGAACACACCCTTGGTTCCGAACACGGGGGCCGCGTTGCTCAGGTCACTTCCGCCGATCCACGTCCATTGCGCAGGTACCTGGAGCGCAACGCACAGGAGGACCACCGCGCAACTCGTTCGCTCGTTCATGGTTTGTGCTTTCATGGGATGGACGTTGAATGTAGCTTCAGGTTGCCATCTGACGCCATGCGTGAGCGTATCACATGCATGCATCACCACCCCAGTTCCTCGTGGGCTGCTCCCGTGCGCTCACGTGGGTGAGCGTGCCTTTGAGCTTCAGCAGATCCGGGAAACTGCTGATCCAGCGTACAAGGATCGCGCAACACGTGCGGTCGAGCGGACGCTATGACCTGGGAAGCTCCGCTTGGCCGATCAATGTGCGTAGATCATCCGCGAGACGGGCGTGCAAGGAAAAGAGCGACGTATCGTCGATCCCCACGCCGCATGGATCCATGTCCTCCCCCATCATCATCTCCATCGAGAGGCACGCATGGCTGACAAGCACTTCTGCGGCTGCGTTCAGTCTTTCCTGAGCAGCCCGGGACGGGTGTATGGGATGAATGATCTCCATCGGTGTAAGCTTTAGGCCCATACCTCCATCACGAGCACCATCAAGCCGCCTACAGCACCAACCATGGCGAGCAGGCCGAGGTCGAAGTAGCGGATGTAGTCCTCCCCGAAGTGTGACGCAAAATCCTCGATCCGATCCATGTCGATCGAACGCTGCCACTGGTGCAGCCGGTTCAACGGAAGGTGCAGGGAGCTGCGGGAGAATAAGCTGCTCATGGTGGCAGGGTTTGCAGGAGATGCTGCACATGCCGTGCGCGGATGCGCCACCTGCAGGACGGATCGACCCCAAGTCCTTGACCAGCCGGGCGTTCACGAGTTCTCAACCCTCCCCTCACGACCATGCGCTACAGGAGCAGTGTGGAGGGAATACCTCGGTCGCGCAGGTGGTTGGGAGATGGAATACCCGGTCCGAGCGGGCTCATGGCCTTTGTGCCAATACCTTTTAACGATCCTTGTACTTCGTTAAGATCCAACGGGGATTGACGCTTCTACCTTGGAACCGGAACCGAGCTCCCGAACATCCCTTCCCTTGACCACCGCGCCTCCCCTGATCATCGGCTTGCTGCTCATGGCCGCCTGTAACGCGCAGGTACCAACATCCATCGACACCCAGGCGACGACCGGAGCATCGTCGACAATGGTGCTGGCCCCTGACACCACGCAGATCGATGCTTATGTAGTGGCGGCCTTCGAGGACAGCAAGGGAAACCTGTGGTTCGGCACCAATGGACAAGGCGTAGCGCGTTGGGATGGCACCTCGCTCAGTTTCCTGTCCATCCCCCAAGGCCTCATTGGCGATGTGGTCACCGGTATCGGTGAAGACGGTGAGGGCTACCTCTGGTTCGGCACGCATGACGGGACTTCCCGTTACGATGGATCCAAATTCACCGGCTTCGGTCCTGCGGAAGGCTTGACCGGTGCCGGCTGCAAGGTGTTGGTGGACCGCAACGGGAGCGTATGGGTCGGCACAAGCGATGGAGTTTTCCGCTTTAATGGCAAGCGCTTCATCGCGTTCGCGCTTCCGACGCCAGTGATCGATGCACCGAGCTTCAAGATGGTTCCCGGCAAGGTGTGGGACCTGTTCGAGGACAGCAAGGGGAACATCTGGTTCGGGCGTGATGGGTACGGTGCGTGTAAGTATGATCCTTCGGCTGCGCTCAGGACAGGTGGCGCCACCTTCACGCACTTCACCAAGAAGGATGGCCTGTGCAGCAACAACGTCGCCAGCATCGTGGAGGACGCACAGGGGAACATCTGGTTCGGATCGATCACCTCCGACTTTCCGCCGATCAATGAGGGTGGTGTCGCTCGCTATGATGGCAAGACATTCACACAGTTCCCCGAAGAGAAAGGCCTTACCGCGAACGACATCTACAACCTCTATGCGGACCGCGCAGGGAACATCTGGATCGGTGCGATCCGCGTAGGCGCCTGCCGCTTTGATGGCAAGACGTTCACCCTCTTCGACAAGACCGACCGGCCGGACCTGACGAAGTACTTCGCCATCCAAGCGTTCGTGGAGGACCGGCACGGAACCTTGTGGTTCGGATTCAGCGGTGGGCTCTTCATGTTCAACGGAAGCTCCTTTGTGAACGTGACAAGGGGTGGGCCGTGGAACAGCCCGTGATCGAAGGGATCCCCTTTGCATCGCTTCCGCCTGCCGAGGCAGTGCTGAACTCAGCGCACGACCGGTCACCGGTCTTCGAGGGGACGCACAAGGATGCACTTGCTTTGCACAGTGTCCCACGCCCACGTCATTGCGGTCTGCTTGAGCGGTTCGCACACCATGCGCAAGGCCGGGCAATTGTACATCCGATTGCTCGAAGGGCTCGGGGTGGAGGGCGATGCGCATGCCGGCACAACCGTGAAGCATCGCTCCCGCGTTCGCCAGGATCCCACACAGCCGAACCTGCGGCAAGTGCACTTGATCCACGCGGAGCTCCACGATGAGCTGCGCGCCAAAGGCTTCGAGCTGGCGCCTGGTCAGATGGGCGAGAACATCACCACCCGCGGCATCGACCTGTTGAGCTTGCCGAAAGGAGCGCTACTGCACATCGGCGATGAAGCCACCGTGGAGGTCACAGGCCTGCGCAACCCCTGCACGCAGCTCGATCGCATCCGGCCCGGACTGATGGCGGCGGTACTGGATCGCGACGTGAACGGGAGCCTTGTCCGGAAAGCGGGCATCATGGGCATTGTGCTTCGCAGCGGCCTGGTGAAGGCCGGCGATGCGATCCGCGTCGTGCTTCCGGCTGGTCCGTTCGTGGCGCTGGATCGGGTCTGACCGCTGCGTTCGCCTTACCGAGCGACCACGAAACGCGCGACCATCGGCGAGGCTCCCAGGGTCCGCACTATATACACACCATTGGGCAGGCCGCTCACATCCATGGCCGTGAAGCCCTGGTCGAAAGGTCGGGCCGGAAGTACCTGCCTGCCGCTCAGGTCCATCACCATGAACGTGGCGCCTGCGGGTCCGTTGATGCGGAGCACATCGCTGGCAGGCACCGGCTGTAGAAGCAATGGTCCAGGAGCAGTGGCCTCACCGAGGCCCGTGGCCATGCCGCCAAAGCAAGGAACATCCGTACGGAACCCTCCGCAATAGTCCTCGGCCTCCGCGAACGCACGCACGCTATCCACCCGAGCTTGAAGGGCTTCGATGCTCGCCTGTGACCCACCGCTCGCCGCCCGCGCATACACGAAGGCCACCATGACACGATGAATGTCACCGGGTAACAAGGTGAAGGGGCCCATGCTCCCGACACCCCGCCGATCACCACCCACCTGGCCTGCGCTCACTTGGCTCCACGGCGCCTGTGGTACGCCACCGGTGCTGAATCCGAGGGGGTCGGAAGCGCCGGGGTACAAGTGCTGCACCACGGTGTTCGGGTCTGCAGCTGGATCGGAAACGTGGCCCGTACCGCCATAAAGCAGGCTCGTACCATCGGCCCAATTGCCGCGCAGGTAGTCGTAGTACTGCGAAGCGGCCTGGGGATCCAACGTGCCCATGATCCCCGACCCGGGGAACGCACTGAAGTGGCTCAGGCCATAGCGCTCGTTGTCGATAATGCCGTCCCCGTATGCATCGCCCCAACCCGGATAGACGGAGCCATGCTGGGCCAAGGCCAAGTTCGCGTCCGTTGTGAGCGGGTTGTCAAGGCCGTCCCCATCACGGAACATGCCGCAGAGGATCGTGGCCCCGAAGGCCGGTGGCTGTGCGCCATAGCCGAGGATGCCGGTAGTTCCTTCATCCAGAGTATCGGCATTGTACACGTACCAAAGGCTTCGGCCCACGTCACACCCGATGTGATCGTCCAAGGGCCCACCGAGGTCGAAGTCGGTGAAGAGGCCGACGTGCACATCGTTGAGCGTGAGGGTACTGCGGTTGATGATGCGGTACTCGACGAAGATGGTGTTGTTCAGCGCCTCGTTCGGTCCGTTGAAGGCGAACGGCCGGGCCTGCACCTCCACCCCGATCGGCAGGCCCCCACTCTCCGTATGCACATCCAGCTTGTCATTGAAGATGAAATAGAGCGAACCGTCCCCTGGTCCGCAAGGCATATCCCCATCGGTCGGGTCGTAATCCCCGTCACCGTTATAGTCAAGGAAAGACGCGAGGTACTGGTCCTGTCCTGCGGACACGTCACCGAACACTGGCCAATCGTTGAAGTAGGCCGGCATTTGGTAACCAGGGAACTGAACGCTCTCATCGCAGTTGGGATCGGCCAGGCAATCATAGTATGCTTGGTACAGCACAACATCCGCCGTGTTCACCTGCCAGACCTGATCCCATTGCGCTGACATTGCCGGTGTGATGCTGGCCCCACCCGTATTGGTCAAGGGTCCCGGCCAGAAGTCCTCGCCGTTCTGGTTGTAGCGCACAGCGGCCATGTGGAGTTGATTTCCACTGTCATACCCACCCATCCACAGGTTGGCCACGAACAAAGGATGGATCCCCGAACCGTCCGGGACCTCGAACCGGGCCGTACCGGATCCAAGGTCCATGCCGATCATGCCATCGGAATAGAACCGCGCGCGCACGTTGTTGACATCCAGTTCGCCATAGCTCTGGGCGAAGGTGGCGGTGGCAACAAGGAACTGAAGCCCGATGAGGTGTATCCGTAGGTCCATGTTCGATGGTTCTTGTTCTTCGAACCTACTGCAAGGAACTCCGTAGGCTCATGGCTCCGCGAGCAACGGTGCCTACGACCGGGTCACCGGTCATCCAGCATCACCTACTAGCTCAGCCGACCATCAGGTTGCTGGATCGGCCCTAAGGCAACCGTGTCCCCACCGAGCCATACCAGGGGTGGATCTCGTACTTCAACTGCCCTGCCCTAACGAAGGGGTCGGCCATGAGGTAGCCTTCCACTTCCTCCTTGGTGTCGCAGTCATAGAGAAGCAATCCGCGCCAATCACCCTTGTCGCCGAAGGGACCGGCCATGACGATGAGCCCTCGGTCGCTCTGTTCGCTTTGGTGGTTCAGGTGCGCTTGAAGGGTGGTCGCACTGGTGGCACTGTCGAGGGGCGCAGCATCGCCCTTGGTGTACAGCACGAACCAGTACTTCTTCATGTGGTAAGTGCTGTCCGCGATCGTGACATCGAAGGTGCGTTGTGCGGAAAGACCAACGTCAAGACCGCAGAGGACGAGGGTAAGGATCAGGTGCTTCATGATCGTTGTTCGCGCACGTGTTTCACGACGGACAGGATGAAATCGGTCTTGCCCTTGGTGTAGGACTCACGGTCGTTCGGGTAGGCCTCGGACAGGGCATGCTTCAACTTCTCGTAGCGCAACACCTCTTCGGGGTGGCGACGCAGGTGATCGCGGAACAGGATGCGGTCCTCGCTGGCCATATCGGGCTCCACCATGTGGATGTGATGCGTTCGCGTACCCGCCTCATCGCGCCGGATGAACCACGCGTAGAAGGGGGAATGCTCGCCGATGCTCGCCCGCCAGATGAATTCGTAGCCGTGCCTTTCCATGGCTGGCACCACCTCGGTGCGCACACGCTCCAGGCTCTTCACTTCCACCTGGATGTCGACGATGGGCTTGGCGGAACATCCCTCGACGGCCGTACTACCGATGTGATCGACGCGGATCACCAGGTCCTTGGGAAGCGCGTTGCGTAAAAAGGCCTCCTCCTCCGCGTACATCGTTGGCCAGCGCCCATCGTATGGCGTCACCGTGATGCGCTCGTGGAGCAGCTCGAGAATGCGGTCCTGCGGATCAGTGCTCATGGGTTCGTATCGGCGCGTTGCGCATAGATATTGAAACGCTCGTTCCTCAGGAAACCAATGAGCAGCAGGCCGCTGGCACGGGCCAGTTGCACGGACAATGAAGAAGGCGCGCCCACCGCCGCCATGGCGGGGATCCCTGCCACAACGCATTTCTGCACGAGCTCGAAGCCGGCCCGGCCGCTGACGAGGAGCACACAAGCGGCGAGCGGCAATTTGGCCAGTTGCGCGGCGCCGATCACCTTGTCCACGGCGTTGTGGCGACCAACGTCCTCGCGTAGCAGCAGCAGTTCGCCCTGGGCGTTGAACAGCGCCGCCGCGTGGATGCCGCCGGTGTGCTTGAAGACGGTCTGCGCAGCGCGCATGCGGTCGGGCAGCGAGGTGATGAGGGCGGGGGAAAGCTCCGGGGCCTTGGGCAGCGGCGTGGGGCAGTTCACCTGCACGGCCTCGATGCTGCTCTTGCCGCACACGCCGCAGCTGCTGGTGGTGTAGAAGTTGCGTTGCCACTTGGCGGGGTCCACATCCACAGAGGGATGCAGCTCCGCGCGCACGACGTTGCCACGTTCCTCCTCCTTCACGTTCTCGCAATAGGCCACGCGCAACAGCTGGGCGGGATCGGTGATCAGGCCTTCGGTGAAGAGGAAACCTCGCGTAAGCTCTTCATCGTTCCCCGGCGTGCGCATGGTCACGCTCAGGCGGATCTCGGTGCGGTCGTGCTCCGGTCCGTAGCCTAGGCGGATCTCCAGGGGTTCCTCGGTCACCAGCAGGTCCTCGGCGGAGACGGAGGTCCCGTTCTCCACCCGGGTGATGGCGATGGGGGCCACAGGGGTGCGCATGCCGAAAGGTATCGCCTAGCCCGTCCGCCGCCAGCAGGTCACGCTGTGATCATCCACCATGCCGCAGGCCTGCATGAAGGCATAGACGATGGTGGTGCCCACGAACTTGAAGCCGTTTTTCTTCAGGTCCTTGCTCATGGCATCGCTCTCCGGCGAGGACACTGGAACGCCCTTCCCCTTGTTCACGATGGTCTTGCCACCAACGTGCTTCCACAGGAAGCGATCGAAGGATCCCGGTCCGTCCTCCATGATCTTGAGGTACGCCTGCGCATTCCCGATGGAGGCCATGATCTTCGAGCGATTGCGGATGATACCCGCATCGTTCATCAGCCGTTCGATGTCCTTCTCACCGTACTTGGCGATCTTCTTCGGGTCCCAGTTGTGGTAGGCCTTCGCGTAGCTCTCGGTGCGGATGAGGATGGTGTACCAGCTGAGACCGGCCTGCGCCCCATCAAGGATCAGCTTCGCGAAGAGCCTGCGGTCATCGTGCTCGGGTACGCCCCAGACCTCATCATGGTAGCGCTTGTAGATCTCGTCCTTCAGGCACCAGCTGCAGCGGACCAATTCCTTCTTTGCCATGATGAGTTCTCCGTCAAGGTGTTGCGCTCAAGGTAACTTGCGGGCGTGTCCCAACCGCTCACCGACAGTCACCACCGCGTTCACCGCAGCTTGCGGATCAGCATCGTGGACAAGTGCGACCTGCGCTGCACCTATTGCATGCCGGAGGATCAGCACTTCCTGAAGCGCGAGGAGCTGATGACGCGGGAGGAGATCGCCACCATCGCGAAGCTCTTCGTGGAGCGCTACGGCATCACCAAGATCCGGCTCACCGGTGGAGAACCGCTCGTGCGACCCGATGCCGTGGACATTGTGCGCGACATGGCGCAGCTCGGCGTATCGCTCGGGCTCACCACCAACGCCATGACGCTGGACAAGCACCTGGACGGCTTGATCGCCGCCGGCCTGAAGAGCATCAACATCAGCCTCGATACCTTCGATGCGCAACGGTTCAAGACCATCACACGGCGCGATGGCTTCGACAAGGTGCACGCGAACATCCTGCTGGCCCTGGCGCGTGGGCTGCGGGTGAAGGTGAACATGGTGGTGATGCGCGGTGTGAACGACGACGAGCTCCTGCGCTTCGTGGAGCTGACGCGCGACCATGATGTGCACGTGCGCTTCATCGAGTTCATGCCCTTCGCGGGGAACGGGTGGGGGCGCGAGCGCGTGTACACCTTCAGCGAGATGCTCGGCCACATCGGCAGCGTGCATTCGTTCGAGAAGCTGAACGACGATCCGCACAGCACGGCTAAGGCCTATCGTGTAGGCGACTGGCCCGGCACCTTCGCCGTGATCAGCACGGTGACCGAGCCCTTTTGCGGAAGCTGCGACCGCCTGCGCCTTACCGCCGAAGGCAAGATGCGCAACTGCCTCTTCGCACGCACGGAGACCGACCTGCTTTCCGCACTACGCCGGGGCGAGGACATCGCAACGCTCATTGAAGCGAACGTGCTCGCGAAGCATGCCATGCTCGGTGGATTGCCGCCCTTCAAGCCGGAGAGCCAGGAAGAGGTGTTGCACGACCTGAGCGAGCGGCCGATGGTGTCGATCGGGGGTTAGGTCAACCGCTACGGCGCGACGAACACGACGTGAACAGCAGCAGCATTGGGCATTCGTTGCGCCCGTTGCGGCGTAGCGGTGAATCGACAACTATGATTCCTGCTCGTAGTAGATCTTGTAGAACTTCCGCCCCTTCTCGTCCACCCCGTGCTCGATCTTGTCGCGGTCGCCGTGGATGTATATGTGGAAGTTCTTGTCGAGCTTGAGGACGCTCTTGAACACGCGGGCCTGCTTCTTCACCGCGTGGGCGGAGATCTCGAAGATGTCGTTGAACTGGACGTCTCGATCGTTCTTGTACTGCTGGCCGAAGCGCTGGAACGACTCGATCACCTCCTCTTCCTGGAAGACCTGTTCGGCGAAGGCCGTCCTGTTGAACTCCTGGTTCTCTTTGAAATACTGCACCGACCGGTTCAGCAGGTCGATCTGGTCGGCCCGGGCGATGGACATGTCCTGCGGCAGCTGCTCGGTGATGAACGAACGCGTGAGCTCCAGCACATTGTTGGTGCTGTTCACATGGTCCTGCTTCGGCTTGTGGCCCACGAAGTCCTTCTGCCAGTACTCGGTGTTCGCGTTGTCGTCGATCACGAAGACGGTGTAGCCGCCCAACGTGAAGACCACGAGGCAGGCCTTGTTGGGCTTGCTGCTGCCCAGCCCGCGGCACAGCTGCATGCCGATGTTGCCGTCCGCAACGCGGCTTTCGATAAAGACCTCCTTGTCGTCGAACTTGTACATGCCGATGGCCTGGTAGGGCGCGCCGCCCAGCTCCACGCCGCTGAAACGGGCCACGAAGAGATCCCCCGCCTTGATGGTGTGGTGGCGCGATACATCCAGCAGGTGCTTGGCGATGGCGCGGGAGCAACCCACAAGGTCCTTGCCCGCCTCAAGGTCCGCGCAGAGTCCGTGCAGCACGTTGTACTCCAGGCTCACCGGGTGGGTGAACTCCGAGGTCTCGGCCATGCTGGCGAAGGGCTTCAGGAAGAGCTTGCGCAGGAAGTCCTGCTCCTCGTCGCCCTTCAGCACCGCCGTGTAATCGCTGAACACGCTTTCCGTGCCTTCCGGACCCACGCGGTGGAGCGCGAACTCCTCCACCACCGCCGCCTTGCCGTTCACCATCCTCGAGCTGTCATTGAACGCCCGCGATGGGGCGTGTTAGGGGCGGCGAAAGTACCGTGATCCAGCCAGCAGGCTGCCCATCCTCGCCAAACAGCTCGTGGGATCGAGCACGATCCTCAAAGGACCACTTTGAGCCTGTGCTCACGACCCTCCGGGGTACGGATCTGAACGCGATCGCTTCCAGCTTCCTTGATGATGGAATCGCCGACATCGAGATCAGACTCTATGCTGAAAACCTCAAGGCTGTCCACCGCGACAAGTCCAGGACATTTGATCGCAGGGCCATTATCCACCCAGAACCTGATCTCCCTTCCCACGGCCACGTTCGTGACTTTCCCTCTCAACTGAACAGCGTCAACGAAATGAACGCGTTCCCAGCGTTGACCTTCGGATAGCGTATCCGATGGACTGAACAACCAACGCGCCATGAAAAGAAAAGCCAGCCCGCTCCCGACAAGAAGGAGCTTCTGCCTAGCGCTCATTCTATATCCCTCACTGCCCATGCCTGAATGCAAACTCCTGCACCTTCACCACATGGAGGACAAAGGGGAAGAGCGCATCCATGGTTTCCTGTGCCCCGCGCGTGGAGCCAGGTAGGGTGATCACCAGCGTGCGGCCGATCATGCCGGCGATGCCGCGGGACATGATGGCGAGCGGCATGCGTTCCTGACCGTAACTGCGGGCGGCCTCCATGATGCCGGGCACCTCGCGGTCCAGGATCGGGGCGATGGCCTCGGGGGTGCGGTCGCGCGGTGAAAGGCCCGTGCCCCCGGTGGTGAGGATGAGGTCGAGACCTTCGGCGGCCCAGGCCTTCACGATGGTCGCGATCTCTTCCGGTACGTCCGGGCACACGGCATGGACGTCGACGGTCACGCCCAACTTCTTCAGCCGCTCCATGATGGCGGCGCCGGCCTTGTCCTCCTTCTTGCCGTTGGCCACGCTGTCGCTGATCACCAGTACGCCCGCGCGCGTTGGCTTGTCGAATGTATCCTTCCAATCGCTCTTTCCACCCTTCTTCTCCACGAGCCGGATACGGTCAATGGTGATGCCCTTGTCGATCGGCTTGAGCATGTCGTAGATCGTGAGGGCGGCCACGCTGGCGCCATGCATCGCTTCCACCTCCACACCGGTCCGGTAGATGGTGCGGACCTTGACCTTCACCAAGATGGCCATGGCCTGCACATCAAAGGTGACCTCGGCATGTTCGATCGGCAGCGGATGGCAATCGGGGATCATGTCCGCCGTGCGCTTGATGCCGAAGAGCCCGGCGATGCGCGCGGCCTCCAGCACGTCGCCCTTGGGCACGCGCTTCTCCTTCACCGCCGCGATGGTGCCAGCCAGGCTGACGGATACCGTGGCCTCGGCCGTGGCTTCGCGGAGGGTGGTGGGCTTGTGCGTAATGTCGATCATCGAGTGGTCTTAGCAACACGATTAGCCAGAACGAAAGAGCGACACTCCAGGTTGATCGAGACATTCAACTTGCCAAATCCCGAGGTGAGCAAAATGTCTCCCTTGAAAGTACCGTCCATGGCTAAATGGAAAGAGAAGAAGTCGAAATCCGAGTCTGAAGCGATCTCGATCCGGGTGGAACTAAAGCTAATAAGGTCGTTAAGTTGGAGGGACCATTCCACGAAGTCCTTCGCTTCATCGTCATAGGTTTCAAAGTCGATCACGAAGGAAGGCTCCTTCATGTCGCCCAACTCAAACCTCAATCCACTCACAGGTTGGTCATGAAAATCGATCGACTGAAGAAGTTCCAATTGTGTCATTGGTGGTCGACGCTACAGGTTCTGTTTCCAGACATGCCCACCCTCCGTGAAGACCTCCTTCCCGAAGATCGGCAGGCGCTTCTTCACCTCGTCGGTGACGTAGGCCACGGCCTCACGGGCTTGCTGGCGGTGCGAAGCGCTGGCGAATACGAAGAAGCACAACTCACCCGCCTTGATCGTGCCGAGGCTGTGGTGCACGTGCAAACAGGTCATCTCCGGCCAGCGCGCGAAGGCCTCCTCGCGGATCGCGGTCATCTGCTCGTTGGCCATGTCGGCGTAGGCGGTGTACTCGATCGCATCCACGGATCGTCCATCGATCACATCCGCGCGCACCTGGCCCAGGAAGATCTCGTGCGCACCGATGTCGTGGCGCGTGGCGT
>Ga0075163_10007015_pt1 | contig 14935 bp, 17 predicted proteins | sample JI1023141ADNA_FD_71478 | JGI IMG/M metagenome (GOLD analysis project Ga0075163, IMG submission 71478) | Wastewater effluent complex algal communities from Wisconsin, to seasonally profile nutrient transformation and Carbon sequestration -... | ecosystem: Engineered > WWTP > Effluent > Algae...
CTGGGCTCTCTGCGACCGCGCACCGCGTCACCGAGGAGGTGTTCGCCGCCATCGCCGAGGGAAGCTATGGCGCGGTGGAGCTTCTGTTTATGCGCCACCAAGAGGGAGCGGTGCAAGGGGTCACGCGGCTGCCGCTCTTTCCCCCGCCCGTCGAGGCGGTGCCGTCCGGCGACCGCTGGAAGCCGCCACTGCACACCCTGCCGGCACCGGCGCTGCTCATTCGGCTCATCGAAGAGTTCTGCTTTGGCCAGATCATCTGGGCGCTGGCCGAGGCGTTTGCCGCTGAGCACGGCGCGCGCTTTCAGACCATGGAGGCGGCGCGGCGCAACATGGAACAGATGCTGCACGAGCTGGGACAACAGGAGCGGGCTCTGCGTCAGGAGGTCATCACCAACGAGATCCTCGAGGTAGCGGCCGGCGCCGACCTGGCCTACCTGGCGGCGACGGAGGGGGGGCGATGAACCGGCCAGAGGCGGCGGTGCCCTTGATCGGTCGGATCTGCCGCGTCCGCGGCTCGGTCATCGACGTGGAGTTTCCGGAGGGACGGCTGCCCGCCATCCTCGACGCGCTCTCTGTCAGCCGGCCGGACAAGTCGCTGCTCGTCCTCGAAGTGCAGCAGCACCTGGACCAGAGCTCGGTGCGGACGGTGGCGCTGGCGGCGACCGATGGCGCCCAGCGCGAGCTGGAGGTGCGGGCTTTCGGCAGCGGCGGGCCGCTGCAGGTGCCGGTCGGCGAGAATGTTCTTGGCCGGCTGGTCAATGTCCTCGGCCAGCCGATCGATCGCCTGGGGGCGCTGCCAGCCGACACGCCGCAGTTGCCGATCTACCGCCCGGCGCCGGCGCTGCACACCCAGGGGCAGGATCGCCAGGTGATGCAGACCGGAATCAAGCTCATCGACCTACTGCTGCCGCTGGTGCGCGGCGGCAAAGCGGGCCTGCTCGGCGGGGCGGGAGTCGGCAAGACGGTGCTGCTCATGGAGCTGATCCGCGCCACGGTGCAGACCTACGGCGGCGTTGCCGTCTTCGCCGGCATCGGTGAGCGGACGCGCGAAGGCAACGAACTGTGGCTCGAGATGCGCGAGTCGGGCGTGCTCCAGAACACGGTGCTGGTGTTCGGGCAGATGGATGAGCCGCCGGGGGCGCGCTGGCGGGTCGGGATGACCGCGCTGACCCATGCCGAGTTCTTTCGCGATCGGCGGCAGCGCGATGTGCTCTTGCTCTGCGACAACGTCTTTCGCTTTGTCCAGGCCGGCTGCGAGGTCTCCGGCCTGCTCGGTCGGCTGCCTTCGCGCGTCGGCTACCAGCCGACGTTGGCCACCGAGGTTGCTGAGTTCGAGGAGCGCATCACCTCGGTGGCGGGCACTGCCGTGACGTCGATTCAGGCGGTCTACGTGCCGGCTGATGACATGACCGATCCAGCGGTGGCGCAGATATTCAGCCACCTCGATGCCTCGCTGGTGCTGTCGCGTCGGCTGGCCAGCGAGGGGCTCTACCCCGCGATCGATCCGCTTGCCTCAACCTCTAGCCTGATGGACCCGCAGGCGCTGGGTGAGCAGCACTACCGCACCGCCACCGAGGTTCGGCGGACGCTGGCGCAGTATCGCGAGCTCCAGGACATCATCGCCATGCTGGGCCTCGAGGAGCTGTCGCAGGAGGACCAGCGCACGGTGGCGCGGGCGCGGCGGCTACAGCGCTTTTTGACCCAGCCATTCCAGGTCACCGAGCAGTTCACCGGGCGCGGCGGGCGCAGCGTTCCGATTGCGGAGACCCTACGCGGCTGCGCCGCCATTCTCGGCGGCGACTGCGATGGCTGGCCGGAGAGCGCCTTCTACATGGTCGGCACCCTCGACGAGGTGCAGGCGCGGCGGCGGAGCACGACGCCATGAGCACGTCACTTCTCCTGACCGTAGTCACTCCGCTGGCGGTGGTGCTCGATGCACTGCCGGTGCAGGCGGTGCGGGCCGCGGACCGCTCTGGCTGGTTCGGGATCCTGCCATCGCACGACGACCTGCTGACAGTGCTGGAGGTCTCGGTGCTGGTCTACCGCGACCCCGAGGGGCGCGAGCACTTTGTCGGCATGCGCGGCGGCGTGCTGCAGGTGAGCGGCCGGCGCCATGTTCGTGTTACCACCCGCGAGGCGCTGCTCAGCGACGACCTGCCGGCGCTGCAGCAACAGGTGAAGGAGCGGCTGCAAAAGACCGCGCAGGACGAGGCCACCATCCACAGTCGCCTCGCCCACCTCGAGAGCGCCGTTCTGCACCGCATGGCCGACTACCTGCGCACCGCCAACCCCACGCTAACGTCGCCGCAAGGCGGCACCAAGTAGGCCTCATGTCCGAGCCGCCGGCACCCGATAGCAGCAACCCCAGCGATAGTCTGAGCGACAGCGCGGCGCTGCTCGAGAAGCGCCGCCGCCGGGCGGCGAAGGAGGCGCCAGGCGCGCTGGCCACCGCACTCACCGTCGTTGGACTCGGCTGGATGGTAGTGGTGCCGGGGCTCCTCGGCATTTTCTGCGGCCGCTATCTCGACCGCCGGCTGGGCACGGGCGTTCAGATCACCGCCGGCCTCGCACTTCTCGGCCTCGCCTACGGCTGCGTCCTCGCCTGGTCACGGATCAATCACCGCAAGCCCCATTCGTAGCCCATCACCCCTTGCTCAGTCGACTGTCTCCCAGCACCTGAAGATCCTTAGAGAGGCCGGACTAATACGCGGTGAATTGGGCGGCCCGCGCGGCTGCTACTGCATCGAGCCGCGCACGCATCGCCGACTGAAGGCGCTCGAGGTGGCCTATGATGGCCTTGGCCCAAAGGCTGCATTTCAGCAGCTCTCTGAAGGCTTCCCACAGGGCAGTCCTTCCGGCAGCGACATCACGCGGCTACGCGAGCGCCGTCGGTTCGAGATCCGCGGGCCTGCCCGCGAGCTCCTCGTCCGTGAGGCGAGCGTACACCTCGACGAGGTTTCCATCGGGGTCCTCGAGCCACAGCTCGTGAAGCGGTGTGCCGCGCCAGGTCGTCCGTGGGAGCTTCTGCACGGTCACACCCGCAGCCTTCGCCAGCTCGTACGCGCGAATCACTGCGTCCTTGCCTGCGACGGCTACCCCGAGGTGGTAGAGGGTGTCGCGGTGGAGTTCCTTGCCATCGGACACCAGCAACACGAAGTTCGTGTGCAGCTCCGGAGGAACGAACGTCGAGTACCGGTGCGTCCACTCCTTCGGCTGTACGCCGAGAAGCCAGGCGTAGAAACGCGTGCTCTTCGCGAGATTCTTCACGCGCACGCTGACGTGGAACTCCTCCGGCCGCGGGCCTTCGGGTACTTCAAGAAGGGCTTCGAGCACCTCAAGCCTTCCCTGGATTTGCTCCCTCGCGGTTCGAAAGCGCGTGAGCAGCTCGTCGCGTGACAGCGAAGGGTCCTTGCTCGCCGGATCGGCAATCGGCCAGTGAAGCCTGCGGGCCTTGCCAAGGAAGACCGGGCACACTTCTTCCGCGCAGAGCGTGATGACAGTGCCGACGGTTGCTGGGTCGATCGTCTGCACGGACTTCGAGTGGTGGGTTGAAAGGTCCACGCCGATCTCGCGCATCACTTCGCTCGCGTACGGGTTGACCTGGGAGGGCTCGCTCCCCGCGCTCTGAACCGCGACCCGCGCGCCGAAGAGCTTTCGTGCGAGGCCTTCGGCCATTTGACTGCGCGCCGAGTTCGCGACACAGAGAAAGAGGATGTTCTTGTCGGTGTTCATATCGTTCACGCCTTCGTCTCCGCGGTAGTCCCGACGCTCATTCTGCCAATGCCTTCGCTCCTGGCTGCCTGGCTCCGGGGGCGACAGCCTCGATCTCACCACTCAGCTCACATGCCGCTGCGAGCGTGTTCGTGATGGTGCCGAACTTGCGGAGGTTCGACGTTCTTGAGGATGCACGCGCTCAGTGCAGCGCAGAGCACGTCTGCCGGTCCGGGCAGCGCTTCGAGCCGGCCCGCGGTCGCATCGAACGGTGTCGCAAGCCCGTGCGCATCAAGATGCCCCTCACCGCCAGCGCGAACGCTGCCTGTCGCCTGGTAGCTCTGCGTTGTGGTTACGCGTGGAGAGCCTGGACCCATCGCTGGACCTCCTCTTTGGTCGGGATTCCGCCCGCGTGAACGACGTGCTCGTCGATCACGCGGGCAGGGGTGGACATGATGCCGTGAAAACGAAGTCACGCTGATCACGGAATCGTCAGTTTCCATAGGAGTCCATCTTGATCCATCCTTGGCCCACGCCGCGCCTATGGAGGGCTGCGACCTTCATCTTGGGTTCGGACATGGAAATCGTCCGCGAATCAAACAGAAGCCTCGACCGGCGCTGCCAGACTTCGGCCTTCGTGCGGCAAGAATCCGACGCTCCACGGTTCGAGCACGATGCGAGCAGCGTGGCCGACCAGCTCCTCCAGGTGAGTTGCCTCGTGGGTTCGCCGTGAGCGCAACACGGGATCCGTCACATCGAGCGGCGTGAGACTCTGGTTCACAACCCACGCGAACGGCTTGATATCCGCGCGTGCGAGGTCGCGCTCTAGCTGCATCGCTTCGTGGACAGGTGTCGCTTCCGGCAGCGTCACGAGCAACACGTAGGTGAACTCCGGGTCTCGCAGGCGCGGCAGAAGCCGCTGCACAGCTTCCGGGCTGCCGCTCGGCTTCTTCAGCACTTCGCGGTGGTAGGACTCGGCGGCGTCGAGCAGGAGTAGCGTGTGACCCGTCGGAGCCGTATCAATGATGACGAAGCGGTCTTCACCCTGAGCCACGGTCTCGGCAAAGGCGCGGAAGACGGCGATTTCTTCGGTGCACGGACTCCGGAGGTCCTCTTCGAGCAGCGCCTTGCCCTGCGCGTCGAGGCCGCTGCCCGCAGTCGACAGAACCTCTTGGGTGTAGCGGCGGATCTCGAGTGCGGGATCGATGCGTGTCACGCGGAGTCCGGACGCACCCGTGCTCAGCTCGCGCACAGCCTGCTCGACGTGGGCGGCGGGATCGGTGGTGGTGAGCGTGACTGGAAACCCGCGGCGCGCGAGCTCGCTGGCGATGCGCGCGGCCACGGTCGTCTTGCCAACGCCGCCTTTGCCCATCGTCATCACGACGCCCTTGCCCCGCTTGGCAACTTCGTCGACCAGCGCGTCGAGGCGCTCTCCGTGAAAAGCGCTCGTCGCGGCAGATGGCATCGGCTCGCCGGAGCTTCCACTCATCGTGCCCATCTTGCGGAGCGCGTCGATCCCGACGAGCCCGAACGGAAGCAGCGGAACCTCGACCCGCCCGAGCCCACGCAGACCCGCAGGCAGCGCTTCGAGCGCTGCGCGCCCGCGAGCCTCCATCGCCACGGCCGTGGGGTCGCTCCCATCACGCGCATGGAAGACCCCGTTCAGAATGAGTCGGACGTTGGCGACACCGAGCTGGGAAAGCTCGGCCCGGGTGCGCTCGGCCTCGGTGAAGGACGAACGCTCAGGTCGCGCGACCAACACCAAGATCGTCTGCGCGGGATCGCGGAGTGCCGCGTTGGACGCGGCGTACAACGCCTTCTGCGCATTTAACCCCGAGAGTGGACCGAGGCAGGACGTTCCTCCGACGTTCGAGTCGATGAAGTTCGACCAGGCTGCGGGCAGCTCGAGCAAGCGCAGGGTGTGCCCTGTGGGCGCTGTGTCGAAGATGACGTGGTCGAACTCGGCAGTGGCGGTCCGATCCCCGAGCAGCTTGGAGAACTCGTCGAATGTAGCGATCTCTACTGTGCACGCGCCCGAGAGCTGCTCCTCCATGCTCGCTATGGCGACCGCGGGCAACACGCCACGGTACGGTCCGACGACACGCTCGCGGTAGTCGTGCGCCGACTGAACGGGATCAATATTCAGCGCAGAGAGGCCGGGCATGTCCGGCACTGGCGTTGGCGTCCCTGAGAGCTTCACCCCGAGTACCTCGTCGAGGTTCGACGCCGGGTCGGTGCTGACGAGCAGCACGCGCTTGCCCGCGTCGGCGAGGCCGATTGCCGTCGCGCAGGCCGCGGAGGTCTTGCCCACACCGCCCTTGCCCGTGAAGAAAAGGATGCGTGGCGGATTCTGGATCAGCGTGGACATGACGGTTTCCTTTCAGCAACAGCCGGACTTCTTCGGTGCGGTCGCGTCGGTCTTCGCCGGGCCGCAGCATCCGCCGGACTTTGCCTGCGGTTCCGCGTTGGCCTTCGCCGAACCGCAGCATCCAGCGGACTTCGCCTTGGGTTCGGTAGCGGCGGCACTCAGGCCAGCCCACCCGGCAAGGTCGTCGCGCGAGGGGTACACGCCGCTGCTCTTCACCTCGCCGTTCACCTTCACGAGCGGCAGGCCCGCTTCCCCCTTCGCCTCGAGAGCGGTCTTCACGGCAGCGTCATCGGCGAACGCTGCCGGCTGCTGCGAGAGGTTAAACCGCTCGACCGTGACGCCCTGGCTCTTCAACCAGTCGAGGTCCGCGGCGAAGCGAGCGAGCTGCGGGTCCACGGACGGGCCGCAGATACCAGTCGAGCAGCACATGGCGGGGTCGAAAACGCGAATAGCGGTCATGGAGCCTTCCCTTTCGCTTGTCGGTGACGGCCAATGGCCTGGAGACTCCTTGCCGTCGCCCGGACGGCAATTGGTTTCGGCGCGAGGCAACAGTCACCAGCAGGCTGTTCTTTTAATCGTAAATATACGATAGGTCAGCGCTGCCGCTCCGTCAAGCGCGAATTCATCCCACCGGGCTTGCCGAAACGAGAGCCAGCCCCGCGTCATGCACCAGCGCGCGGATCTGATCCAGGAACGGCGTGATGTCTTCCTGCTGCTCCGAGGTGCCTCGAAGCTCATGTAGGACGGCGCCTTCTGCCTGGCCCCTTTCACGGTGGGTACCTCGAACTGGAGCTTGACGACGTCGAACGGCTTGTTCTCGATCAGCTCCTCCAGTCGAATGAGGAAGCGCTCTTCACCAAACTCCGCCAGCGGCGCCGACTCCAGGGTCTGGAAAAAGGCGAAGGCTTCCCGCTAGGCCTCGCGGTGGTTGGCAAGCGGCTTCGAGACGAGCACCTTGCGGCGCGGCTTGAGCCGGTCCTTGGCTGGGCAGACCTCGATGCTGAGCCCGCAGCCGGTGCAGTCCTCCGGCGCGACCTGCACGGCATAGTGCAGGCCATCCAGGGCAGGTTCGAACGCCTCCGGCACGGAGCGGAAGCTCGCCGGAGCGTTGGCGAGCTGCGCGGGATCGAAGACCTTGGTCTGGATAGCGGTGTGCGGGCAGATCATCGAGCAGAAGTTGCACTGCACGCAGATATCCGGTTGCCAGATGGGGATCTCGAGCGCGAGCGCCCGCTTTTCGAACTGGCTCGTGCCACTGGGCCAGGTGCCGTCCGGAGGAAAGGCGCTGACGGGCAGCTCGTCCCCGCGTCCCTCGATCAGGAGCCGCGTCACCCGCTGCACGAAGTCGGGGGCGCGCGCGGGCACTGCGGGGGCGCGACGGCGCTCTGCGGAGACGGCGGTCGGAACGTCGAGCTCGTGCAACGCGGCCAGCGCTGCCTCGAGCGCGGCGACATTGCGTTTGACGACCTCCGGCCCCCGACGCCCCCAGGTCTCCTCGATCGAACGTCGAACGTGCTGCATCGCCTCTTGAATCGGGAGCACTTTCGCGAGCGCGAAGAAGCAGATTTGCATCACTGTGTTGATGCGGCGTCCAAGCCCGGCAGCCTCCGCAACGCCGTAGCCATCAATGACGAACAAGCGACAGCGCTGCTCAACGAGCCGCTCCTGAACCTCGCGCGGGAGCGAAGCCTACACGCGCGTGGGAGCAAGCGAAGTATTGAGGAGCACCGTTGCTCCCGGCATCGCTGCGGACAGCACGTCCCGGCGTTCAAGGAACTCGGGATCGTGCACCGCGATGAACTGCGCTCGCCGGATGCGATAGGTCGAGCGGATGGGACGTGGCTCGAAGCGCAGGTGCGAGATGGTGGTGCCACTGCTTCGACGAGCGCGGACGTCAGCTCGTGAAAGAGCGGCTCGCCGGAGGAGCCGGGCTCCTTCGTCCGGTCGAGCACCGTGATGATGCACGCCGACGCGGGCAGCACACCCGTCACGATTTCTTCCTCTCTGCACGAGCGATGAGCAGGAGCATTAGCACGACGACCTGGCCGAACATGAGCAGCACGAGCCAGGGGCTCGCACCAGTAAGACCGGTGAAGGTGACCCGGCCGATGGCGCCGACCCGAGCGAGCGGCGGGATGATGACCGGTTGGAGGAGGCCGAACACGATGGCGCCGACGAATAGTCCACAGAGCCCGGCGAGCCAGGCATCGAGACGTCCCTCGCCGGCTTCGGCGACGATCGTGCCGGGGCAATAGCCCGCGGTTGCCATTCCGACGCCGAAGACGACGCCCCCAACGAGGTTCACCAAGATCGATGTCGGAGGAACGGGAACACTCGTGGCAAGACCAAGATCGACGCTGGTCTGAATGGCGATCCCGCCGACCACAAGGGAGGTGAGCATGAACCGCATCACGGTCATGTCACGGAAGCGATAGACGTTGACGATGCGGGCGTAGTGCGTGAGCCCCGCCTTGTGCAGCGACCAGCCGAACAAAAGACCGAGCAAGAGTGCCCTGCCGATGTCGAGCATCAGTCGGCTCTCCCCCGGTACCAGAGCCATGCGGTGGGAATGCCGCCCGCGAATATGCCGGCCATGAAGAGAAAGGCAGCCGGTGCGAGCACCGAGCCGCCGGAGATCGCGAGACCGCTTGTACAACCGCCGGCGATCCCTGCGCCGACCTGAACGAGCACTGCGCCGAAGAACGCAATCGCCAGACGCAGCCCGCGGCTCGTCCCGAAGCGCGGCTGCCACTGCGTGTCGGGACGCCAGCGCACCCGAGCCTCTCCTGAGAGCTTGCTTGAAGCGAACGAACCCGCGAGCACGCCGACGATCAGTCACACTTGCCAGGTGATGCCGGGAGCCGTCCTGTGGAAGACCGGATGGAGCTGGGTCGACCCGGTCACGAGCTTAGTGGTGTCCGCGGTCGTGCTGCTCGGGACCTGGGGCCTCTTGCGGGACGCCCTGCACCTCGCGCTCAATGGCGTGCCGAAGAACATCGAGCTGGAAAAGGTCCAGGCGTTCCTGCGGGCCCTCCCCAGAGTGCAAGAGGGCGAGCGGACGCGGTTTGAGAGTTAGCTGATCTGAGCGAGGTCCCGCTTAGTGCGAGGGCCCGTGGCCCGTAGGCGATGCGGCCGAGGTCAAGCGAAGCCAGGTAGGGTCATCGACAGCCTGCTGCTTCCACGAAGCATGACACGAGGTACAAGTCTGGAGCGTTGCCCCGAGTTCGCTCAAGACGCGTCCTCGGTCCCGGCCGCGCGCCGCGGTTGCAATGCGATCGGCGGTGTGGTGGAAGACCAGCGCTTTCTCGGTGAAGCCTGGCGCTCCCGCCCCCATGTGCGTGCACATCTGGCCCATCTGCTCTGAGAAACCCATCCGGCCCGCGGCGCGCTCCACTGCGGCGTAATCGTCGGCGGCCAGTGCCAGGACGATCTCCTGAACCGCCACCAGATGGTCGCGCATGTTCTGCTTCTGGTGGTTGGCCATCATCGGCAGCAGCGGAACAGGTGTTCGTGTGTCCAGCTGGTCGAGTTTGGCGACCGCGGTCGTCACGCTCTCTACCGACGCGGTGACCTGCGCGGAAGCGGGAGCAGGAGCTGCAGGATTTTCATGACGGCAGCCGCCGACTAGGGCGAGCGCAATTGCGAAGGGAAGAGCCTGGCGTGTCATTTGGGTATCCTTTCAGGAGGGGGAACCGAGCGTGGCAGTGCATCGACAGCTGCGACCAGATGGCGCAAGGACTCAAGGATCAGCGGGCGGAGCGCAGGCTGAACACCGCCGAGCAGTGTGCGGAAACGTGCTCCACTTGACGCCTCAACTTGCTGGGCCATCCGCTTGCCTCGAGCCGTCAGCACGACGCGCCGGCTGCGGCCGTCCTGCTCGCTCTGCCGCTGCGTGACATGGCCCGCTTCGACCATGCGGGCACACAGACGGGCGACATTGCTCTTGTCAATGCACAGCTCGCGACCGAGCTCCTGCTGCGAGAGATCCCGTTGTACGAGCAGCACCATCAGAGCGTGAGCGTGCGGCATTGAGAGCGGCATTCCGCAAGGGGTCGCCTCGGCGGCGAGTGCCCCGAAGCGGCGAAACAAGTGTTGCATCAGCCGCCGCAACTCCTCCGCTTGGCGATTACTTCGCGCGCTCAGCATGAAAATAGTCTACCAAAAAAACTGGTTGCGGGCGCAACTAGGTGGACGCATTGTGCATACCCATCGGCGAGCGAGATGTCCGCTTGGTCGGCACTGCGTCGCTGACACCTGGGCTCGTGTGGTAAGCACCTGCGACAACATGACGCAGATGCGCCGGACTCGGCCGGTGCTTATATTGCTTGTATGAAGCTGCTTTGTATCTCACTCTGGGTAGTCTTTCTGTGTCTGGCTCAGCCTCAGGCGCAAGGGGCGGAAAGTCCGTCGTCGTCAGCTTCCGCCGCACACGAGATCGAGAGCCGCCTCATTGCCCCCTGTTGCTGGCGCGAAACCCTCGACGTACATCAGTCGCCGCTCGCGGCCGAGCTGCGCCGGGAGATCCGTACGCGCTTGGCGGCCGGCGAGTCTGCCGCAGCGATCGAGGGCTCGCTGGTCGCACGCTACGGACCCAAAATTCGCGCGACCCTGCCGGACAAGCTCGGATACCTGCTGTTTGGGCTATCCGGGGCGGCAGGGCTCCTCGTGCTGGCGTGGCTGCGTATTCGGCATTCCACACGAGCTGCCACGGGGCCTGGAATCTCTGCACCGGAGCCAGAACTGGCCAGCGCGGACCGACAGCGCTTCGAGGAACAGCTTGATGACGAGCTGGCGTCTTAGTGCCTGCGTGCCTCTGAAGTGGCGAAGACCGAAGGAAGAAAAGCGCGATGTCGACCCAACCCCGTCCCTTCCCCCCAGCATTGCCTCACGGAGAGCTTCGAGAGGTTCTCTCTGGGATCTACATCGTGACCGGTACCGTCGCGATGCCAGGACCGTTGCCGGTGCGTTTCAGCCGGAACATGACCATCGTGCGCGAAGGCGCTCGACTCGTCCTTGTGAACAGTGTCCGCCTCGATGATCGTGGAATCGCAGCGCTCGATTCGCTCGGTAAGGTTACCGATGTGATCCGCCTCGCTGCTAACCACGGCATGGACGATCCCTTTTACAAGGACCACTACGGGGCAAAGATCTGGGCTGTACGAGGACAGCGCTACACCGCCGGTTTCAACACCAGCGCTCCGCAAACGTATTTCACGCCCGACATGGAGATGGACGCCACGACCACGCTGCCGCTTGCCGGCGCGCATCTACCGACCGGCGATCGAACGCGTACGCCAAGGATAACCGGGCCCTGTTTTCTCTGCTCTAACCGATTCGCAAGCGTCCTCTGTATGGAGGTGTCTTGGGCGGATGCCGATGCTCGCTACAAACGCCGAGTCGATCCAGGTTATCAGCAAAGATGGCGACCAAGCCCTGTGGCACCGTCAGCGGACGCGGTACAGCCGATCGTCCAACGTGAAGAAAGCCGCCCCATCGCACACTACCATGCACAAGCGCTCGGCGGGGTGCCGCTGCAGCGATCCCAACCTCTTGGGGGATCGCTGGACACCCTGGAGACGCACCACCTCCCAATGCCCGTCCCCAATGCCGCCGCCGATGAGCACGAAGCCGTCGGCGAGCACCGCGAGCGCGGCGAGTGGCTCGTCTTCCCTGCCCGTCTGGTACAGCGTCTCGCGTCGCCCGCCGGCCACGGGAACGCGGCAGAGGGCGCTACGATCGACGAAATAAAGATGACCCTTAACGACCTGTAGGACCGGTCCAGCCATGCCCTGCCCGAGCTGGCCCACCTTAGCGATTTGCTCTGGCCGTCCGCCGCGGGGTGCAGCCCGCCACAGCTGCCCCTGACCCTCCTGGGAGGTCGCGTAGTAGACGTGAGTGGCGTCCGCCGTGCAGGCGACCACCGCAGACTCGACCGGGGTTATCGGGAATACTCGGCCCGCCTCGTCGATGTACACCAGCGTGGTCCGCGGTATGGACGAGCGGACACCATTGACTTCGCGAGTTTCAAGCCTGGACGAGAGGCAGCAGAGCGTACCGCCGCAGCTTAAGGGCGAAAGGGGCCGAGTGATCCGTGCGACATGCAGGAGGCGCGGACCGCCTTTAAGTGAAATGCGATCGATGCGATCCTCGTCGTAACGGACAGCGAGCAACGTATTGCCGACGAAGACGAGCTCCGTGGAAAGTGAGCCCTCGTAGGTCGTAAGGTGGGAGAGCTTGCCCCTATCGGGCGCGATGCTAACGACGGTCCTGCCATCGACTGCGGCGAGGTTGCACCCATCGGTGACCAGCGAGCGGAAGGGGCCGTCGTCGCTGATCGCAACGCAGGCGAGTTCGCGAGAGCGCTGTCCAGCGAGCTCGGCCGCCTGATCGCGCGCTGCGGCGGCCACGGTGCGGGCGGTAGCGAGTCGCGCCTCTGCATGCGCCATGGCCTCGGCGGACAGTGGCACCGTGGCCAGCCGCTCGGCGAAGCGCGCAAAGCGGTCTTCCGTGACCCCACGCAGGAGGCTCTTGTGGGAGGAGACGATCTCGTAGTCGGCGACATAGCGCGCGGCGCCGAGCAGCGCCTCCGGGCCATTGGCGCCGAGCAGCGCAGCGAGCACCCTGTCCGTCTTCAGTCGGCGCAGCAGTATGAACGGCACGATCTCGTAGCCCAGGTAGCTATTCCATGGCCTGTTGCTCGTGCCGAACCACTCCAGAATCGCCATCGCTATGTCGCGGTCATCGTCGCCCCCAGCGCGCAAGGCAGCCACGGCGCGGTCGAAGATGGCATTGCTCTCGGGGGGAGGCTGCCCTTGTGGCCCGACCTCTAGCTCTTGCGCCAGTTCGCGCAAGGGCGCGGGCATCGCATCCCGCCAGAGCCGCAGCACGGCCTGCCGGCGGCTCTGCTGTTCAGCCTCATATGCTGCGAGGGGCCCCGGAATCCCGCGCGCCGCCAACACGCGTAGGAACGCCGGTCCGTCGAAGAGGAGGGCTTCAGACTGGCTCTCCTCGTGGCGCAGCGAGAGCGCATGGTGGTATGAGAGCACGGCGATGCGCAGCAGCCTGCCGCGCAGCTCAATGGCGAAATCACCTGGGCACGTGCAGCGGGATGCTTCGGGGTCGCTGACGACGCGCAGGGCCAAAGCCAGCTCGGCAATTTCGTCTCTCGCTAAGGTGAGAAGAAGCCGCGGGTCGCGCGGCTTCCCGTTGACCACGCCGCCGACGAAGATGCGGGCGCTTCGCGACTCTTCAAGCAGATCTGGCAGTAAGAAAAACATGGATGTTAAAGTTTGCTCGAGCCTGGGAGATTCCTCGACCCTCGCCTGAAAAGGGTGGCCTGAGCCAGCAGCGAGTCTTGCGACGGGATCTCTAACGTGTCCGGCTAAGCGTAAGCATACCATGCAGAGCATCGATGCGGTGTTGGATTCACCGAATTCCGGGCTAGCCCCGACGCGCAGACTGCCGCATGGCATCCGCGCATCGAGAGGGCAGCGAGCTAAAGTCGGGCTCGGTGCCCCGACTGTGGTGCCCATCTGCCCGCGGAGCAGCCCACGACCTCAGAGAGGATCCTGACTCGGGCGGCGCAGCTGCCCTGCACAACGTCGCCTTTCTCAATCTCGATGCCGCGAGCTCTGACATTGGACATGCGGACCAGAGGGCAGAAGGTGCGCTTGATCGGGCGCGGCATCAGCCTCTCCTTGGATGGGTCATCGCAACCCGTCCCGCTGGTGAGCCAAGTTGCGCCTCTTCGCGCCGGATGCAAATGCTGTCGCCCCCCAGTCTGACTGTTCCCTTTGCTTTCGTTACAACTTCTGCTCAGTCGTCCCAGCCGCCAGCGCGAGCAGCCTGGCCAGTGTCTCCGGGGGAAGCGAAGCCAGGAGTTGCTCAGCCGATGGGCTGGGAGGCTTGGGCGCTTGTTTCGCCGCGTCCAAGTCAAGCATTTGTACGAGCCGCTCAGTCCGAGTCCCATCCAGGGTTCGTAGAGTGCAGCCGCGCGCTTGGCAGTCAGCTTGCTTATGTCGTCCTCCAAGCGGTCGTAGAACCACACGCGGAGGCGGGCCTGGTGTTCGCCGGCGCTCCGCGGGTTGCACAGTCCTCGCTGTACCTTGTCTCTGGTGTATTCATCGATGATTTCACCAAGCGAGCGGCCGTTGACGGACTGCAAAAACTCCCGACCGGCCTCCTCCCTGGCTGCCGTAGCCTCCTTCAGCGTCGAGAAATATAAATCGCGATGTCCGGCAAGGTCGCAAACGCGGATGCGGAAGCGCGTCCCGCCGCGCTCCGAGTAGGGGCCCTTGACCCGCGGCGGAGCTTTAGCGCGCGGCATGGCTGCCTCTTGCCTCAACGGCGCATGAATGGCTGGACGCAGGATAGGTGCCAGAGAAGGAACGGGGTTGGTGGGAGCTGGGTATAGGGCCTCCGAGTGGTACGCTCCGCCGACGGCAAGCAGAGCGTGCGAGCTTGTCTGAGATCCTCAGACAGGGTTTGCCGTCTGGAAACGGGCCATGTCCGAACCCGTCCGCAACCCGGCTCCGTCGCAGTGCGGACGGATTCCTCCAGCTTCTCACTCGGGGACGACAGTTATGGCGGAAGGGGGGGATATTAGGGCCGGGGACGTAGTAGACTGGTTGGCGTGCTATTCATGGTCATCGAGCGATTCGAGAGAGAGGATCTGGCAGAGATTGGAGAGCGATTCAGGATGCGGATGCGAAAGCGGGTGCCCCCGCGCTCGGAGTAGGGTCCTTTGATCCGCGGCGGGGCTTTAGCGCGCGACATGGAAGCCTCCGACAGAGCCAGGAGGCGCTGAGCTAGATTCGAGACATGAGGCACGACGGGGACAGGTAGAATGCAAGCAGG
>Ga0075163_10007016_pt1 | contig 14935 bp, 13 predicted proteins | sample JI1023141ADNA_FD_71478 | JGI IMG/M metagenome (GOLD analysis project Ga0075163, IMG submission 71478) | Wastewater effluent complex algal communities from Wisconsin, to seasonally profile nutrient transformation and Carbon sequestration -... | ecosystem: Engineered > WWTP > Effluent > Algae...
CCGCGGCGCAGGCCTGGTCGGCGTGCAGGCACAGGGTTTCGAACGAATCCGCGTCCGCGGGCCAGGTCGCCGTCCCGACCGCGACGTTGGCACGGATCGGGCGCCCGCCGACATCGATCATGCCGTTCAGGCCGCGCGCGACCTTGCTCGCGGCGAGCGCGGCATGGTTGCGCTCGCGCAGGCGCGGCAGCACCACGCCGAAATCGCATTCGCCGATGCGCACCACCTCGTCGTCCGGGCGCAGCAGGCCGCGCAGGCGCTCCTCGATCATGTCGGACAGCGATTCGACCAGGCCGTGGCCGAGCAGCAGCTCCAGCTCGCGCAGGCGCAGCGCGCGCACGACGAGCAGGCCGAACACCGCGCCGGCGTCGTCGCCGTGCAGCTGGCGGAAAAAAGCCTCCTGCAATGCGCTGCGGTTCAACATGCCCCAGGTTCCCGGTCGAGGCCCGACGCGAAAGGCGGACAATGCCACATCCCGCGGCATGCGGACAACGGACGGCGGCTAGAGGTAGAGCTCGGTGGGCTCCAGGCCGTACGCACCGGGATCGAGGCTGCGCACGATGTGCACGTCGCTGTCTTCCACCTCGCCGTAGCGCATGGTCAGCAGGTCCAGCGACTGGAAGTTGTCGCGCAGGCGCTTGTCCGGGCTGGTGAGCAGCATGAGCTTGGGCCGCAGTCGCCGGGTCGGGTTCTGCGCCATGACGATGCCGACTTCGCCGGTGCTCAGTTCCACCAGCGTGCCGACCGGATACACGCCCAGGCACTGCACGAACTGCTCCACCAGCTCCGGCTGGTACAGGTGTCCGCGCTCGCGGTACAGCACCTGCAGCGCGGCGGCACGCGACAAGGCCGGGCGGAACGGCCGCACGCTGGTCATCGCGTCGAAGCTGTCGACGATGCCGGCGATGCGCCCAAGCAGCGGGATCTGCCGGATCGGCACGCCGGCCGGATAGCCCGAGGCATCGAAACGCTCATGGTGGGTGCGCAGCATGGTGCGCACGTCCTCGTTGCCGAAGCCGGAGTCGTCGTACAGCTTGAGTCCTTCCTCGACATGCGCGCGCACGCGCCGCATTTCCTCGGTGTCGAGCGGACCCTCGCGCTGCAGCAGGTCCGCGGGCACGCGGGTCATGCCGATGTCGAGCAGCATGCCGCCGGTGGCGAGGTCGTGCAGGACCATTTCCGGGAAGCCGAGGTAGCGGCCGAAGGCCGCCGCCAGCGCACAGCAGTTGATGGCATGGGCGTAGGCGTAGTCGTCGCGCTTGCGCAGCGTTTCCAGCCAGAAGAACGCGTCCGGGTTGCGCACCAGGCTGGCCACCACCGGCGCCACCGCGGCGTTGATCTGTTCGCGGCTGACGTTGCCCCCGCTGCGCAGCGTGTCGAGGATCTCGGTCGCGCGTTCGGAGACGGTCTCCATCGCGCTGGCCGCCAGCGGGAGTTCTTCCTCGACGGTCGCCTGGCGCGGGTATTCCACCGCCCCGAGCCAGCTCCCTTCGCGCATTTTCATGGCCAGCGCCGGGTTCGCGCCGGGCGACAGGGCCTGCAGCCCCGGCATCGGCTCCCCCGGGCCGCTCTTCTCCACGTCGATCCAGACCGATTCGCAGTACTCGGCGATGCGCTCGATCTGGGCGGTATTCAGGACCAGGAAGCCCTGCAGCGGGAACGGGGTCTCCGTCCATGGCCGGTCGAGCCGGCTGACGAACATGCCGATGCGCAATTCGTGGACCTGGACCTGGCGTTCCTCGATCTGCATGCGCTCGCCGTCGTCTCCTTGCTGCGACGACCGGATTCTAACCGGCATTGCACGGCCGTCCGCGGGATACTAGCGCGATGACGCCCGAAGTCCGCAAAGCCACCCTGCAGATCCACCTGTGCGTGGCGTTGTGGGGCTTCACCGCGATCCTCGGCAAGCTGATCAGCCTGCCCGCGTTGCCGCTGGTGTGGTGGCGGATGTTGCTGGTGGTGGCCGCGTTGGCGTTGCTGCCGCCGTGCTGGCGCGGGCTGCGCGCCATCCCCGCGCGCCAGCGCTGGGTCTATGCCGGCATCGGCGCCCTCGTGGCGCTGCACTGGCTGACCTTCTACGGCGCGATCAAGTTGTCGAACGCCTCGATCGGCGCGACCTGCATGGCGCTGGCGACGGTGTTCACCGCCATCGTCGAGCCGTGGCTGGCGAAGCGGCCGTTCTCGCGCCGCGAACTCGCGCTGGGCATCGCCGTGGTGCCGGGCGTGGCCCTGGTCGCCGGCGGCGTGGCCCCGGACATGCGCATGGGCATCGTGGTCGGCGCGGTGTCGGCGCTGTTCGTCGGCCTGTTCGGCTCGCTCAACAAGCGCTTCGCCGGCCACCACGATCCGCTGGCGGTGACCGCGCTCGAACTCGGCGCCGGCATCGCGTTGCTGACCGTCCTTGCGCCGATCATGCCGCTGCTGTTCCCCGCGTTCGCCGGCAATCCGTTCGCGCTGCCCGGCGCGCGCGATTTCGGCTTCCTGCTGGCGCTGGCCCTGGCCTGCACCCTGTTCCCGTTCGTGCTGTCGCTGGTGGCGCTGCGCCACATCAGCGCGTTCGCGGCGCAACTGGCGGTGAACCTGGAGCCGGTCTACGCCATCGCGCTGGCGGCGCTTTTGCTGGGCGAACAGCGCGAGCTCACGCCCATGTTCTACCTCGGCGTCGCCATCATCCTCGGCGCGGTGCTGCTGCAGCCGCTGCTGTCGCGGCCGCGCGCGCTCGCCCACCCGGAAACGCTGGCCACGTCCGAAGCCAAGGGCGCGGGCGAATGACCCCGAATCGCGCCCGGCGCGGGTTCGTGGCAGGCTAGCCCTTCCCCGTCGCCCGGCCGCGCATGTACCTCGAGCACTACGGTCTCAACGAGGCGCCGTACTCGATCACCCCCGATCCGCGCTTCGTGTTCCTCAGCGAACGCCATCGCGACGCGCTCGCGCACCTGCTGTTCGGCATCGGCCAGGGCGGCGGCGGCGGCTTCGTGCAGCTCACCGGCGAGGTCGGCACCGGCAAGACCACGTTGTCGCGCCTGCTGCTCGAACAATTGCCCGGAAACACGAAAGTCGCGCTGCTGCTCAACCCGCGCCTGGGCCCGATCGAACTGCTGGAAACGGTGTGCGAGGAACTGCACGTCGACGTTTCGAACGCGCGCGGCAGCGGCAAGGCACTGGTCGATGCGTTGAACGCCTACCTGCTGCGCGCCTACGCCGACGGCCTGCGCGTGGTGCTGATCGTGGACGAGGCGCAGAACCTCTCGGCCGACGCGCTGGAACAGGTGCGCCTGCTCACCAACCTCGAAACCGACACGCAGAAGCTGCTACAGGTCGTGCTGATCGGCCAGCCGGAACTGCGCGATGCGCTGGCGAAACCGGAACTGCGCCAGCTCGCGCAGCGCATCACCGCGCGCTTCCACCTGACGCCGCTGTCCGAAAACGAAACCGGCGAATACCTGCGCCATCGTTTCCGCGTCGCCGGCGGCCGGCATTTCCCGATGACCGCGACCGCGGTGCGCCGCGTGCACAAGCATGCGAACGGCATCCCGCGCCTGGTGAACGTGATCGCCGAACGCGCGCTATTGGCCGGCTACGCGCGCGATGCTTCGACCATCGATCCGAAGCTGGTCGATGCCGCCGCGCGCGAGGTGTTGCCGGCGCGCAATGCGAGCGGTGGACGATTACGGACGACATGGATGCTCGGCGCCGGAGCAGCGCTATTGCTCGGCTTGATCGGATGGGCGATGTGGCGCGAGCAACCAACCGCGAGAGTAGTCGCGGCAGGGATGCCGCTCCCACAAAAGCCTGCACCAGTGATTGTCGCGAAATTAGCGATTCCACGCATCGATGCAGCCGCGCTCGCTTCAGCCATCGATGTCGCAGGCGCATCGCCGGCGCCGGCGTGGGAAGGGCTGCTGGACGAATGGAAATTGCCCGCATCCGCGATCACCGTCGATCCGGCCAGCGCCGCCTGCACCGCGACCGCCGCCGACGTGCATTGCGTGCAGGGACGCGCGCGGCTCGACACGCTGCAGGCGCTGGATCGCCCGCTACTGCTGCGCCTGCACGGCCAATCCGGGAACGCCTGGGCCTTGCTGCTCGGACTCGACGCGCGCGACGCGCGACTCGCACTGTCCGGAAAAACCTTCGACATCGACCGCCTCGCGTTGCAATCGGCATGGAACGGCGATTACGCCGGGCTGTGGCGTGGGCCGGAACCCGCGCTGCCCGCGAACGTCGCCGCGTTCCAGAACGCGCGCGGCCTGAACGCGGATGGCGTCGCCGGCCCCGAAACCCTGATGGCGTTGGCCGGCGATGCGCCCGGTCCGCACCTGCTGCGCGTGCTGGAGTGATCGCATGTCATTGATCCTCGAAGCGCTGCGCAAGTCCGAAGCCGAACGCCGCCGCGGCGAAATGCCCGGCCTGCGCGCGGAACTGCCGCCGCCGGTTTCCACGCAACGCGCGCCATTGCGACGCGCATTGCCGTGGATCGCCGCTCTCGGGGCGATCGGCATCGTGGCGATATTGCTGCTGCATCCGTGGTCGCGCGATGCGGCGACATCGGTTCCATCGACGGCGACGGCAACACCAGCGCCAACACCCGCGGAAAGCGTGCGCCTGCAGCCGCGTCCGCAGGCACCGGCCGCGCCGCGCGTCGAAACCCCGCGCATCGCCGAACGCGAACCGCCCAAGCCAAGTCCGGCACCGCAAGCCGCGACACCGAATCCGCCGCCGGAACCCGCGTCGCCTCCGGTGCCCGCCGCCGCGATTCCGCCGCCCGCACCTTCCGCCGATACCGAAACCGCGATCAATGCCCTGCCCGCCGACCTGCGCAAGGCGCTGCCGCCGCTGCAGCTGAGCATGCACATGTGGGATCCGGATCCGGCGAAGCGCTTCGTGATCCTCGACGGCGAGCGTTACGTCGAAGGCGACAGCGTCGGGCCGATGCAGGTCCGCCGCATCGACGCCAATGGCGTGCTGTTCGACTGGCAGGGACGCCTCGTGCGCCTGCCGCTGCGCTGAGGCGGCCGCGCATGCAGGCCATCGATTTCGAACTGGACCGCGAATTCGTCGAGCTCAACCAGTTGCTGAAGCTGGCGGGCCTGTGCGATTCCGGCGGCGCCGGCAAGCAACTGGTCGCCTCGGGCGCGGTGCGCGTGGACGGCGTGGTGGAACTGCGCAAGACCGCGAAGGTCCGCGCCGGCCAGCGCGTCCGCGTGGGCGAGGTCGAGATCCGCGTCGTGGGCGCCTGAAACCAGGGCGCGCTCAGCGCGCTCCCGTGCGCGCCGCGTCCTTGCCGTCCTTGCTGTCCTTGTTGTCGTCGTCCTTGCCGTCGCTGGCCGCGTCGGCCTGGCGCGCGTCCTGTTCGGCCGCGTGCGCGTATTCCGCCATCGGCGGCTCGTCCGGGCAACGCTTGTCGGGGAAGCCGTACTTCGCCAGCAAGTCGACGCCGCACGCATGCATCGCGTCCACGTGCCGTCCCGGCTTGCCGCAGTCCACGTCCAGCGCGTGCTGGAACGCTTCCTTGCGGCGCAGGAAATCCGTTCCGCACTGGCGCAGCACGCGCAGCCGCTCCAGGTCTTCCTGCACCGGGTTGGCGCCCTCGAGGCCGAACGAGTGCAACTCGTCCGCGCTGAGCAGGCGCAGGTCGCGGCTGGGCACGGTCATCATCAGGTCGGCGATGGCGCTGGCGGCACCGTTGCGCCCGAGGTAATCGACGAGCTGCGAGTGCACCTGCTGCAGTTCCGCGTTGAGCTGCTGGCGCGTGGTCGCGCTCGAGCTCAGGCGGATCATGCGGTGGATGCCGACCGCGCCCGACACCAGGCGCTGGTCGCCGGCGGCGAGGATCAGCACGCAGGCGCTGTGGCAGACCGCGCCTTCGCGCACCCAGATCGTCCAGTGCGAGTCGCCGATGGAATCGCCGGCGCGCATCGCGTCCTCGATCAGGCCGCCGGGCGAATCGAGGTCGAGGATGCGGTGCTGGATGCCCATGCGCGTGGCCATCGCCGCCGCGCGTTCCACCATGTCGGCGAAACCGGTGTCGATCTTGCCACGGTAGTGCAGGCGCACGATGCCGGTGTCGCGGCATGGCGACATCGCGTCGACCATCGCGAAGTAGTCGAGGCTGCGCAGCGGCTCGCCGTCGCCGGCCGCGTAATCGCTGCTGCAGCTGATGCTGGCCTGGCCTTCGCCGAGCAGGGCCGGCGGCCATTGGGTGCCGGCGAGCACGTCCTGCGGCGTCGGCCTGGGCGCGGGTTTGTCCAGCGGCGCGCTGCTGATCGCACCGCCACTGCTGTCGGCGCTGGTACGGGCGGCGCTCTCGTCGGGCGCCACCGGCGGCGGTTCGCGCCCGCAGGCGGCCAGCCCGGCGAGCAGGCACAGCACGGGCAGGAAACGGAACCGGAACGACGATGCGACCGCGGGCATGGCGACAGTTTAGGGGCCGCCGCCGCGCCGCGCACGAACCGCCGATGAACCGCGGCGCGCCCGCGCGAATGTCCCGTGCCCGGCGGGATTTGCGTTACTTTTCTCGTCCCGGAAACCGGATTCGGAACGAATGGCCTACGTGTTCCTGCTGCTGCTCTCCGCGCTCGCGGCCTGGGCGATGCTCGCCTTCAACCGGCTGGTGCGCCTGCGCAACCAGGTGAAAACCGCCTGGGCCGACATCGACGTGCAACTGCAGCGTCGCCACGACCTGGTGCCGTCGCTGGTGAACGCGGTGCAGGCCTATGCCGGGCACGAAAGCGCGACGCTGAAGGCGGTGTCCGAACTGCGTGCGCAGGCGCTGGCGCAGACCCAACCGGCGCGGCTGGGCGAAGTCGAAGCCTCGCTGGAACGCGAACTCGGGCGACTGATCGCGCTGAAGGAGTCGTATCCCGACCTCAAGGCCAACCAGAACTTCGAACAATTGCAGCGCGACCTGGTCGATACCGAGGAACAACTGCAGTACGCGCGGCGCTTCTACAACGGCGCGGTGCGCGACCTCAACGACGGCGTGCAGCGCGTGCCGGACACGTTCGTCGCGCGCGCGTTCGGCTTCAAGGGCGCCGAGTTCTTCCAGGCCGAGGCCGGCAGCCGCGACGCGGTCAAAGTGGAGATGCAATGATGGCGCGATTCCGCATTCACGCGTTCGCGCTGTTGCTGTTCGCGCTGGCGACGCCGGCATTCGCGCAGGAACGGATCCTGTCCTACGACAGCGCGATCGCGGTGAACGCCGATGGCAGCATGGATGTCACCGAGACGATCAAGGTCCACGCCGAAGGCACCGACATCCGCCGCGGCATCTACCGCGATTTCCCCACCCGCTACAAGGATCGCTACGGCAACCGCGTGGTGGTCGAGTTCACGCCGATCTCGGTGCTGCGCGACGGCAACGCCGAGCCGTGGTTCACCGAACGCAAGCCGAATGGCGTTCGCCTCAACACCGGCAACGACGATTTCCTGCAAGTCCCGGCGGACTACACCTACACCCTGCGCTACCGCACCACGCGCCAGCTCGGTTTCTTCAAGGACCACGACGAGTTGTACTGGAATGCGATCGGCACCGGCTGGGATTTCCCGATCGAATCGGCGAGCATCGACGTGCGCCTGCCGCAGGCGGTGCCGGTGGATGCGATGCGCGCCGAGGGCTACACCGGCGAGCAAGGCGCGAACGGCCAGGACTACGCCGCCAGCCTGCCCGAAGCCGGACGCGCGCATTGGCAGCTCACGCGACCGCTGGCGCCGCGGGAAGGCATGACCATCGTGCTCGGCTTCCCCAAGGGCATCATCGCCGCGCCGACCAAGTCGCAGCGCCTGTGGTGGCTGCTGAAGGACAACCGCGGCGTGCTGGTCGCGCTCGGCGCATTGTTCGCGATGTGCCTGTACGCATTCCGGCGCTGGAAGGCGGTCGGGCGCGATCCGAAGCCCGGCATCGTCATCGCCCGCTACGAACCGCCGAAGGACTATTCGCCGGCTGCGCTGCGCTTCATCCAGAAGATGGGCAACGACAACCGCTGCGTCACCTCCGACCTGTTGTCGCTGGCGGTCGCGGGCTGCCTGCGCATCGAGCGCGACAAGGGATTGCTGAGCGACAAGTGGTCGCTGCAGCGCACCGGCGACGGCGCGCACGTCGCGCTCTCCGCTTCGCAACACGCGTTGCTGGCCGGGCTGTTCAAGGACGGCGATGCGCTGGAACTGGAAAAGGACAACGCCGCGCTGCTGCAATCGGCGATCGGCGCGCAGAAGAAGGTGCTGGAGGACGCCTACGCCGGGCGCATGTTCAAGCGCAACCTCGGCAGCGTCGGCATCGCCGCGCTGATCGGCATCGGCGGCACCCTGCTCGCGTTCCTGCTGTCCGGCGGCGGCGGGATTCCGCTGATCATCGCCATCGGCGTACTCGTGGTCGCCGCGCTGATCGCCTTCACCATCCTCGTGCGCGCACCCACGCCGGAAGGCCGCAAGCTGCTGGACGAAATCGCCGGGCTCAAGCTCTACCTCGGCGTGGCTGAGCGCGACGAACTCGCGCGCATGCCCGGCCCCGACGCGCCGCCGCTGCTCGATGCCGAGCGCTACCAGTTCCTGCTGCCCTACGCGGTCGCGCTGGAAGTCGAGGAAGCGTGGACGCGCAAGTTCACGCTCGCGGTGGGCGCGGCCGCGGCCGCGACGGCGACCGCTGGCATGGCCTGGTACCACGGCGTCGGCAGCGACAACCTGAGCAGCCTCACCAGCGCGATCGGCAGCAGCCTGAGTTCGCAGATCGCATCGGCTTCGACGCCGCCCGGCAGTTCCTCCGGTGGCGGTGGCGGCGGATTCTCCGGCGGCGGTGGTGGCGGCGGCGGCGGCGGTGGGCGCTGAATCGCGATTCGCATTGCGCTAACGCGCGCACCGGCAGCATCGGCCTCCCCTGCTCCGGGAGAACGCCATGCATTACGTCGATGGAATGGTGACGCCGGTTCCCAAGGCGAAACTGGCCGATTACCGCAAGATGTCGCGCCTGTGCGGCAAGGTGTGGAAGGAACACGGCGCGCTGGAATACGTCGAATGCGTCGCCGACGACGTCAAGCCGGGCAAGACGACCTCGTTCCCGCAGGCGGTGAAGCTCAAGGACGACGAGGTGGTGATGTTCTCGTACATCATCTATCGCAATCGCCGCGACCGCGACCGCATCAACAAGCTGGTCATGGCCGATCCCCGCCTTGCGGCCATGATGGACCCGAAGAAGATGCCGTTCGATGCCAAGCGCATGTTCTGGGGCGGCTTCAAGCAGATGATCGTGCTCTGACGCCCGCGCGCCGCGCTCAGGCGCGCGCCAGGCGCCAGAACGGGATGTCGCGGCGCATCCGCCAGCCGCTGCGTTCGTAGAGTTGCTTCGCGCGGGTGTTGGCATGGCTGACGTGCAGGAACGGCAACCGGCCTTGCGCGAGGGTGTCGTTGACGAGGAAAGCCGTGAGCCTGCGCGCATGCCCGCGGCCGAGGAAATCCGGATGCGTGCAGATCGCGCTCATCTCGCGCGCGGCCGGCGTGCCGAGGCGTTCGCCGATCATCGCCGCGAGTCTTCCGCCTTCGTAGATGCCGAAGTAGCGCCCGAGTTGCATCGTGCGCGGGCGGAAATAATGCGGATACACCAGTGCGGTGAGCGCGAGCACGTCGCCGCGGTGGCGTTCGCCGAGTTCGAGGATGTCCGGGCCGTCGACGTCCTCCAGCGGCTCCCCGCGCACCATCTGCGCGAGGTCGGCGAAGGGTTCCAGCGTCCAGCCGCGCGGCATGCGCGCCGGCGCGACGCCGAGCAGCAAGGCCTCGTCGCCCACCGGCACCAGCGCGTCGAAGGCATCGCCGACCTCGACCCCGGCATGCGCCACGCCGAGGAACGGGGCGACGTCGGCCGGATAACGCACGACATCGCCCCTGCGCAGGGCGATGTCGCGGTGGATGCCGGCCAGTGCCGCGAAGAACGGGTTGTCGAGCCCGGCATCGTCCATCGCGTTACCAGATCTGCACGCGATCCTGCGGTGCGCGCCACATCGGCTGGCCGGGCTTCACGCCGAACGCTTCGTAGAACTCGGGAATGTTCGACATCGGCCCGAGCACGCGCCACTTCGCCGGCGCATGCACGTCGGAGAGCAGCCGCGTGCGCAGCACTTCCTCGCGCTGCTGGTACAACCAGCCCAGCGAATAACCGAGGAAATAGCGCTGGGTCGGCGTCAGCCCGCCGATCTTCTCGCCCTTCTTGTACTGGTCGGTCTTCTCGAACGCTTCCAGCCCGAGCAGGATGCCGCCGTAGTCGGCGATGTTCTCGCCGAGGCTGGCCTTGCCGTTGATGTGCAGGCCCTTGATCGGTTCGTAGGCGTCGAACTGGTCGACCATCTTCTGCGCGGCGGCGTTGAAGCGCTGCGCATCCTGCTCGGTCCACCAGCCAGACAGGTTGCCCTGTGCGTCGTACTGGCGGCCTTCGTCGTCGAAACCGTGGGTGATCTCGTGGCCGATCGTGCTCGCGGCGACATAGCCGTAGGCCACCGCGTCGTCGACCTGCGCGTCCGGCACGCCGGGCACCATGAAGATCGCCGCCGGCAGCACGATCTCGTTGTTCGAGGGGTTGTAGTAGGCGTTGTAGGTCTGCGGCGTCATGTCCCATTCGGTCCGGTCGACCGGCTTGCCGAACTTGGCCAGGTTGTCGTTGAACTGCCAGCGCTGCGCATCCATCACGTTCGCCGCGTACGAATCGCGGCCGACGACCAGCGCGGAATAATCCTTCCACTTGTCCGGATAGCCGACCTTGGGCGTGACCGCGGCGAGCTTGGCCAGCGCCTTGGCCTTGGTGTCCGCGCCCATCCAGTCCAGGCGCTGGATGCGGTCGTGGAAGGTGGAACGGATCGCCTCGACCAGCGCCGCGTAGCGCTGCTTGGAGCTTTCCGGGAAATAGTCCTTGACGAAGATGCGCCCGAGCACCATGCCCATCGCGTCGTTTTCCTCGTCGATCACCCGCTTCCAACGCGGGCGCTGTTCCTTCTGCCCGGACATGGCCTGGCCGTGGAAGCGGAAGTGTTCCTGGTCGAACGCGGACGAAAGGTAGGGCGAATAGTCGTCGACCAGGTGGTAGCGCAGGTAATCCTTCAGCACCGGCAATGGCGTTTCGCCGAGCAGCCTGTCCTCGGCGGCGAGGAATTCCGGCTGGCCGACCAATACGTAATCCGGATGCAGGTTCCACGCGGCGAGGCGTGCGGTCCAGTCGATCGAAGGCGTGTACTTCGTGGTGAGTTCCGCCATCGTCATCTTGTTGTAGTTCTTCTCCGGATCGCGCAGGTCCTCGAGCTTGCGCGAGGCCTTCGCCAGCGCGGTTTCGAACGCCATCACCTGCTCGGCGGACGTGCGCGCCGACTTGGCGTCGCGGCCCAGCAGTTCGAACGTGCGCGCGATGTGGTCGACGTATTCGGCGCGGATCCTCGCCACGCCGGCTTCCTCGTTGAAGTAGAAATCGCGCTCGGGCAGGCCGAGGCCGCCCTGGCGGATCTGCACCGCCATGGTCGCGCTGTCCTTGTCGTCCTGGCCGACGGCGATGCCGAACAGGCCGCGCACGCCGATGGGCTTGAACGCGAACACGGTGTCGAGCACCCCTGCGGTCGAATCGATGGCGTCGATCCGCGCCAGTTCGACGTCCAGCGGATGCGCGTCGAGCTGGTCCGCCTTGGCCGTGTCCATCGCGGTGGACCAGAAGTCGCCGATCTTCTGCTGGTCGCTGCCGGCTTCGGCCTGCGCCTTGGCCGCGCTTTCGCTGATCGTGCGCAGGCGCGCGTACAACTCTTCGCCGACTTCGTTGCCGATGCCCCAGCCGGATTCGGACGCGGGGATGGGATGCGCCTTCAGCCACGCGCCGTTCGCGTATTCGAAGAAATCCACGCCCGGATCGACCGAGGTATCCATGTGCGAGGCGAGGAAATCGGACTGCGGGGCATCGCCGGCGGCGGCGCCTGCCGCGAAAGCGAGCGCGGCGGTGAGCAGCGCGATTCGGAGGAAGGACTTGGTGCGGCGCATCAGGACGCTCCGGCGAAGGGACAGTCCGCGGACTGTGCCGATGCCGACCTCCGCCGGCAAGCGCAGGAAGTCACGCCTTCAGCGCGCCATGCACTGCGCCCAGCGCGCATCCACGCGCTGGGCGAACCAGGCGGTGGACAGCTGGCGGCTGATCTTGGGGCTGTGCAGGTCGATTTCCGGCAGCAGGGCGCGCGGCAGCGGCTTGCCGGCCTTGCGATCCGCGAGCGCGAAGACCTGCCGGTACAGCGGGCTTTGTTCGAAGCGCGGCGATTCGCCCTGCCCCAGCGCGCGGCGGATCGCCGCATCGTCCATGCCCAGCGCCGGCCCGAGCGTTCGCAGCGCGTCCTCGGTCGCACCGGGCGCATCCATCGCCGCACCCGGACGCAACAGGTCGCCATCGCGCGCCAGCGGACGCCCCGACGCCACCGACACCGCGTGCTGGAACCCGGCGTTGCGGCTGGCATACCAGCCGGCGTTGTAATCGGCAAAGCGATACAGCAGCTTCGGATAGGCCACCGGATAACCGAGCAGGTGTTTCGTGCCGAAATACAGGCCGCCGCGGCGGGTGAACACCTCGTGCCGGATCGACGAACCATCCAGCGGATACGGATAGCCGCGCGCATGCGTTCGCGCGAATGCGATGCCGACCTGCATCGGGCCGGCGGTATGCACGGGATTGAGCCGCGCGAACAGCCGTCCACTGCCCAGCGGCAGGCGCGCGGTCATTTCCTCGAACAGCGCCGACAACTGCTGTTCGGTGCGCAACGCATCCAGCCGTTCGGCGTAGGTGCGGCCATCGGGCGCGCGCATCTCCAATGTCGCATCCACCACGAACGCGGGCACATGGAATCTCGCCGCGCGTTCGTCGATGGCCTTGCGCGCGATTTTCGGCAGGTTCGGTACCGGCGGATCGGCCTGGAAGCCGGATTCCTGCCCCACCACCGCGATCACCGCGCACAGGTGCGCGCTGGTGGGTTCGAGTTCCTGCGCGGCGAACGCGGCCTGGATGTCGCGCGCCCAACCGGCGCGATCCTGCACGCCGGCGGGCATGCGCCGCATGAGTTCGGCGCGTACCTGTTCCGGCGTCGGGCCACGGTCGAGCAGGCCGCACGAGGACAGCAGGGCGACGCCAATGCACAGGGCCGGCAGCGCGGGGATTCGATGGCGTCGTGGAATGGGCGTCATGCGGCGCGGCCGGCGGAATCGCGCAGAGGCTAGCAGCCGCGCCTGAACCGCGCGCGACCCGTCGTCACACCTGCGCCGTCTTCCATCGGCCGCGGCTGAACAGCCATAGCGTGAACAGGCCGACCGAGGTTTCGGAGACGAACACCGCCCAGAACACGCCGGTTTCCTTCCAGCCCAGGTGCAGGGCCAGCCACCACGCCAGCGGGATCTGGATCATCCAGAAGAACACCACGTTGATCCGCGTCGGCGTGACCGTGTCGCCGGCGCCGTTGAAGGCCTGCACGCTGACCATCCACCAGCCGTACACGAACAATGCGTACGACAGGATGCGCAACCATTCCGCGCCGACCGCGACCACCTTCGCGTCGTCGGTGAAGATGCCGACGATGCCGTGCGGGAACAGGAAGAACAGCACCGAGATCGCCAGCAGGTAGGCCATGTTGTACCAGCCGATGCGCCACACCGAGGCTTCCGCGCGTTCGGGTTGTTGCGCGCCCAGGTTCTGCCCGACCAGCGTCGCCGCCGCGTTCGACATGCCCCAGGCCGGCATCATCGTGAACATCATCACCCGGATCGCGATGGTCGCACCGGCCACCGCCTCGCTGCCGATGCTGGCGAGGATGCGCATCAGGAAGATCCACGAGGTCATCGCCACGATCATCTGGCCGATGCCGCCGAGCGAGGTGCGAACGATGTTCCACAACACCGCGCCGTGCCATGCGACCTGCGCGGCGGCCACGCGGATGTGCTTGCCGCCATGGAACAGCGTCCACAGCTGGTACAGCACGCCGGTGCCGCGGCCGATGCAGGTGGCGATGGCCGCGCCCTCGATGCCCATGCCCGGCACCGGGCCGAGGCCGAAGATCAGCAGCGGGCACAACAGGATGTTCAATCCGTTCGACAGCCACAGCACGCGCATCGCGATGGCGGCGTCGCCGGCGCCGCGGAAGATCGCGTTGATCACGAACAGCAGCATGATCACCGCGTTGCCGCCGAGCATCCATTGCGTGTAGCGGTAGCCGTGTTCGACCACCCAGCCATCGCCGCCCATCAGCCGCAACAGGTCCTGTGCATACGCGATGCCCACGACCGCCGGCAGCACCGATGCCAGCAGCGCGACGAGGATCGCCTGCACCGCGCTGATCGAGGCTTCCTCGCGCTTGCCCTCGCCGATGCGCCGCGCGACCACCGCGGTCACCGCCATCGCCAGGCCCATCGCCACCGAATACAGCAGGAACAGGTAGCTCTCGGTCAGCCCGACCGTGGCCACCGCCGACGGGCCGAGCTTGGCGACGAAGAAGATGTCGACCACCGCGAAGGTGGATTCCAGCACCAGTTCCAGCACCATCGGCACCGCGAGCAGGAACACCGCGCGGCGCAGCGGGATCTTCGTGTAATCGGCATTGGTGCCGCGGATCGCATCGCGCAGCTCGGCCCACAACGACTGCGGCGGCGACTCCGTGGCGCTCGCGGGCGATGGCATGGGCTGCATCCGGGCTGCGTGGCCGAACCGATGTTACCCGTGGTCCGTCTTAGCCGCCCGATCCACGCTGCGCCCTGCGCAGCAGCGCGATCACCAGCATCGCGACCACGCTGCAACCGCCGGCCATGAGGATTTCGAACGGCCACAGGTTGTGCGAGGTGGGATCGATGGCGGTTCCGACCATGATGCGCAACACGACGAACGCCACCAGCGCGAACGGCATCGCCGCCCACCAGCGCCATTGGTCGCGCCAGCGCCACAGCGCCCATG
>Ga0075163_10007017_pt1 | contig 14935 bp, 13 predicted proteins | sample JI1023141ADNA_FD_71478 | JGI IMG/M metagenome (GOLD analysis project Ga0075163, IMG submission 71478) | Wastewater effluent complex algal communities from Wisconsin, to seasonally profile nutrient transformation and Carbon sequestration -... | ecosystem: Engineered > WWTP > Effluent > Algae...
TGATGTTGATGCCGCAATCGACGTAGATGGTTTCGCCGGTGACGCCGCTGCTGAGGTCTGAGCAGAGGTAGACGGCGGTCTTGCCGACGTCTTCGCCTTCGACGTTGCGGCGGAGTGGGGCTTTCTCTGGGACGGCGTCGCCCAGTTTGTCGGTGCCGCCGACGGCTGAGGAGGCGAGCGTGCGGAGGTAGCCGCCCGAGATGATGTTGACGCGGATCTTGTCGGGGCCCATTTCTGCGGCGAGGTAGCGGCTTGTGGCTTCGAGTGCGGCTTTGGCGACGCCCATGACGTTGTAGCCCTGGACGACTTTCTCGGCGCCGTAGTAGGACATGCCGAGGATGCTACCGCCGGTCTTGGCCATGATGGGCTTGGCGCGGGCGGCGAGGCCCAAGAGGGTGTAGGCGGAGATGTCGACGGCTTGCATGTAGGCGGCACGGGGCGTGCTGAGGAACTTGCCGAACTGGAGGTATTCACGTTCGGCGAAGGCGATGGAGTGGATCAGGAAGTCCATGCGGTCGAACTTCTCGGCGTATTTGGTGAAGGCGGCGTCGATGTCTTCGTCCTTGGCGGCGTCCATGGGGACGAGGAAGGGGTCCTTGGCGGAGGGGAAGTCGCCGAGCGCGTTGATGGCGCGACGGCAGCGGGCTTCGTTGCGTTCGCCGGGGAGGTGGGTGAAGGCGACGCGTGCGCCGTGTTGCATGAGGGACTGGGCGATGAACCAGGCGTAGGAACGCTCGTTGGCGATGCCGACGACGAGGCCGATTTTTCCGTCCAAGAGACCCATGAGTGACTCCGTGTAAGGATGATGCAGTTTGAAGGTGGATCAGGCTGGGAGCCTGTGCCACGGCCGTGTGTGGTCGATGGGGCAGTGTAGTTCAGATTGGGGGCGCGAGTGGGACACTCCCCACCAAGCACCGTACGATGGGCGGATGATCAAAGAGACTGTCGATGTCAACTCTCTTTCGCTGCCCGAGGCGTACCGCCACTTCGCGTCGACCGGCTTTGTTCGGCGGCTGCTGGAGTTGGCACGGGATGAGGACTTGGGTGTGCACACGCCGACGCCGCGGGCGGGGGAGGTGGCGGCTGCGACGACGATCGGCGATGTGACGAGCATGGCGTGCATTGCGCCCGAGGAGCGGGCGGAGGCGGCGCTGGTGGCTCGGTCGGCGGGGGTGATTGCAGGGCTGGAGGCAGTGCCGGAGATCATCGAGGTGTTTGGGTCGGAATGCCGGTTTGAGGCGCGGGCGAAGGATGGGGATCGGGTTGCGGCGAAAACGACGGTGGGGGTGTTGCGCGGGCCGACGGATGAGGTGCTGGAGATTGAACGGACGATGCTGAATCTTGTGGGGCGACTGTCGGGGATTGCGACGAAGACGAGTGTGTTGGTGGAGGCGATTGGGCGAGTGACGGGGTCGCGGGCGAGTTTGTTTGATACGCGGAAGACGACGCCGGGGTTGCGCGTGCTGGAGAAGTATGCGGTGCGGTGCGGTGGCGGAAGGTGCCATCGGATTGGGTTGTACGACGCGGTGCTGATGAAGGACAATCATCTTGCGGGGACGGGCGTCGGGGCGTTGGCGGCGTTTGTGAAGGCGGCGGCGGAGCGTGGGCGGAAGGCGTCGGCGGTGACGTTTGTGGAGGTTGAGGTGGATTCGCTAGAGCAGTTCGAGGCTCTGCTCACGCTGCCGCGCGGGGTGATTGACATTGTGCTGCTGGACAACATGGGGGCTGAGATGTTGCGGCGGGCGAGTGGGCGGCGGGATGCTGTGAATCCGGGGTTGCAGTTGGAGGCGTCGGGTGGGATTACGCTGGAGACGCTGCCTGTGATTGCGGGGACGGGGGTGGATCGGATCAGCACGGGGAGCGTGACGCATTCGGTGTCGTCGCTGGATGTGGCGTTGGATGTGGTGGGGACGAGCCGTGGAGGGTGAAGCGCAGCGGCACCGCGAAGTGCATGAGGCCGAAGATCTCTCGACATGGCAGTTGCACCTTGAGCACGCCGTGTATGGATCGTGGGTGTTTCCAGGGACGTGTCCGCTGGATCGGGTGATGGTGTTGTCAGAGACGGAGTCGACGCAAGACGCGGCGATGCGATTGTGTGATGGAAAGCACGGTTTGGTGGTGATCGCGGGGCGGCAAACGAAGGGGCGTGGCCGGTTGGGGCGAATGTGGGCTGATACGTCGCATTTGGGCGTTGCGATGACGTTTGTGTTTGATGGCAAGGCGTACAACGATGCGCACCTTTCGCTTGCGGCGGGGGTTGCGGCGTCAAAGGCTTGCGGCGCGGATATCGAACCGGTGCATGGCATCCGCATGCGCTGGCCCAACGATGTGGTTGAGGAAGGGGCGCCACAACGGAAAATAGCGGGCGTGCTCGTCGAACGAACGAACGGGCTCGCGCTAGTTGGCGTGGGGATCAATGTGCTTCAGCGTGATTCAGATTGGCCCAGTGAACTGCGAGAAAGGGCGGTGTCGCTGCGTCGCCTAGGCAAGAAGTGGACCCGGCTTGGTGTTGCACAGTGTCTTATTGCACACATGCTGTCGTGCTTGGCGGACACGACACGGTCGCTCGTAGACCACTGGCACTGCCACGACATCCTCATCGGAACCAAGAGGGCATTCGTGCACAACAACCACCAGTACTTCGGCCTTGTGCTTGACATTGATCCGTTGAATGCGATTCGGCTGCAGTTGGCAGACGGGCGCGAGGTGAGTTTGCCGGCGCATTCGACGTCGCTTGTGCATGAATAAGAGGTTTGGTCGGAGCGGATAGACTTTGGCCGTCTGCGGGAACCCACTATGGACACACTGCTCAATGCTCTGTCGCGCTGGAAGTCATTTACGGCACTTGTTGTCGGGGATTTCATGCTGGATCAGCATGTGTATGGGGACGCGGAGCGGTTGAGCCCCGATGCGCCGGTGCCGATTTTGTTTGTGAGGCGGCAGGATGAGAGGCCGGGCGGGGCGGCGAACGTGTGCATGGATCTAGTCGCGCTTCGAGGGAAGGCGATGGCGGTGGGGGTGACGGGGGATGATGCGTTCGGGCGCGTGATGCGGGAATCGTTGAAGAAGGAGAGTGTGGAGGCGTCGCATTTGGTTGCGGACGCGTCGCGGCCGACGACGGTGAAGCAGAACCTCGTGGGGTTGGCGCAGGCGCGGCACCCGCAGAAGATGTTCCGCGTGGACTTTGAGTCGCGGGAGGCGCTGAGTGCGGCGGTGGAGGATGCGATCCTCGCGGCGTTTGAGCGGGCGCTGCCGGGCGCGGATGTGGTGTGCATCGAGGATTACAACAAGGGCGTATGCACGGAGCGCGTGTGCCAGGGTGTGATCCGGGCGGCGAAGAAGGCGGGCAAGCCGGTGTTTGTGGATCCGGCGAAGATCGCGGATTATTCAAAGTACAAGGGTGCGACGACGATCACGCCCAATCGCCAGGAGGCGGAACTGGCGGCGGGGATGAAGACGGATGGGGATGCGTCGGTGGCGCACAATGCGAAGGTCGCGAAGAAGTTGCTGGATGAGTTGGAATTGGAGACGGCCGTTTTGACGCTGGATCGGCATGGTGCCCTGTTGCTCGGGCGAGATGGACAGCCGATGGCGATTCCAACGCAGGCGCGCGAGGTGTATGACGTGACGGGCGCGGGGGACATGTTCCTTGCCGGACTTGCGGCCGCGCGGGCGAATGGGATTGACTGGCACGATTCTGTGCGCTTTGCGAATGCGGCGGCGGGGCTTGAGGTCGAGGTGTTTGGCGTGCAGCCGATTCCCTTGGAGAAGGTGCACCATTCGCTGTTGATGCAGTCAAGTGCTCTTGCGGGCAAGTTGCGGACGCTGGAGCAGTTGAAGGTGGAAGTGGAAGCCGTCCGGCGCAGTGGCAAGAAGATCGTGTTCACGAATGGCTGCTTTGACATCCTCCACGCGGGGCATGTGACGCTGCTCGAGAAGGCGCGGCGCGAGGGGGATTACATGGTGGTCGCGATCAACGATGATGCGTCGGTGCGGGCTCTGAAGGGGCCGACGCGGCCTGTGAACAACCAGGATGACCGGGCGCGGGTGCTGGGGGGGTTGGGGTGTGTTGATTCGGTGGCGTTCTTTGGGGAGAGCACCCCCATGGAACTTATCCGGGCCGTGCGTCCGGACGTGCTGGTCAAGGGGGGGGACTACACGAAGGCGACGGTCGTAGGGGCCGAGTTCGTGGAAAGTTATGGGGGACGAGTCGCTTTAGTGGATCTTGTCGAAGGAAAGAGCACGACTGCGACGATTAATAGGATGCAGGGCCGCGGCTAGGGTGGCCCTTGCGGAGCCCCGCCCATGCACCACGTTGCGATTCTTCACGGCCAGTATGTTGACGCGATTCTCTCGGGTGAGAAGACGATCGAGTCGAGGCTGTCGGTGGTGCGAGCGGCGCCGTTTGGCAAGGTGCATCCTGGGGACATCATCCACTTCAAGCGATCGGGCGGCGTGTTCGCGGCGACTGCACATGTGTCGGGCGTCATGTCGTTCGAAGACTTGAGGCCTGCTGACGTTCGCATGCTGGCGAAGCGGTACGGAGTTCAGGTAGCGGCCCCGGACTCGTACTGGGCGGAGCGGATCGAATCTCGATTCGCGACGTTTCTGTTGCTGTCGGGCGTCAAGCCCTCGGCGGTCGTTCCGATCGGCTTTGCGCCGACCCCTGGGGCTCGCAGTGCGTGGTACGTGCTGGATCGGGCTGTTGAAGCACGGCGGTCGGCGTAGACGTCGGCGGATTTGGCGCGGATCTTTGCGTGCGCAGTGCCCTCGCCCTTGCTGCTGAGAGCGGGTACCCGCTGATCGTGCGGACATGGAAGGGGGATTCTTGAGCCTCCTGAGGGTTGCCTTGCGCACTGACTTGGGACCATGATCCCGATCGCTCCAATCTTCATGACACTTGCCGGTCAACTGGCGGCCTGGCTGAGCGTCGCGTGGCTGGTGGCAAGTGCCTCACGCAGGCCTCAAACGCACGAGCGGGCGATTGGGGGTTGGAGCGTATTGATCGTGGCTGTCAGTATCGGCTCGCTTGGCCTCGCGACGTGGCAGTTGGTCGCCGGTCGGCCGATTGCTGCTGGAGTTGCGGGCGGGGCACCTGTCGCGGTCTGCGTCGCGGCGTTGCTTGCCATGCGTCGGACGAGCGCATAACCACATCGAGGAACCTCAATGCCCCAGACGTTTACCATCCCGCCCGCGATTGCCGACCTTGGGTTCACGATCGAAGTGCCCGACGGCTTCCTGCACGTTGAGACGCCTCGAGAGGATGTCGATTTCGACAATCCGACGCAGTCGGCGCCTTTGGCGTTGTTCTCGTCTCAGGTCGCTCTGGCCCTGATCGCCGTCGCTGCAAGGCCGGCGTACGCCACTGGAAGTGTCCTTCAGTGGATGAAGTACCTGTGCGACTTCTTCGGGATTGACGTTCGCTCGTTCACGTCCGGGACGACTGCTGGATCGAACGTCCATCGGGCGATCCTAGCGGAGGGAGAGCAAGAACAGAATGGCCAGCAACTTCGCCTGGCGATCGTTGCGTTCGAGGATGGCGGGCGGCTCGTCACGGTGCATGCGATGTGTCCCGCTGAGTTGTGGCCCAGTTACGGCGAGCAATTGCTGCAAGCGGTTCGCTCGATCTCGCTCGCGGCTCCGAAGGGGCCGGCATATGACCTTGATTCCATGACCGCCGAGGGGTGGACCAAGATCACGCCGGAGCAGCAGACCAAGGCGTACGAGAAGCACATGAAGGAACTTGAGGCAAGGCGTGCACCGGCGGAGGAGCAAGCCGCGTCGCTGCTTGCTCAAGGGAAGTACGAAGAGGCGGAACTTGCGATCCAGCGTGTGGATTCTTCGATCTATGGGTCGGTCGCGCTGGCGCGGCTGTATGAGTCGAGACTTGCGTCTGTCGTGGAGCAAGGTGGCAGGCGCAAGGACAAAGACAGCGTTGAGGCTCTCTTTCGGCGAGCGCTCTCCTGGGCTCAGAACTGCTATCCAGAGGCACACACCGAGTGCGAGGCGGAGCAGTATGAGCAAGGGCGGTCGGAGGATCGCGCCAGGCTTGTGGCGATTCTCGGATACGAACCGGCGTAGACGGCTTAAGAATGCTGTCATCAATCGATGAGTCTCGATGTGGACTCTGTGCCTGGCGGACGTGCGCCATCACCGGACCGCCCTGTTGAAAGGACCTCTCGCCATGCATCCTCGTTCCATGATTGCCTTGGGTGTCGGCGGCGTCGTTGCGCTGGTTGCTGCGGCGTTTGGCCTTGCACGCCAGATGGGCGTGAAGTCGTACGGGCATCCGACGGGGCGGGTGGTGCGCGCTGGGGAGCATCTAGCAGTGCTCATGGAGAATCGCGATCCGTATTTTCCGTCGCTCAAGGGTCGGAGCGAGCGTGACATGTCGTACACGTTCTCGCTGTGGCTGATCCCTGCATCGGGCACTGGCGACGTGCGCACCATCCGGCTCGATCGAGGAGTGAGATCGAGCGATCGTTCGCAGTTCTCGGGGGTTCTCGGGGAGTCGGGTGGAGTGGTGTGGCTACGCATCGCCGAGGTCTTTGGTGTGGATAGTTCAACTGGTCGAAAGGTGAAATCCCAGCCGCCACACGCGATTGCCAACATGCCCATCTCGGAGTTTCTGGGCCCCACGCACAATCCAACGCTTGAGCCGTATCGCACTCTTTGCGTCAAACGCGACAATGGCGAATGGCTCGCGCTCGCGGATGAGGTTGAAGCGCCGAAAGAACTGAAGCAGGGGACGCGGTTGTACCACAACTCTTCGTGCGAAGGGTCGTACAGAAACCGCGGGTTGTATTCGGTCACTGCGGACGCTGGGCCTGTGCCACGAGTTGCAGCCTCGACGCGTCTGCCGGGTATCGATTTGCACAACGCGGCGTTCATACGCGGCACTGAGAATGGCGACGTGGTGCGGTTCACCGGACCGGAGGGGTTTCTCATCGTCTATCAATCCGACGGTCCCGGGGTGCGGACGTTCCAGTTTGCTCGAGTGAACGTTGACGGCAGCATTGCCTGGACGGTGGATACGCAGATGGGACGGCTGACCGAGGTGCTGCCGCACGAATCGGTGCCGGTGTTTGTGGGAGAACGGCGCGACGAGTTGTCCGAGCCGATGCTGGCGATCCTTCAACTCAAGAGCGGCAATCTGAAGACAACTTCGCTGAAGGGTCCGTTGAACTGATAGTTCCGTGTCGAGGGGATGGCACACGACACACGTGTGCGGTGTTGCTTCGGAGGGTGAAAGTGCATGAACTGGCTTGGAATCGCCTATTCACTCATTGGCATGACGTTCGGCCGCGCGTTGTCGCTGGGTGGGTGGCCTCCCACAAGCCTCGTCGGTGCACGCGTGTCCTACAGGCAAGGCGGGCGATCGGGGAGCGTCGTGTTCTCGCAGGGCTTGCGGAGTTTCGAGATGTACTTTGAGTTCGGCGGGGGCGACGTCGTAGCGTGTATCGACATCCCGATCGCGTCTGAGTGGCAGCAGCGCACCGGGTTCCCGATCGACATGCGACAGAGTATTTTGGACTTCGTGGGCGGCAGGGTTGTGAGGGATCAGGTATCGCTCAGTCGGGGGAGGTACGAGATCCACGACGACTACATCTTGATCAAGTCTGGACCAATGGGCGAAAGGGCATAGTTCGTTGGTTGTCACGAGTGTGCTGCGCCGACAACGCTACCGCGCCCAGCGCTCGGCCTGGTAGGCCCGATTCCCTTCGATTGCGGCGTCCATTGCATGGAGGTCGTACACGACGACGGCTCGCCCTTCCGAGCCTGCGGCGAGGTACCTCGATGAAGGATGGAATGCCAGGTGCACGATCGTCGCGGACCTGGGTTCGAGCGTCATGAGTTGGCGCAGGGATTTGGCGTCCCACATTCGGATGCTGCCGTCTTCTGAGCCTGTTGCGAGCAGTTCGCCATCGGGCGAGTATGCCAGCCCCGGGGCGAGCCTCTGGTGGGCGGTGATGGAAGCACGCCTCGTGCTGGATGCGAGGTCAAAGACGTCGAGCGCGCCGCTGTAGGTTGTGACGGCGAGCGAGGCGCCATCTGGGCTGAACGCGACGCCCCAAGGCGTGCCCGAGGTTTCAAAGGAACGAAGCGGTTCGAGCGTGGCAGCGTCCCAGAGTTGAACACCTGTTGTGAGGCTGGAACCCGCCAGTATCTTGCCGTCTGGGGAGACATCGAGCGCATCGACGCGTTTGGAGCACTTGGGAAGTTCGCGGACGATGTCGCCGGTCTCGAGGTTCCACAGGCGCATGCTGCCATCCCAGTGTCCCGTGACCGCGGTGCGCTCGCCTGGCAAGATCTTGAGTGAGTACGTTTCGGGCAGACGTTCTCCCCACGTGTGCAGGACCACGCCGCTTCGTGCATCCAGGACGCGGAGGCGCCCGTCCTGCCCGGCGCAGAGCACTCTGGTTGAGTCCGCAAAGAACTCCATGTCGCGGTCGCGCATGCGGCCTGACTTTGGAACGGTGGTTCGTCGCTCGAAGGAGCCAACTGAGCAGACGACCTTTTCGTCGCCGCCCCCGTCGAGGGCCAAGAGGGAACCGTCGGGCGACCACGCGCACGAGAAGCACCAGGACTTGAAACCGGCAAGGCGGGTCACGCCCGGCTCCGACTTCGAGTCAAAGCACCGCAACTCGCCTTGGTCGCTGACGGAGAGCACGTAACCTTGCTTCGTCCATCCGACGCGCATGATTGCGTCACGCTGCTGACCCAGCGTTCGCGGGGCTTGCAAGAGGTCGGTGTCTCCGCCGAGTGGTGCCACGAGAAGATGCTGTCCAACGCCCATGGCCATTCTGGTACCATCGGGTGATGGTGCCGCGGCGAGCGTCATCGCTGTCAGGTCGCGGCAAATGATGTCAAAGCGGCCGGATCGAAGATCAAACATGCCAACGTCATTGCACGATCGAGTGATGTAGATCGCGTTGTCGTCCGGAGCGAACGACATCCAACGGACCTGGTCGAATGGTGCCATGGGGATCACCAACGACTCGTCGAGAACGCCGTTCCGATAGATTCCACGACCTCCGGCTGGGGATTGGCCCGCCACAGCGACGATCGATGCATCGCGACTGACAGCAAGCGACTGCACGACGTCAGTCGTGTTGGTGGTCCATGACTGTTCGAGTGCGCCCGTGGACACGCTCCAAACGGACACTCGCTTGTCAACCCCTCCTGCCACGAGGCGTGAACCATCTCCGCTGAACGACAGACTGGACACGCCGCGCGGATGGGCAGGGTCTGCGCTGAGTTGCTTTGGTGATGGCGCGTCGCGGGCGTCCATCAGGACGATGTGTCCATTGGACAATCCAGCCGCAACTGATCTGCCGTCAGGTGCCACGGCGAGTGTGGTGACTGCGGCGCCGAGTTTGTCGACCCTGGCGAGGAAGGAGCCGTCTGTCCCACGCCGCAACTCGACGGATCCCGATGGAAATCCAAGTGCGATGAACGAGCCGTCGCTCGCGATTGCGGCGCGCGTCGCTCCTTGGATGCTGACGGTCCAGAGGCACGGCATCCTGTGGTACATTTCCCACAATGCCCATCGAGATGGGGACGACTGCGAGGTCGCGAAGTGTTCTCGCCACAGCGTGTCCTCGGCGAGTTTGAGCCTGCCCGCTGCCGCCTCTGCTCGACCTCGGTCGATGCGTGCCGCGAGAAGTTCTGATTCGAGTTCACGGCTGAGGGCAGAGTTGCGTTCGGACTCCTTGACCGCGGCGGCTCGTGCAAGGTCGGAGTCCCGTGCCAGCCTCGCATTGCGGCTCGCCATCGCGGTGGAGTAGGCGGCGAAGGCAACGATGGAGGCGAGCAACACCGCCGCGAGTGACACGATCGCCCAGTGGCGCCTAGCCATCTTGCCAATCACGTACACCGCGGACTCGCGCCGTGCGACGATCGGTCGATCATCGATGTACCTGCGAATGTCCTCTGCCAGTGCTGCTGCTGAGGAATACCTGCGGTCGCGGTCGAGGTGCATCGCGGTGGAAACGATGACCTCGAGGTCTCCACGGAGTGCTCGGTCAACTCGCGAGAGTGGCGTCGCGGTGTGGTCTCGCAGTTTGCGAGCGGCCTCGGGGATCGAAACTCTGGAAAAGTCGAACGGGAGTTTCCCGGTCAGAAGTTCGTACATGATCACGCCGAGGGCATACACGTCGGTGCGCGTGTCGACCGGCTCTCCGGCCATTTGTTCGGGGCTCATGTACGAGGGCGTGCCGATGACTTGTCCCGCGCGGGTCATGAGGGTTCCATCGCCCGGATCATCTGCGGCACGCGCGATCCCGAAGTCGAGGATTTTGGGTTGGCCGGACTGGGTGACGAGGATGTTGCTGGGCTTGAGGTCGCGGTGGATGACGCCACGCTGGTGGGCATGCTGAACAGCGTCACAAATCTTGAGCACCAGGTCGAGGCGTTCACGAGTGCTCTGGAACCTTGAACGGGCGGCCAGATTGAGCGGAAGCCCGTCAACGAGTTCCATGACGAAGTACGCGCGATCGGACGCGCCTTCGTCGGCGAAGCCGGCTTCGTAGATCTGGGTGATGCCGGGGTGATGCAGCCTCGCCAGAAGTTCGACTTCGGTTCGAAACCGCCTGAGCATCCCTGGGGAGGAGAGGCCGTGTCGAATGGCCTTCAGGGCGACCCGGCGTCGTGGGAAGGCTTGTTCCGCCTCGTACACCACTCCCATGCCCCCTTCGCCGATGGTCCGGAGCAGGCGATAGGTGCCAGTTAGAACGGGCACGGGTTCGTTGGTGTGTCCGAAGCCCGCATCTGCGTCGGTCGAGAGACCCTCGTCGTCGATCGCGTGCAATCCACGAGCCGTGGCGACCGGGGCGTCTACCCGATCGTGCTCGGCCAAGAGTGCCTCAACCTCACGGCGAAGCGTGGGATCCCCCCTGAATCGGGTATCGATCAGATCGCGCCGCTTGGCCGCGGAAAGTGGCGCCAACTCCGCGAAAGACTCGGATAGAAGGCGATACTGTTCGGGGGTCATACACAAATACCCTACTGCGGACGCTTTCGCCTGAGGCTTCTACGAAAAAGGAGCCAGGCGGCCTCCGGTTCTCGCACTGACTGGGTCACATGCCGATCACACGCCATCCCCTCATGCCGCACGGACCCGACGACCGTCGCCTCCATCATATCGGAGTTGACCCGGCGGCGTACCAGCGTTTGAATGCCAGCCTCGGTTTGCTTCGTGACAAAGGGCCGAGAATCGTCGGTACTTTCTACTCCCGGCTTTTCGAGAGGTACCCCGGTGTTCGGTCAATGTTCCCAACTGACATGGCCAGCCAGCAGAACAAGTTGCTCGGCTCGCTAGTGATGGTCGTCGAGCACCTGCGCGACCCCGAGCACGTCACGGCGACCCTGCAGGAACTTGGACGAAAGCACGAGGGGTATGGGGCGCTTCCTGAGCACTATCCAATCGTGTGCAGCCTGTTGCTCGAGAGCATGGCAGCCGAACTGGGGACGGCCTGGAATGACCAACTCGAATCGGAATGGTCCCAGGCATTGACCCTGGTTTCCCAGATCATGATCGACGCGTGCCGGCCACCCGGCGGGTCGACGTCGGCGAAGACTCGTTCCTGAACACGTCCCTTTGCTCGCAAGCGTTGAAATCCGATGGCAAGTCGTCCGGGCATGCGGGCGAGTGTGAGGAAACGCACCTAGCGTCGATCAGTCGGCGAGGCTCGTGCCGATCGCACGATTCAACCACGCCCGGGCAAACGCCCAGGATTTCTTGACCGTCGCCGGTGAGATGTCCATTGCGGCGGCGGTCTGCTCGATGGACAACCCTGTGAAGTATCGGAGCATCACGACCTGGGCGGCACGCTCATCGAGCGCCTGCAGTTGGTCGAGGGCCGCATCGAGCGCGAGGAACTGGGCCGCCTGAGCATCGGCGTCTGGTCCTTCGCCAGGGTCGATCGCGACCGCGTCGTCGCGGAGTTCGACCCTTGTCCTGTCTCCGCCACGCTTGATTGCGTTTCGAGCCCGTGCCCGCTCGATCAGGATGCGGCGCATGGCCTGTGCGGCGGCTCCGAAAAAGTGGCCACGCCCGTTCCACTGCTGGTTGCCGTCGCCAACAAGGCGGATGTAGGCCTCGTGCACGAGAGCCGTGGGTTGCAAGGTGTGCCCTGCCCCCGCGTCCATCTCTTTCTGCATGTTGGAGGACGCGAGTTTGCGAAGTTCGGCGTAGATGAGCGGGAGCAGATCGTTCGACGCCTTTGGATCGCCGGAGGCCGCTGCCTGGAGGAGCATGGTGACGTGTGCGCGAGGGTCGGTGTTTGGAGAGGTGGGGGGCTCGTTGCGCACGGTTGTTTCCTTTCGTGAGTGGCGAGTCGTCGCCACTCCAGAGTCAGTGCGCCAGAACGGTATTCCGGGGCTCACCTTTTTGCCGGGTTCGAGAAATGCGAGGTTGGAGTTCAAACTGAAGCCATCGAGAGGGTGGTTTTCACACTGATCGTGGACCAACCCATTCACACTCGAAAGGAAGCACATGCTCACCAAGTCAACGCTCCGTTCCCGTGTCAAGCCAGTCGCCGCCGTTTGTGTGCTCGGCATCGCCGCATTCGCGATTGCGGGCCCGCTCACGCCCCCGACGGGCCCCGTCGAGTCAAGTTACAAGACGCTGGGTGAGGTTGAGCCGCGGATTGCGATCAACGCGACGAACACGCCCGGCGGTGTGCTGTTCACGCACTACATCGACAAGCCGGGCTCGTACTACCTGACCGGCAACATCACCGGAGAGGCCGGCAAGCACGGCATCGCCGTCAGTGTTCCCGGCGTCACCATCGATCTCAACGGCTTCGAGCTCGTCGGTGTGCCCGGAAGCAACAATGGCGTCTTCTTCATTACCAACGGCTCGCGCAACTTCGCGCTCCGCAACGGCAGGGTCCGCAACTGGGGCGCCAGCGGCGTGGACACCGCGACCTACAACCCCCACGACGTTGAGATCACCGACGTCCACGCCAGCAACAATGGCGCCGCTGGCCTGTATTGCGCCGCACGCTCGCGCATCAGCCGATGCGTCGCCGCCAACAACGGCACCGACGGCATCAATACCAGCGCCCGCGCGGTCATCGAGGATTGCTCGGTGTGGGGCAACGGCGACCATGGCATCGAGACGGCCGGGCACTGCGTCGTCCGCCGATGCGAGGCCCGCGAGAATGTCGGCGCCGGCATCCAGGTCAACGTCTTTGGCACCGTCGTTGATTGCCTGGCCTCCGAGAACACGCTCCAAGGCATCGACGCCGCAGCGCAGACCGTTGTCGAACACTGCACCGCGAACGAGAACCTGAGCATCGGCATCCTCGCCGCCGCCGCCTGCACCATCAAGAACAACCACGTGAGCAACAACAACCTCGACGGCATCCGCGTCTCGTCGCAGTGCTTCGTCGCCAACAACAGCAGCAACAACAACGGCGTGAACTCGGCCCTTGGTGCCGGCATCCGCGCTACTGGCGCCGACAACCGCATCGAGGGCAACAACTGCGGCTTCCAGGACATCGGCTTTGATATCGATGTCGCCGGCAACATTCTCAACCGGAACACCGCGACCAACAACACCACCAACTGGACCATCGTCGTCGGCAACGCCTACGGGCCGATCGTCGCGACGCCCGCTGGCGCGGCCGTCAACGGCAACACCGCGGCCGCCGCCCTGGGCTCCACCGACCCCAACGCGAACTTCACGTACTGATCGGCCCGTCCACAGAGTACCCCATTCGCTCACCACTGAACCATGAGAACCACCATGAAGACCTCGAAGACCATTGCCACCGTGTCCGCTGTCACCCTTATCGCCACCGCCGGTCTGCTCTTCGCGGGCCCTCTGAACCCGCCCGCCGGGCCGGTGACCTCGACCATGAAAACCCTGTCCGAAGTCGAGCCCCGCATCGCTATCAACGCCACCAACACACAAGGCGATGCGGACAGCCTGTTCAAGATCACCCAGCCCGGCTCGTACTACCTCACGGGCAACGTCGCGGGCGTTGCTGGCAAGCACGGGATCGAGGTTGTCGCCAGCGGCGTCACGATCGATCTCAACGGATTCGATCTTCTGGGCGTCACTGGTTCACAAGATGGCATCAGGGCCAATGTCACTGGCCTTACGTCCATCTCGGTCATCAACGGTTCGGTGCGATTCTGGGGTTCGCGAGGCGTGAACCTTGGTGATCTGGGCGCGGCGGGCAGCCGCGTGGAGGGTGTCGTCACGGCAAGAAACGGCGGCATCGGCATCACCATCGGCGGCGGCGGCATTGTCACACGTTGCACCGCGTACTTCAACGGTGCCCGGGGCATTCAGACTGGCAACGGCTGCACGATCACGGATTGTTCCGCAACCAACAACACCGGTACCGGCATCAGCACACTCACCACGTGCACTGTCAACAACTGCTCCTCGTACTCCAACATCAGTCATGGCATCGATGTCGGGAACGGCTCGACGGTTGTTGATTGTGCCGTCGGAGAGAACGACCTCGACGGCATCCAGTGCGCCGCGGGCTGCGTGATCCGGGGCAACACCTGCAAGCAGAACGGGTCCGGCGGCAACGGTGCGGGCATCCACGCCACGCTCACCGACAACCTCATCGAGGGCAACAACTGCACGCTCGCCGACACCGGCATCGACGTTGATTCCCTCGGCAACATCATCATTAAGAACACCTGCTCGGGCAACACCATCGACTGGACTCTCGCCGCGAACAATGTGTTTGGGCCGATCATCGACCGCAGGACGCCCGCGAGCGCGGCTGTCAGCGGGTTTGCCGCGGCGAGCACGCTCGGCACCACCGACCCCAACGCGAACTTCACTTACTGAAACTGCGACTCAGCGACTTCATTATCAACAAAGCCAACGCCCGCGCCAACCTGGTGCGGGCGTTGTTGTGTGCGGGCGCCGCGACCTGGGGAGGTGACTGGAATCGCGAGCCAC
>Ga0075163_10007018_pt1 | contig 14935 bp, 11 predicted proteins | sample JI1023141ADNA_FD_71478 | JGI IMG/M metagenome (GOLD analysis project Ga0075163, IMG submission 71478) | Wastewater effluent complex algal communities from Wisconsin, to seasonally profile nutrient transformation and Carbon sequestration -... | ecosystem: Engineered > WWTP > Effluent > Algae...
GGAAACCGCCATTCTATCCGTTGAACTACGGGTGCTGGGAAGGAGCCGGGACTCTGCCCGTGCTTTCAGTGCGGCCATCCGTCGCATGATTCTTCTTCACTGCAAATGGATTCCCCGGAGCATTTTGCTTGCCTTGAGGCGCGGTTTCTGAGACGAAAGGGGCTGTAAATACGCACGGAAGAATCAAACCACCCTGAATTGCCATGCCTGATCTCCAGACTTTCCAAATGAACGCCGGTCGCATCGAGAGTGATGCCGGACAGACCGCGGTCGATCACTTCGCGGCCGACTTCCAGGGGCTGCGACACTTTGGAACCAAGATCGGATCGGCACTGGAGCTGGGTGATCCGTGGCTCGGCGCAGTCCGTGAGGCTGACGCGACACTGATGTTTGTCTATCCCGCCGTCGGGGTCGGGCCAGATGATCCGGGCACGGGCGGCATGATCGACGCGCGCGTGCCGCTGTATGAACTGATCGAAACCCTTTCCCAGGAGGCTTGAATCCTATGGCTGCCAAAATCACACCTTCCCTCCGCGCATCCATCGAGCGGCTCAAACACGCGGGTGCCGTGAATGGCATCTGCCTCGGCTGGCGCAGACAGGTGCTGGTCAATCTGCTGCCCTTCGGCGAGTTCCGCGCCGAGCGTGTGCTCCACATGCTGATCGACGCGCGCGAGCACTTCACCGGTGGCGGACGGGATGTCGAGACGCTCTGGTTCGGTTTCGAGGGCGTGCATTTGCTCGCCGTGTTTCAGGGGGAATGCACGCTGGTGGTGCTGCATAGCTTGGCCAGCGACGTGGATTTCCTCACTCACGCCGGACTGACTTTCCTGAGCGACGGGCAAGTGCTGATCAATGCCGCTCTAAATCCGACCTCCGCCGATGGCGAGGACACACAGCCGATCGAGAAAGAACCCGCCGGACTGGCCAGCGAAGGCGGTGGGCGCACAAACCTGATACCGCGCTTCTGAAGCACGCCAGCGGGAGCTTTTGAGACAAGGGTGAAATTTCGCACCGGCTCGGCGCGAATTACTTTTCCCTACTTCAATCCATTCCAACCATGCCCACATCCACCGCTGACACTCCCTTTTCCCGCCGAACCTTCATGCGCACGAGCGGAGGTGCCGTCCTCACGCCCGCCATCATCACCGCCGCAGGCTCGCTGCGCGCCCAGCAGAAGGCTGATTCCGCAGGAGAGACGCTGCGGATCGGTCTCATCGGTTGCGGGGGGCGTGGCACCGGTGCTGCGGCCAATGCGCTGGGTGCGGACTACAACACGCGCCTCGTGGCAGTCGCCGATGCCTTTGAATCCCAGGCCGACGCCAGCATCGCGGGTCTCTCGGCCAAGTTTGCCGACCGTGTGAAGGTTGATCCCGACAAGAAATTCATCGGTCTCGACGCCTACCAGAAGCTGCTCGCCTCCGATGTGGATGTCGTGCTGCTTGCGACACCGCCCGGATTCCGCCCATTGCATCTCTCTGCCGCCGTCGAGGCGGGCAAGCATATCTTTTGCGAGAAGCCGATGGCGGTAGATGCCACCGGCTACCGCATGGCGATGGACGCCGTGCGCAAGGCAAAGGAAAAGAAGCTCAATCTCGTGGCTGGCTTTTGCTGGCGCTACTCGCCCTCGCGCATGGAGGCGTTCAAGCGCCTTCAAGACGGCCAGATCGGCGACCTCGTCGGCTCCTTCTCCACCTACTACACCGGCCCCGTGAAACCCATGCAGCCCGCGAGTGGCAGGCCTGCTGGCATCGGCGACGTGGAATGGCAGATGAAGAACTGGTACAATTTCTCCTGGCTCTGCGGCGACAGCATCGTGGAGCAAGCCGTCCATAGCATCGACAAAATCGTGTGGGCCATGGGAGACAAGCCACCCGTATCCTGCATCGGCACTGGCGGACGACAGATTCCGAGCGAGGGCGGCAACATCTTCGATCACTTCCACGCGGCCTACGAATGGGATGGAGGCGTGATCGCGCACCTCGGCTGCCGCCAAATCACCGGATGCCAGGGTGATAACTCCGACTACTTCACCGGCACCAAGGGCAAGCTCATCATCAAATCAAACGGCCCGGTCATCGACGGCGAGAAGCGCTGGCGCTTCCGTGGCGAAGAGAAAAGCATGTACGACCTGGAGCACGAAGCCTTCTTCGGTGCCATCCGTAAAGGCGAGATCGTCAACAACGGTGATCGCATGATGCTCTCCACACTCGTCGGCATCATGGGACGCGAAGCCGCCTACACCGGGCAAAAGATTGCCTGGGAAGCGCCGCCTCCCTCACCCGCGCAGGCGGAAGCGGCCAAGGCCGCAGAAGAGAAATCACCCGGTAAGGGGAAGAAAGCCGATGGCGCGGGCAAGAGCCCGGAGGTCGTCGCGATGCTGACCTCGAAGCAGGATCTCGCGCCCGATACCCTTAAGTTCAGCGACAGCTTCGATGCCGGTCCCGTGCCAAAGCCCGGCGTGACGAAGTTCGTCTAATCCACGGCCTCCGCGAACGTCAATTCACCGAGCAGCCTTCCTCTTCCGGGAAGGCTGCTTCTTTTTCGTCGGCTCCTTCAGGTGACCATGAATCGTCTCGGGATGGTCCCCGTCGCCATTGAGTCCCTTCGCCAGCTTCGCCGCCTCACGCGATGCCTTGAGCTTCGCGATGATGCCGCGCAGCTTGCGCCAATGCTTCTTGTCCACGATGAAGCCCGCGCAATTGTCGCTCCCGCACAGGCACGGATGCTCCGCCCAGTGCTCGAGATCGAAACCGTAGTTGTACGTCAGTTCCTCTCCCTCCGCGATCTTGCGCCGCGAGTAGATCCACACGCGGCCCCGGATGATGAAAGCCTCGCAATTCGGCTCACACGAGTGGTTGATCAACCGCCCCACATTGCCACGCACGCCGCCATCGATGTCGAACTTCTTGTTGATGTCGAAAATGTACACGGCCGCGGCTCCAGTCTTCTGGGCTCGCTCAAACCGGGCGTTCGCTCTGCGCTGGGATTCCGCCTTCGTCACTCGCTCGCCTACATACTCGAGGATGCGCGTGTCATTCGGGATGTCGCGCCGCGCAAAGATGCCGCGTGAGTGAATCGAAGAGCGGCGTACGATGAACCACGGTTTTTCCTTTTTCTCTGCCATGATGAATGTCTTCAGGGGGGGGGGGACGATTGAGGCGCGGATCAATCACCAGATGCCTGATGAAGTCAATAGCGCCTTTCGAGCCAAGATTGGGGCTGCCGCACTCGCATCCGGCGACGATGAGAGAAACTCCAGCCTACTCCTTGCGGATTCCAATCTCCTCCACCGGAATCGCCTTGAAGCCTAGCTTGAACGCGGGCGACTCGGGTTTGAGGCGGAAGTCGTCGTTCTTCCAATCCACGAACATCGGATCGGCGACGAGGCTGTGCGCGTCCCAACCGGCGGACTGCCAGGCGTTCCACTCGTCAAGCGGCTCGGCTTCTGTGATGCGGACGTTGTCGATGAAGACTTGCCCCTTGGGTTCGTGGCAATCGACGCGCAGCCAGAACGCGGTCATCCACGGCTTCCAGTTCGCTTCGTTCTCGCGCAACATGCGCCCGGTGGCTTCCACTTCACGCCACTCGCTCGTCGCCGTGACGCTGGTGCTGTTTGTCTGCCAGTAGCCCTCGCCGTTCCTGAATGAAGCGAGCGCGAAGCCGAGTCGGGCGGTGGGTTCGGATGACCTGACGCGGAGCTTCACCCGATACGCCGCACCTGGTTTGATCGGCACATCGGGGCCGTGGAAGACACTCTTCGGATTCTTCGGGTCTGCGCCGATGGCGCAATCGGCGCGCAAGGCTCCGTCGGTCACGACGAGTTGCACGTCCTTCGTAGGCTTGTGATTGAAGCCCCAGCCTTTCGGCGTTTTGCCCGACTCGGCGGTGTCGAAGGTCTCGTTGACGAGCGGCGCGCCCACTTTGTCCGGGCCGACCTTGTTGATCCCGGTGACGATGGGGTGACCGCTGTTCCAGGCGATGTTGTAATCAATCGTGTTCCACTTTGGCGTGGCGTTGCGGATGTCGCCATACTTCACGCCGGGTGTGTCGCCGAACATGATGTTTCGCTGGAAGCTGTTGCCGCTCATCATGGTGCCGTCGTCGCGGATGGCGTCCTTTGGATGCAACTCCATGTTGCGCATGGTCTTCCAAGCGGGCTGGCCAGCGACGGACTCGTAGCCTGTGACCATGGTCTCAAAATGGCTCGTGTAGAAGCGCTGATCCTTCGTCCAGCCGTGCAGATCGAATTGAAACTTCCCGCCGAGTGCAAAGATGTTGTTCTCCACCACGCAATCACGCGAGTTGTGCATGTGGATCGGCGTGTAGGCGATGCGATAGACAATGTTGCCAATGATGTCGATGCCACCGGAATTGTCGTCGGGATACAGTCCAAAGGTGAACCACGGATGCTTCAGCCCGTCCTTCTCCTGGCCACAGCCGACGATGTCGTGGATCAAATTGTAGCGCCACTTGCTGCCTCGGCTGCTGATCCAGTCGCGCCCGCCGGTGTAAATCGCGCCGCCGTCCTGCGTCTCCATCACGAGGTGATGCATGTGGTTGTATTCCACGATGAGATTGTTCCCGCTCATCTGCACGCCCATGCGCGGGCCGTCGTGGATGTGATTGTGCCCCGCGATGTGTCCGACGCCATTCATGCCGACGCCACACGCATTCTTGTTAAACACTCCCATGTGATGAATGTGATTGTCCTCCGCCACATGGCCGGGGCCCGTCAGTGTCTTGCGATCTCCCCCATTCAAAGTGACACCCGTGCTGCCCGTGAAGCTGATCTCGTTGTGGGAGATGCGCACGTTCTTGCCACCGCTCGCGCTGACGCCACCGCCAACGAAAGAGCCGACCTTTGTGATCGTGCAATGCGACAACACGCAGTCTTCGGCACCGTCGAAGATGACGGCCGTGCCGTGGCAACCCGTGAACGTCAGTCCGTCGATACGCACGTTCTTCGCACCCTTGCCGACCTTGATGAAGGTATCGAGCGTCGGGAGGCGCACTTCGCAGCTCTCGATTGGCTTTTCCGGCCAGAAGTAGAGAGTGCCGCCGCGCTTGTCGTAGAACCACTCACCCGGCGCATCCAGCTCCTCCAGCGCGTTCTGGAAATGGTAGCGGTTGTGTGGATGAAGGTCGTAACTGCAGTCCTTCTTCAGCGTGAGCAACCAAGTCGTCGCATCCAGAGAAGCCACCGGCTCGATGAAATTCCACCAGCCGTATTGCGCAAAGATGTCGATCTCCACGTCCTCGGGATGCGCCCATTTGCGCACATCGCTCGACTTCACATAAAGCGTGCGCTTCCACTGATGGCCCTCGGGTGCGCCAGCCGGTGGAAACTCATCCACAAATGCCCAGCCGCCGTAGAGCGGATCGCCCGCGTCGAAATTCGGATAACGCGCGAGAATTTGCCGCTCGCCATCGCAGAGAAGCTGCTTTGGGACGAACCCCTTCGGCAGCAGCTTCGACACATCTGCTTTGAATATCTTTCCCTCATGCGGCTGCCAGCCTATGACCAACGGTGCGCCGATGAGCACCGGCTTGGCATCCTTCGCCGCGCGGATCGTGAGATTCGAGTCCTGAGCTTCGAGCACGAGCGCTTGGAACGCCTCTTGCGTGCCCGCAGCCAGAGTGATCGTCGCCGGCTCGTCCTTGCTCCCAGCAGCGCGCGCTTTGCGGACTTCATCCCGAGCTTGAATCAAAGTGGTCACCGAACCGGATGTCGTGACATTGATCTCAATGGCGTGCGCGGAGGAAATGAGGCCGAGGAAGAAAAGCAGACGATGCATGAGAGCATCATCGGCAGCGGACCGACTCCTTCAAGCGCGTCACCCATGAAAGCGCGTAGGCGAGTCCGTCCCGGCTCGCAACATGCTGAACTCGCGTTCACCTCACAAAGTCCAAAAATCCTGTGGCTCAATGCTTGGGAACGCGAGTTTATGACTCGCCGGGCGGGTCACAGACCCGCGCTCCCAGGGGGACTCCAATGGTTTGTGGCAAGACGAGATGTTGCGAGGCGGGACGCACTCGCCTACCGGTATCGCGCCATGCCACTTACCGCCGCCGATCTTGCCCGACTCGACGCGCTGCACGCGCAGTTTGCATCCACGCGGCCGTTTTCCATCGGCTATCCGTGCAACCAAGAGTTCGACTACTCGGCGCTCTTCCGCTTTCTCGAGTTCGCCGCGAACAACGTGGGCGATCCGTTCTCGGGCAGCAATTACCGGCTGAACACGCACGAGTTTGAGCGCGAGGTGGTGGCCGACTTTGCCCGCTACACGCAGGCCCCCGAGGGCGATTGGTGGGGCTATGTGACGAATGGCGGCACAGAAGGAAACATGTATGGCCTCTACGTCGCACGCGAATTGCTGCCGGACGGCATGGTGTACTTCAGCGAGGACACGCATTACAGCGTGGCCAAGATCCTGCGCCTCCAACACATGCGGAACATCATGATCAAAGGCCAGCCGAATGGCCAACTCGACTATGAAGATCTGCACGAGACGCTGCGCATCCACCGCGATGTGCCGCCGATCATCTTTGCTAACATCGGCACGACGATGAAGGGCTCGATTGATGATCTGAAGAAGATCCGCGAGATCCTGGACGATCTCGCGATCCCTGAGAGCTACATCCACGCGGACGCCGCGCTGAGCGGAATGATCCTGCCGTTCGTGGACAAGCCGCAGGCCTGGAGCTTCCCCGATGGAGCCGACAGCATCTCCATCAGTGGCCACAAATTGCTAGGATGTCCCCTTCCCTGCGGCATCGCGCTGGCGCGGAAGCGCAATGTGGACCGCATCGCCCGCAGCGTGGAGTACGTCGGCGCGCTGGACACGACGATCTCCGGATCGCGCAATGCCATCACGCCGCTGATGCTCTGGCTCCGCCTCCGCATCCTTGGCGACGATGGAATCCGCGAGATCGTGCGGCGCAGCCTACATCTCGCCGAGTACGCGGTGACGAAACTTCGCTCAATCGGCGTCGAGGCGTGGAGACACGACGAGAACTCGATCACCGTCGTCTTCCCCCGCCCGCCGGACGTCGTGATGAAGAAATGGGTGATCGCGCCGAGGAAGAAGATCGCCCACATCATCACGCTGCCTCCGATGACGGAGGCGGTGATTGATGAGTTTGCGAATGATTTTGCCGCTGCATTACGAGTGAGCGAACGCCTGACCGGCTAAATCCGGGACTCCAACGAAGAACCAAGAACCGCCATGAAACAGATCACTGTCCTTACCCGCAAAGACCCTGACGAACTGGCCCGCGTGGCCACGATTCTCGGCGACGCCGGGGTGAACATTGAGGAGATGGACGCAGATCGCCTGGAGGAAACCGGCATCATCGTTCTCTTCGTGGATCGCTACGACGATGCGTTGCGCGCGCTCGCCGATCACGGCCTCCGCGCCATCACGCAAGACGCCCTGGTGATCCGCATCGAGGACAAACCTGGCGCGCTGGCCACAGTGGCCAAGAAACTGCGCGATGCCGATGTCGATGTCCGCTCGATGCACATCCTGCGCCGTGATTCGGCCACCTCTCTCGTGACTCTCGTCGCGACGGATCACGAGAAAGCCAGAGCGATCCTAGCTGATGTCGTGGTGACACATTGAGCGCCCCAACTCAATTCACCGCCCGGCCCGCGGCTTCAGGTCGCGCTCGTGGTCGATGCGGTCCTGCCGGTTGCGAGCTTTCACCTTGTGGTCGCGCTTGTTTCGTCGTTCCACGGTCATCTGGCGTTTCTTCCGGCGGCGGCGGAGTTCCTGAATCTCGTCATCGAGCCGGAGAAACCCTTCGTAACGCTGCGCGTCAAGTTGGCCGCCCTCAACCGCAGTACGGATCGCGCAGCCCGCGTCGGAACCGTGCTTGCAGTCGTGATACTTGCACTGATTAGCCAACCTCTCGATGTCGGCAAAGCGCTCACGAAGTGTGATTTCACTCGTCCACATCTGCACCTCTTTGATGCCCGGGTTGTCGATGATGATTCCGCCGTTGTTCAGCACAAGAAGCTCGCGCGCCGTGGTGGTGTGGCGGCCCTTGCCGGTGACTTCGTTCACTTCGTCGATCCACTGCCAGTCGTCGCCCAGTAGATAGTTCACGAGCGCCGACTTGCCCACACCGCTTGATCCGATGACGGCCACGGAGACGCCGCGCTTGATGAAGCTCTTGAGCGGGCGCAGTCCTTTTCGATTCTCGACGCTCGTCACATGCACCTCGGCCTCCGCATTGAGCGCGCGGATCGCCTCGGCTGCCGCCTGGTTTTGCGGGTCGGGATAAAGGTCAGACTTGTTCACCAGCACGATTGCCTTTGCACCGCTGCGGCCGATCACGGCAAAGTAGCGCTCCATGCGACGCGGACTGAAATCCGGCCCTGCGTCCGTGACCACGACGACGACAGACACATTGGCAGCGATCACCTGCTCCTCCGTGCTCTCACCCGCCTGCTTGCGGGAGAGGCAGGTCTGCCGTGTGAGCCGCGCGCGGATGACGGTCTCTTCATTCGCGCCGCCCACCTCGAGCGCCACCCAGTCGCCCACGGCGGGAAGATCGGCATCCGTCTCGGCATCGTGATAAACCTTGCCGCACATGATCACGACCTCGAACTCCTCGATCCTTTTGTTCTCAATCGTCAGGGCACCGTACGAGATCTTGTTGTCACGGATCAGCCGCGCCGGCTTCCAGCCTTTGAGGTGGAAGGGCGCGAACTCCGTTTCAAAGGCATCGTTCCAGCCAAGATCAGCAAGCGTCATCGGCGGCATCGTAGGCGATGGCGACACTCGGTGCAATCCGGGGAAACCGATGGTTTCCCTCCCTTGGAAACAGGCGGAAAGCAGCAGACGGACAAGTCCGGGCCAACAAATTGCAGCTTCTGATGAAACCTTGCATGGGTTCTGCTATGAGACTGAAAGACATGCCATTGAAGAACCTCGAAGACGCCATTGGATTTGCGCCAGCCGGAAAGACAACCCTCGACCGCGAGCGGTTGCTTGAGTTTGTGAACCTCAAGCTGGCCTCGAAGGGCTATGCGACTCCGGGAACGGTGACGTCGTCCCCTCTGCTGGACTTTGGCCGGTCGCTGCTGGCGAACTTCGAGGAGAAATTTCGCCTACTGGGTGAGACGCTTTGCCCGGCGGATCAGGCGATTCATGATTTTCTCGAATCCTACCTCGGCGGCGATGCTGCGGGGGTGTTTGATCACCGCGAGCCGCTGGTTCCGTCGGGAGCATTGATTCTGGAGAGGCATGGTTTGGCGCGTGAGTTGTCGCTCCCGCCGGACAGTGATTCGTTTGTGTCGCCGATCTTGTCTTCGTATCGGGTGCATCAAGGCGTGTGTCACAATCCGGCCAAGGATCGGCGCACAACGGAGGGCGTGTTTCATGTGGTAGAGGGCGGGCTGCCGATTCCGGCGGACAAAAAGGCGGTGCCGCGTGCGACGTTTGCGAGGCTGCTGTGGAGTGCGCTGCATCCGCCAGAGGAATTTCTGCGCCTGCCCTACACCGCAAATCTTCCGGAGGCGGATCAGGCGCGCACGTTTGTCTCGCTATTGATTCGTCCGTTGGTGTGCCCCGAAGTGCCGGGAGTGGTGGGGCGGAAGACGATGGAGATTCGCTTCTTTGCGCCCGGTGTGCTGGTGAGCAATCTGGACTTTGTCGAGTCGATCTTCGGCAATGCAGGCGATCCCTTTTTGCCGGAGAACGATGCGCGGCTTGATGCGGGAGGTTGGACCGGCCACACGGGTTGCGTGATCCTCGCCCCGCAGCTTTGCGGCTTGAAGAAAAAAGATCTCGCGCTGCCGCATGTCTCGGAGGCCACGGTCCAGCAGAAGCGCGACGGCATGTGCTGGGAGAACGAGGACGAACTCTACAATGACGGCATGGCATTCAAGATCGCCTGCCGCGATGCGCGCGGCGTGGCAGTCACGCTGATCGCTGACAGCTACTACGGCTACTGCAAGAAAGAGGTGAAGACGCAGATCAGCTACGCGGCGAACCTTTTCGGCCAGACCGAGGAAGAGCACGCGGGCGGCGCGCTGGCGTTTCCGAGCTTCGATCTCGGCGAGAATTTTCTGCTGAGCCAGTTCAACCGCGAGGTGAACCACACCTGGGCCGAGACGGTGAGTCTGCACGGGCATCGCATGACGGTGCAGCCGGAGGGATACGGCATCGACACCGAATGGCCGAACATCATTTACATTCCCGAGTCGTCAGAGATCTCGCTGCGCGATCAGTCGATCATCTGGACGAAGGAAGATGGAAGCACGTCGCGCATTCGATTGAAAGCGGGCCACACCTATGTGCTGCCGTCGGGCTACAAGATCGAGATGCAGCAGTCGGTGAAAGGCCAGCGCTGGCGGCTGATCGGCACGCAGGCTGAAGGCACGTTCTGCCACAAGCCCTGCACAGTGTCGGGCGGCGGGAAGTCGGAGATTTCCAAGTGTCTGTCGGACGCCATGATCACCGGGCCGGTGATCGTACGCGATTTCAAAGCTGACATGAAGCTGGCCGAAGAAGTCATGCAGCGCGATTACGGTGACCGCTTCAAGAACCCGCGCCAACCGAAGATGCCGAGCCGTCCGCTGCTCGCGCCCGAGCGCTCATTCGGCTCCGTGGTGCGCATCCTCACACCGTCGGATCGCTACACGGATGAGTACAATGAGTGGCTGGAAAAACTGCCGCGCCATGTGCGCGACCTCGTGCTGGTGATCAAGCGGCGCTATCGCCCCGAGTGGGGCGACGACTGGAAGCATCGTTTCAGCGTGGACACGATCGACGGGCTGCCGGGCTTTGAGCTGAAGTTCTACAATCAGAAGCTCGTCACGCGCTACCTGCGCATCGGTTTTGCGGAGGATGGATCGTGGCGTGTGTTCGGTCTGCGAAAAGACTTCGCGCCTGCCGTGAAGCTTCAGCGTGAGGACGACATTACGGCATCCGTGGTCGTGCCATCGTCCCAACTCAGCGGCTTGCATCCGCAGCTTGATGAGTTCGCGTACAAATTCTCGGCCAACTGTGAGTATCGCCTTTTCCAGCGGCCCGATGACGCGGTCATTCGTGGCTACGACCGAGTGACGGAGGCCGACTTCGCGCGCGGTGGGCACTTCTTCTCGAACTACGAACCCCTGCCCCGCTCACAGGCAGCCAACATGGCTGAGGACGTGGTGCGCTTCAGCCAATTCACCGCGCCGATGCAGGATCTGATCCATCGTGTGGCGGCGACGGAGCGGCCCGACTACTTCGTCTGCACGGCGAATCCGCGCCTCGTGGATGGAAAGCCGACGAAGAACCCGCGCTACTTGCAAACGCGGCTCGATCTCGAAGATCCGCGCGATGAATACCTCGCGGAAACAGGTGCGCGATTGTTCCGTCGCCTCACGCAATCGCAGCCTGTCCTAAATCCCGTCCATGCGGTGCTACCCGGCCGCCGCAACAATCCCGCCGACGGCGCGATGCGACCGCTCGCGGTCTATGGGCCCATCCATTACCAGGAGCTGCCCGAACTGTTCATGGACTTCGTCGCGAGTCTCACCGGCAAGTCGCCGTCCACGACGGGCGCGGGCTCTGAAGGCGCGCTGACAAAAAGTCCCTTCAATTGCCTGCGGCCCGTCCACGATCTCAATGACGCGCTCATCTCGTTCCTTCTGACCGGCGCGAATGGATTCAGCAGCGCGGCGGGACACATCGGGCGGAAGTTCCGCGTCGAGCACGACATCAGCCTCATCGTGCCCGAAGTGTGGAGCCGCATGCATTTGCACGAGCGTCAGCCCGAGTGGCTCATGAATACCGGCTGCCTCGAACCCGTGCGCGATTTCAAATGGGAAGGCCGCCACATTCCGGCGAGCCGCCTTGGCTTCCGCATCACGGAGCAGTTTGCGCAGCGGTTCTTCGGTCGCGTCTTCGCTGATCCTGGTGCGGTCTTCACCGAAGAGATGCTGCGGCCCGAGATTCAAAACGCGCAGGACTTTGTCGATGGCATCGAGCACATCGTCGAGGTCCAGCAGCGCGTGGCGCAGACCTATTTCACCGATGGCTCGGTGGACGCTGCGATTCCACCGCTCAAGGCGCTGCTGCACATCATGGCCAAGGGAGAATGGGAGGGGCTGACAGTGACTTCACCGGAGTTCCGTGACTTGTTCACTCGGGAAGCGCTGACTGGGAGCGAGTGGTATCGTGCCCGTCTCGACGCCAAGGTCCACGTTGAACGCCGCCTCTGGGCAAGACACGCGAACGATCTGCGGCGGTTCATCACCGCGCGGCAGACGCTCCGCACCGCCGAGCAGACGGACTTGAACATCAAGCTGGAACAAGCCGAGGCCGAACTCGTGAGACTGTCACAGCCCGATGCAGCGGATCACTTCTTCGGCACCATCGGCGCAGACCCGACGCTGATGGTCGCAGAATAGCGCAGTGGCGCCGCCACCTGGGGCTGCGCGCTGCACACGAAGGTGCTGCGCACTGTCTCAGGCAGCCGACAAGGCGGTTGCATTCGCACGCGCCGTGCGTTTACTCCTGCCCCTTCCCGCCCGGCGCACCGCTTGTCGGCGGCATTTACCTTCGCTTTCACCCTTCAACACCCGCACCACCATGAGCAACATCTACAACAACATCGTCGAAACCGTGGGCCGCACACCGCTGGTCAAACTGAACCGCGTCGCCGAAGGCGTGGATGCCACGGTGGCTCTCAAGTGTGAGTTCTTCAATCCGCTCGGCAGCGTGAAGGATCGTATCGGTGCGGCGATGATCGAAGACGCGGAGAAGCGCGGCGTCTTGAAACCCGGCACCACCATCATCGAGCCAACGAGTGGCAACACCGGCATCGCGCTCGCCTTCGTGGCGGCGGCCAAGGGCTACAAGCTCATCCTCACGATGCCCGAGACCATGAGCCTTGAGCGCCGCACGCTACTCGCGCTGCTCGGAGCCGATCTCGTACTCACCGAAGGACCGAAGGGCATGAAGGGTGCGATCGCCAAGGCCGAAGAGCTTTTGAAGGAGACGCCAAACTCCTGGATGCCGCAACAGTTTGAAAATCCCGCGAACCCAGCGATCCACGCGAAGACAACGGCGGAGGAGCTTTGGGCCGACACGGACGGCAAAATCGACATCCTCGTCGCCGCCGTCGGCACTGGCGGCACGATTACCGGCTGCTGCGAAGCCATCAAGCCGCGCAAAGCCAGCTTCCAAGCAATCGCCGTCGAGCCAGAGGCCAGCCCGGTCATCAATCAAACTCTCGCTGGTGAAACCGTGCAGCCGGGCCCGCACAAGATCCAGGGCACCGGCGCTGGCTTCGTGCCGAAAAATCTTCATCTGAAGGACGCCGCTGGAAATCCTCAGATCGTCGAGTGCATCAAGGTCAGCAATGACGACGCATTCGCCATGGCCCGCCGCCTTGCCAAGGAAGAAGGCATCCTCGTCGGCATCAGCACCGGAGCGAATGTCGTGGCCGCATTGCAGGTGGCGAAGCGCCCCGAAAACAAAGGCAAGCTCATCGTCACCGTCGCCTGCTCCACTGGCGAACGCTACCTCTCCACCGCCCTCGCCGACGAGGCGCGCGCCAAGGTCGGAGCTTGAGGTGAGCATTGAACACTGAACGCTCGACATTGAACATTGAATGGCGAGCACTGATTTCTGAATACTGAATACTGACCCGACCACATGTCCAACGACCAGCCCCTCCAGCATCATCACGGCGAAATCCAGCATCACGAAGACACACCCGTCACTCCGACGGAAGCTTTTCTTGAGAAGAACTTCCGAACGATCGTCCTCGTTGCAGTGGTGGCTGTCGCTGCCGTCGCCGTGATCGGAATGATCCGCTACAAGACGCACCAGACCGCGCTTGCTGCGGCTGAGCAAGTCTCGTCGGCGAAGACCGTGGAGGACTGTGATCTCGTCGCGCAAAAGTATCCCGGATCAATCGCCGCAGGCAACGCCGCTCTCCTCAAAGCCGACCTGCTCTGGAAGGCTAACAAGAAGGACTCGGCCGTTGGCACGCTGAAGGAGTTCACCAAGAGCTTCCCGAAGCACCCCTTCTTCCTCAGTGGACTCATGGGGTTGGCGTCCAAGCTCGAATCCATCGGCGACAAAGCCGAGGCAAAGGCCATCTATGAGCGTCTGACCGGAGAGTTCGGAAAATCCGAGTTCGCGCCGCTGGCCCAGGCTCGTCTGGGCGACATGCTTTGGGCGGATGGCAAGGACGACGAGGCGAAGAAGCTCTTCGAATCGCTGCCAAGCAAGTATCCGGGCGAACTCAGCGTAGGAGTGAGCCAGAGCCGCCTCGACCTCATCGCCGCCGGCCTGCCCACGAAGGAAGTCGATGGCCCGCCGCAACCGAAGAAGGAAGACAAACCCGCCGATCCAAAGACGGGTGCAAATCCGATCCAGATCACCCCAGGAGGCGTCACCCCAATCAAGCTGGATGCAGGCCTCGGCGCAAAAGGCACCATCAGCCCAACGACAAACCTCACACCACCCGGCACCACTCCCGGTGTCGCCACAAAGCCGAATCCGCCACCGCTGACGCCAGCTCCCACCGCGCCGACCACGGTCAAAATGATCGACCCCAGCAACGCGGCTCCGTCGCCGACAAAGCCAGCGGAGCCCCCCACAATCAAGCTCGGCCCACCTGTGCAACAGCCCCCGGCACCTCCCAGCACTCCAGCCGTGAAACCCACGGCCCCCGCCACGCCTCCGGTTCCAGCAGCACCAGAGGTTCCAGCAGCACCAGAGGTTCCTGCTCCAACAGGTGGTGACGCGAAGAAATAAGCAGCGGCCACTTCAGCAGGCTTTGATCAGGTCCAGCGTGCCCGACGCCGACAGATCGCACACAATACGGCGCAGCAGCCGCGACATGTGAATTGCGGGATTCTTATTCCAACCCAGGGCGAAACCCCACGTCTGACTCGCCACGTAGCTCCGGGGGCTTTCGTCGAG
>Ga0075163_10007019_pt1 | contig 14933 bp, 13 predicted proteins | sample JI1023141ADNA_FD_71478 | JGI IMG/M metagenome (GOLD analysis project Ga0075163, IMG submission 71478) | Wastewater effluent complex algal communities from Wisconsin, to seasonally profile nutrient transformation and Carbon sequestration -... | ecosystem: Engineered > WWTP > Effluent > Algae...
TATTTTTTTCTGTATAGGACACGTGGAAGCAAAACAAATGCATTCAGGTAAAAGAAACCGATCAGCACAAGGTCATTTATCCTAAAGGCAATAAATTTCGCTGTTTCATTTTCAGGTAGTCTTTGCTGGTGTTGTTCTGCGCTGTAAGTGGGTCTTAGGAGGTAAGGCAACGAAAACAGTAACACCCATGCTGTTATATGCATGGTGATGATGGCCCATTTTTCGTTGTACCAGGCTTTTTTCATGCTGCCAAATTAATCATTCCTTCTTGCCAGGCCTGCTGGTTGCGACGTAATGCTGTTTTCCCGCTACCATTTCCTGGTATCAGCAATCAAAACATTAAAACAGGTTGCTTGAAATATTTCTAACAAATAAAAAGTATTTATAAAGAACCTCTACCCATTTAGGAAAATTCCTTTGATTATAGCAATATAATCACCAGTTTCTGCTACTTTTGCCCCGCAAAATAATATACTATGCAACTGTCCTCTCTATTAGACCGCTTTGCTGAACCCGAAACATTAAAAATGGCAAAACTGGGCCGGGAACTCCGTGCCAAAGGGGTTGATGTGATCGACCTGAGTTTGGGTGAGCCAGACTTTGATACACCACAACATATTAAAGATGCCGCTATTAAAGCCATCAATGATAACTGGAGCCATTATACGCCGGTTCCAGGTTTTTTAGACCTGAGAGAAGCTGTTTGTACCAAATTAAAAAGGGATAATAACCTTGACTATAAACCCGAAAACATCGTTACTTCCACAGGTGCCAAGCAAAGTTTGGCGAATGTAATTTTGGCCTTGGCAGATGAAGGAGATGAAGTGATCATACCAACACCTTATTGGGTAACTTATTCGGAACTGGTGAAAATTGCCAGGGGAAAGGTGGTGGAGATACGCTCTACTCTGGAAAGCGGATTTAAAATTACACCTGCTGAACTGGAAGCAGCCATTACACCCAAAACAAGAGTGTTCCTGTTTTCTTCCCCCTGCAATCCCTCCGGTGCTGTGTATAGTAAAAAAGAACTGGAAGGACTGGCGGAGGTATTCAGAAAGTATCCCAACGTTTACATCATTGCGGATGAAATTTATGAGTACATCAATTTTGTTGGTAAGCATGAAAGTATAGCCCAGTTTGAAGACCTTAAGGACAGGGTGATCATCGTGAATGGTTTGAGCAAGGGTTTTGCCATGACCGGCTGGAGGCTGGGTTATATTGCAGCTAATGTCGACATTGCCAAAGCATGTGAAAAATTACAGGGACAATTTACCAGCGCCACCTGTTCTATTGCTCAAAAGGCAGGCGTAGTAGCACTTACCACAGATCTGAAACCTTCATTTGAAATGACTGAAGAGTTTACCCGGAGAAGGGCAAGAGTGCTTGAACTGATCGAGGATATTCCCGGTATAAAATGCTTTGCACCTGAGGGGGCGTTCTATATTTTCCCGGATGTGAGTTATTATTATGGAAAACGTGATGGGGACAATGTGATCACCAATTCAGCAGATTTCTCTATGTACCTGCTGAATACAGCACATGTGTCATCCGTAATGGGAGAGGCTTTTGGTGAGCCCAACTGCGTTCGTTTTTCTTTTGCGAACAGTATGACGAATATAGAGCGTGCATGGGAAAGGATTAAAGCAGCGTTGGCGAAATTGAAGTAGAAATTTTTTAATACTTATTTTGCATATTATAAAAAAACAACCGGTGCATTAACCGGTTGTTTTTATTTTTAAATACTTTTTTCTTCCTCCCACTTTGCTCTTCCCCATCCTTGTATCACATGTTTTTCACTGTGATAAGAAGAACGCACCAAGGGGCCGCTCTCCACATAGTCAAAGCCCATGGTATAACCGATCTCCCTCAATTCCTTGAATTCATCCGGGTGTACAAAACGATCAACACGCAAATGCTTTTTTGTCGGTTGAAGATATTGACCAATCGTGATCACATCAACATAGCTATCACGCAGGTCCTGCATGGTTTGTATCACTTCCTCCTTTGTTTCACCAAGACCAAGCATGATGCCGCTCTTGGTTCTCATACCGCCTTCTTTTAACGTACGCAGGGTTTCCATACTGCGCCAGTATTTTGCCTGTATGCGTACCTGTTTGGTCAGCCTTTCTACTGTTTCAATATTGTGGCTCACTACTTCTGGTGCGGCCTCTATTACACGCTGGATGCAATCTTTATCAGCCCTGAAGTCGGGTATCAATGTTTCTAAAGTGGTGGATGGATTAAGCGCTTTTACGGCTTTGATGGTATTGTACCAAATGATACTTCCCTGGTCGGCCAGTTCATCTCTATCCACTGAAGTAAGCACCGCATGTTTCACTTTCATCAAATGAATAGCTTCCGCTACCCGTTGAGGTTCGTCCCAGTCAACAGGTTCGGGTTTGCCGGTTGCTACAGCGCAAAAACCACAACTGCGGGTGCAGATATTGCCCAGTATCATAAACGTGGCCGTGCCCTCTCCCCAGCATTCACCCATATTTGGACAATTGCCACTTTCGCAGATGGTATGCAGTTTATGCTGGTCAACTAAATTTCTTACGTGTTTGTATTCTTCTCCAATGGGAAGCTTCACTCTTAGCCAGTTGGGCTTCTGGATCTTTTGCTCTACCACTCCATCAATAACGGGTAACTCTGTCATCTCTTAATCCTTTTTCTATTAACGCCTCCGGCCAAATACCAGGGCAACATATACATTCAAAAAAAAGCTTTTTTGCTTTGAAAAAACCAGCTGGGGTATTTTGCTGAAATAATATTCTCCTGTAACACCCACTTCCAGTGCACTCACCACTTCATTATAACTGCCATAGTCAAACCGGAGAGCTGCCTTAGCATAGGCGCCGGGTTTCACCTGTATTTCGTTCCAGCCTTTTGTAAATCCTGATGAGGCAACAAAAAGATCATTTAACAGGCCGGAGTTGGTGAAGTTTGTGCTGTCTGCACTGTCATACTTTATAGATTTGCGGCCGCCGGTGGCGGTATCATTTACTTCAAGATAGTAGGGCCGAAGCAAGCCAAGCGACAGGCCACCACCAAAATTACCGGTAACCGCCACACCATTTTTATTGCTTTTATTACCAAACAGGATCTGCTGCTGCACGCCCAGTTTTAAAGGATAGAAATAATTTATTTTACCATAAATAAAAGGGGAAGCGGGGGCAAAAGGGTTGGCCTGTTTTTTCTCTTTGGGGTCTTTCCTTTCGGAAAAATCTATTTGAAATAACAGGGCCTTTTTTATTGACTGTGCCCTGCCATGCTCGTAGAAAAAACCATAACCATCGTTCGTAAGTTTAAAACCAAACACATTGTGTTTATGATAGGCTATCACGCCCTCTTCTTCCTGTTTGATAAGGGCATTCACCCTTTGCCTGCGTTCATCCTTACGGTCTTTTTTTGATTTTTGTGCAGATACAGATAAACTCAGTGATATTGCGAAACAAAAGAATAGTACTTTGTGCATGGTGATTTTTTGCTTACGTAAATTTATACAAAAATAGTACAATGACAGCAACCATTCAATATGAAGGAAATTTAAGGTGTAATGCCATTCATTTGCAAAGCGGTTCCCCAATAGAAACCGACGCCCCCACCGATAACAAAGGGAAGGGAGAAAGGTTTTCTCCCACCGATCTTGTGTGTACCGCACTGGGTACTTGTATGATAACAACCATGGCTATCCGGGTGGCTGATAAAGACATTGAATTAAAAGGAACCACCGTGGAAGTTAAAAAGCATATGCTGGGCAATCCCCGGCGTATTGGAAGGATTGATGTGGTGGTTACTTATCCGGCAGATCTGCAATTAAGTGCACACGATAAAGATTTCTTAAAAGATATTGGCGATAACTGTCCTGTGATGAAAAGCATACATCCGGATATTGAGGTAAAGGTGGAATATAAGTGAATTTGAAAATGAGAAAATTTGAAAATTTGAAAATTTGAAAATGGGAAAATGGGCTGATTTGCTGATGTGCTCATTTGCTAATGGTTGAGGTAAGAACCTGGTTTTTGTTTTTGGCTGCATCACAGGGTATGAAAATGTGAAAATAAAAAAAATGAAAATGGGGAAATTGGAAATTTAATAGTACAACCAGCAGTTAGCATACTCACCCCCAACTGTAAACCCTAAACCTTAAACCTTAAACTTTAAACCCTTACTCCCTTTTCATAATATTATTACCCACCGCACATTCCAGGCAGCGCTTATGATTGCAATAGCTGTTTTTAAGCTGTATGAGGGCTTGCGAAGCAAAAGCTGAGGGTATATTGATGCCTGCATCGCTGAATACTTTGGTGATATTATTCTTTTCAGCGGTTATTTCTTCCAGCCAGGCAAGTGCTTTTTCCTTGTATTTATTTTCTTTAAAGTAATGGCCGTAGGCAAAAAGCACCGGCACCACGGTATTGATCAGTATGTTGTCAGTCATTTGTTTGCCCAGCTTCTTTTCCTGGTAGCACGAGGCTTCATCCGGCATATAATGATAATGCCAATGATCATTTGCGGTAACATCCAGCATTTTTTTTATTTCTTTCAGGGAAGCTGCCGCAATGATCCTGGAGAAAAGGTGGGAGCTTTGATGTATCAGCATGGCCAGTTGCGCCAGTCTCACAGAAGGGAAATTGGAAGGCCGCATCCTTAAATAATGTAGAGCAATATTTATTGGCTGCAGCTTGTATTTATTTTTTAAGAACATATATTCTTTCTGCAGCATTTTGCCATAGGCTTCTTTAAAATCTCCCTGCATTAAACCGGCCTGCCCCAACAATAAAGCCTCCAGCTGATGAATTTGATTTTTGTGTTTCGCCAGTATGCTAACGGGAAGGCTTATAGCAATTTTTTCAAAGGCCTCCGCATTTACTTTGATGCCAAAGTTGGTTGCCAACATGCGCCAAAAAGTTTCCTCCCAATGATTATTGGTGGTTGCAAAGTGGAGGGCTGCTTTTTGAGATTTTTCTATCAGCCTTTCCACCAGCAACCGTTGTTGCCAGCTGCTCCAGATAAATTCATCTGCCTGGTTGATCAGTTTTTCACAAGGTATAGCAGAAGGAGATTGCATGAGGCTGTTGTATTTTTCAATCAACAGGCTGCTTACCCTGTGCTGCAGCTCCAGTACAGGAAAGGGCAAATTCAGATCCACATCATCTTTCCATACCACATGCAATATGATGTTCTTATAATTATCATCTTCGCTGTGTTTGTGGTTGTTCCAGCCGGAAGAGTTGATGTGCAGTTCTACGTTGCCGGCCCAGGTTGTTTGGCCCACTTTTATTTTTGCATCAAGAAAATCCGGGCCCTGGTTTTTATTCAGCGTGCCGGCGTGGAGAATTACAATGTTTTCATTTTGTTGTGTGGCAAGTGCAGACAAATTAAAATACTGGAATTGCCAGATATACTGAAGCAGCCGTTCATTCATAACGAGTAATTAAGTTAAAGAAAAATCAACAAAGGCTGCTTAAAGCTACAACATTTGGAGCTGCTGTACAACACGGCTGATGGGTAGTCCCATTACATTATAAAAATCACCATTAATGGATTTGATACCCACCACACCAATCCATTCCTGTATGGCATAGGCACCAGCCTTATCATAGGGCTGGTATTTATCTGTATAAAATGCAATCTGTTCTTCCGTCAGGGAATGAAATTCAACCTGGGTACTGTCTGCAAAGGCAATTTCCTTTTCGCCGGCAAGAATAACAACACCTGTTAACACTTCATGTTTAGTACCACTTAGTTTTTTTAAAATTGCGATGGCGTCATTCCTGTCTGCAGGTTTGCCAATTACCTCATTTTCCAGTACCACGATCGTATCAGCTGCAATAATCACCAGGTCTTCCTTTTGCTGCAGTGATTGCTGTACCGCCCGGGCTTTGTTTTTAGCTATATAAATGGAAACTTCTTCCATGGTCAATCCTTCCGGATAAGACTCATCCGCATCACTCACCACCACTTCAAATGGAATTTCGGCCCACTCCAGTAATTGTTTGCGTCTTGGTGATTGCGAAGCCAGTATTATTTTTTTATTTTCCATACGGGTCATAGGTATATTTTAAGCAACAGCATCGACAGTATGCCTGCCAGCATCACTAATTTTAGCTGGCTGCTGATCTTGTGGTATGCCTGGCTGTTTTGTGCTTTATAAAAGGTTTTCAAAATCGTTATCAGAGGGATGATCAGCAAAACAATGGAATATAAAGCGTACATCCACCAGCCTTTTTGCAGCATATAAATGATGATAATGGCAATAGAGCCTGCCAGTACTACCATCCACACACCAACAAAGACTTTTGCTGCGGGTATGCCCCACATGATCGGCATTGTCTTACATCCATACCGGGCGTCACCCTCCATATCTTCTATATCCTTTACTACTTCTCTTACGAGAGAAATAATAAAAGCAAAACCGGCATACAAAGCAGCAAATTTAAATACCTGGTTCATGGCGGTAATAACATCGGGGTGCTGCCGGAACGGATTAAGGTATACCGTGTTCACTGCAAAATAAAGTACAATGATGGTCCAGGCCGTGAGAACTGAAATGATGACATTACCACTTAATAATTTCTTTTTAAAAGTGGTAGAGTATACCCACAGCAACAAGGCACAACCAGCGTTGGCAAAAAAGATGATCAAACTTGTTTTTAATCCAACATAAAGGCTCAGCACAAGACCTGCCATAGTGAGAACGATGTGCCAGATAATGGCCCATCGTCTTTTTATCATTTTTTCCACCACCATTTTATCCGGTTTATTCACCCTGTCGATGTTGATATCAAAATAGTCGTTGATAATATAGCCAGCAGCTGCAATCAAAACCGAAGCCAGCACCAACAGGGCAAAAACGGGAAGCGTAAGCTTTTGTCTTAACTGGTCATAAGCAGCAGGCAGCACCGGAAATATCACCGCGTAATAAAATAATGCTTGTGTGAGCGCAATGAACAACAGGTTTGGCCAGCGGATAAGCCTGAAGAAAGAACCTGCTAATTTCATACTGCTGATTTAAAGTTGCCAAAATTACGTTTATAAACAAGACATTCACAGCAGTTTATTAATTTAACATCAGCTAATGTGCAGTATTTACAGGCTTTAAAAAAAAACTTTAAAAAAATTGATGAAAAGGTTTTTTGACTAATTTTAGCCCTTTCAAAGATTGCATACCAATACTAACTGTTTCTATACCCGGTAGCGATCATACATATTAAACAACTGCAAATGAACCAAATTTACCAGGGCACAAAATCATTTCGTTTTTCGTTTTTTTTGTTGATAACCGCATTGTTTTGTAATGGTGTGAGTGCGCAAACTTTGTCTACGATTGGGGGAACTAACTATAATGGGGCTTTTATTTTTGGGGCTCCTGGCGCAATCACTTTTGTTGTTCAAAATGCCAATACTACTTCCCGTGTTCTTACTAAAGTGGATTATTTTGCTGCGGCAGATCAACCCGATAATACTTACAGTTTGTGGTTTACAGCTACTTCTTTGTCTGGTAATCCCAATATTATTGCGCCCGTTTGGACGCTTGCAGCTACAGGTGTACCCGTGACTGCTGCTGCGGATGGCATTATAACGGTGCTTGATAATATTAACGTGGTAATACCTGCCAATACACAATATCGTTTTGCTTTAACAACTACCGTGGGTATCAGGTACTCAGGAACTAATGCCAATAACCCGGCACCCGCCCCCAATAACTTCTCTGCCGGCGGTCTTACTTTAAGGCTTGGTAATAGCCTTGTAGGAGGTTTGCCAGTAGGTTATGGCGGTGGTACACCGATGCCGGCAAATAATAACAGGTATTTTACAGGATCTTTGTTTTTCACTACCTGTTCCAGTACGGCACCCGCTTCAACCCCCACCATTACTCCCGACACAGTTATCTGCGGTGAAGGTTCGGCTGCTACATTAAGAATAATCAATGGTGATCTAAACGGCGCAGGATCCTGGAGATGGTATACCGGCAGCTGTGGTGGCACATTTATAGGAACCGGTACCAGCATCACAGTAAATCCAACTGTTAATACCACCTATTATGTTCGTGGTGAAGGTGGCTGTGCAACTGCGGCCGGATCATGCGGTTCTACTGCTATTACAGTAAGAACAAAACCGGGCACACCTACCATTGCAGCAATAGCACCTATATGCCAGGGTGATCTTGCACAGCTGGTGATCAATCCGGTTACCCTCGGTACTACACCAATACCTGACAGTGTAACTGTGAATTCAAATGCTATCTCAATTGCGGTGCCTGATAATATCGGAACCGGGGCCAGCACATCTTTAACGATACCTGCATTACCTTTTGGATCTCAAATGACTGGAGTGGACGTAACATTAAATATGGTTCATACTTATCCAGGTGATATGATCTTCCACCTGCAGGCTCCTAATGGAAATATTGCGAACTTATATAAGTATAACGGGGGCACTTTTACGGGAAACTCCGGCGACATGCCTAATGCAGGTTGGTTTAACGCTGTAACAAGTTCGGCTGGAACAGTTGCCTACAATACAATTGATACTCCTTACCGTTATAACGCCGGTGTTTTATTTGCTCCTGACCTTTTAAATAGTGCGGCTGGTGTTCCTGTAGAAAATCCGGATGGTTTTATCTCCAATGCAGTTGACATGTCTGAACTATACAGCGTACCAAGCGGTACCTGGACGCTTGCCATGTCAGATGGTGGACCTGGTGACCTGGGCACACTGACAGGCTGGTCTATTAAAGTTAAGTACAACAGGTTCCAGCAGATCCCTGCACAAGCTGCAGTATGGACGCCCGGTGCCACTTTGTTTGTTGATGCAGCGGGTACCATTGCATATGACGGCACCACTCCAAGAATGGATATTTATGCTAAACCAAACACTACAACAACTTATACAGCCACTTCTGTGCTAAATGGTTGTTTCTCTGATCCAACCAATGTAAGCGTGACCGTTAATATACCTTCAACATTTTCAAATGCTAATCTTCCGGTAAATACCACGATTTGCGAATTTGGCACAGCAGCGTTTGAAGTGACAGCTGCAGGAACTAACCCAACTTACCAGTGGCAAACAGACAGGGGAACGGGCATTTTTGAAAATATTACTGACAATGCAAACTATGTGGGAACAACCACTGATTCATTAACAGTTAAAGGAGCACCGGCTTCCTGGAATGGCTATAAGTATCATTGTTTACTTACGAGTACTTCGCCATGTACAAGCGTTGTTACATCAAACGATGCAGTGCTTTCTGTGAATCCAACACCAACGGTTATATTATCTGCTGAAAAAACTGCTTTATTGCCGGGTAATATATCCACGCTCAATGTGAGCTCTACTCCAGCTGGCGCTTCTTATAGCTGGATGCGCAATAACCTTCCATTTGACGGATCAACATCCTCTTCATTTGACGCTACCATTGATGACCAGGGGCTTTATAAAGTTACTGTAACGGACGTAAACGGTTGTATTGGAACATCCAATGAACTTGAAATTTCAGACTCTGTAACATTAAAGCTGTTCATCTATCCAAATCCAAGTGAAAATGGAAAGTTCTCAGTTAGTTACTACAGTCTTAAAGGAAATGTGTTACCGCGTATCCTTACGATTTATGATTCTAAAGGAGCACTCGTGCTAAAGAGGACTTTCACACTTAACACGCCATACCAGCGTATGGAAGTGGACTTTAGTGGTTTAAGCAAGGGCATTTACTTTATCAACCTGCTTGACCGTTCGGCTAAACGTATTGCCACAGGTAAAGTGATCGTGAAATAATTTTCAAGTCTGTTTATAGTCAATCCCGGTTCGCAGAACCGGGATTTTTTTTGGAAATAGCTTCTGCTTTTTTGCCAGTTGCACGCATCTTTTTCCTGGGTTCTATGTGCTTCCTGATTGTGTAGTTTGAGTACGCTGGCAACGTTTCCGTAACTTTTAATTTTACTTAACATGCAGTGGTATAGTTTTGAAAAGTACTGTTGAAAAAAATAATATGAAAAAGATATTTACGCTGATTGCTTTTTTATCTGTTGCGTTCATTGCAACTGCTCAAATAAAAGATATTGCCTATTACACTGCAAAAGCGCCTTTTAAAATGCCGGCTGTGCCAGTTCCGGTGTTCAGCGATAAAATTTTTTCTATAAAAGACTTCGGTGCTGTTGGTGATGGAAAGACGCTCAATACAACTGCATTTGCCCAGGCTATTGAAGCCTGTAACAAGGCAGGTGGCGGAAAGGTGCTGGTTCCGGCTGGCAAATGGATAACCGGGCCCATTGAGTTAAAAGCAAATGTTAACCTTCATACAGAAAAAAATTCGCTGGTGCAGTTTACGGCCGACCGTACGCAATATCCCATTATCAATATGAGTGGTGATGCTAAAACTTTTGTGGTGGCTTCTCCCATTTATGCTTACAAAGCCGATAATATCGCCATTACAGGTGATGGGGCTTTTGACGGCGCTGGTGAAAGCTGGCGGCCGGTTAAAAAGAATAAAGTAACGGCTGCAGCATGGGATGAATTGAAAAAGTCCGGTGGTGTGGTAAGTGCAGACGGGAAAATCTGGTGGCCTTCTTACGACGCTATGAATGGCGAGTCATATGTAGCTTCTATAAAGGAAAAGAAAGAAATAAAAGCAGATGATTATATAAAGGCCAGGGATTTTCTCAGGCCATATATGCTGTATTTTATACAATGCAAAACTATTTTGATCGAAGGCGTTACTTTACGCAATTCTCCCAAGTTTGTTTTTTATCCCAGCCGCTGTACCGATCTTACGATTTCTGGAATATCAGTATTCAATGAATGGTGGGCACAAAATGGTGATGGTATTGATATTAGTGCCTGTAAGAATGTGGTGGTGTATAATAGTGCTTTAAGTGTGGGCGATGATGGTATATGTATGAAAAGCAGCCGGGGGAACAAAGCGGCTGGTGAAGCAATGCTTCAGAATATATTGATCGCTAATTGTGTTGTATACAGGGCACATGGAGGCTTTGTAATAGGTAGTAACACAGACGGTGGCATGCAGAATATTTATGTTGTGGATTGTGATTTTGAAGGATCTGATATTGGCATTCGTGTAAAAAGCAACCCGGGCAGGGGAGGGTTGGTGAAAGATATTTATATAGAAAATATAAGGATGAAGAACATAAAAGAGGAAGCGATATTGTTTACAACCTACTATGAAGATATGCCTGCTGGTAAATCTGCTCCCAATAACAATGGTGGAGAAGCAGAGGATGGCAAAATTCCGCACTTCACTAATTTCCATATTAGTAATGTGGTATGCGAAGGAGCCGAAACAGCTATTTCAATGACAGGCTTGCCTGGCACACCTGTGGACTCAATTTACCTTGAGAACGTAAGTATCACGGCAAAGAAAGGATTTGTATCAACTGATGCAAAAGATATTTTTATGAACAAAGTGGTACTCCAGGCGGCAAAGCCATTGTTTAAGTTAAAAAATAGCAGCAATATTTTGCTGGATGGAAAACCCGTAGAAGAATAAGTTTGGATATCCTCAACAATAACCCGGGCACCACAGTTGCAGGAGCTTATAGTTGCCATTAAACATAGTAGTTATCAACAGTAGAAATAGAAAGTCCTCCCGGGGAGCCGGAAGGACGATACTTAAATCATTCAGTAATTCTAATAGACAGTTTTTTTACCAGGAGTTATTCATATCCTAAAAAAACTGTAACAGAATCCTATTAATACATACTCTTTTCACAGGTAATCCTATTGGACAAAAACGGGTAATAACAGATTCTTTACAAGTTCCATAAAAATCATGCTCATTCACTGATACCTGGAAATTATATTAAAGTTCAAAAAATTATGTAACCAGTATTTCCTCTTATCCGCTAACTGTCCTTTAAACCTCGCTGAGTTGTTTGATCATTTTCAATGCTTCTGGAAATGCAGCATTAAGATATCCTGCAAATTCTTTATTCCCGTCATCCACCGTAAGCACAATATCCAGTTGTGTACCCGCATCCTTATTTGCAAGAAAATAGCGTTCAGTTCCATCCTTCCAGTTTTTCTTTACTTCTATCCCGTCTTTTATTTCTCCCAGGTGCCTGAAGCTCATTTCTGTATTGGGTATCATCTTTTCAATAATCCCAAACATGCCATTTTTGTCAGGGGTGAGAAATTTAATTTCGGCGCCTTCTTCCCAGTAGCTCTCTGCATATGAACCCTCCATAAAGGCAGACGACCATTTCCGGTATGTTTCATCTGCCCATAAAACCTGCCATACCTTTTCCCTTGGGGCAACTATGTGTGCCGAATAATTTAAAGTGATCATAACAATAATTTGAGATTAATCAAGTGTAACATGCATATAAACGTACTTCAAACTACTTGCCAGGATGTGTTAATTAACCAGCATCCGGTATGTTCGTTTCCACCAGTTTTTTCAGTTTTTCCAGTGATTCCTGCCAGCCCAAATAGCACATTTCGGCAGGTATAACAGAGGGGATGCCTTCCTGTATTATTTTTATTTCTGTTCCGCAGGAAACTTTCGTCAGCCATACTGATGTAGTCATTTCACCTGGCAGGCCCGGGTCATCGAACCTGTCGGTGTTTTTAATAAATTCATTTGGAATGATCTCTGTATACTTTCCTCCAAATGAATGCCCGTTACCAGTGGAGAAATTTATAAAAGACATCCTGAAATGGCCGCCTGTCTTAAACTCCAGTTGCTCTACAGTACATAAAAATCCATATGGTGGCAACCACCAGGCCAGTGCGTTTGCATCTCCAAATGCACGGAAAACTTTTTCAGGGGCTGCGGTAAAAACACGGTGTAAGGTTACGCTGTTGTTTGACATAATATTCGCTTTTAATAATTTTTGAAATGGATGTAATGCTTCTCCTGTTAAATGATGCAGCTGAATAACAGCAACGGTCTGGAGATGACAAAGGTAGAAGGGTGAATCTATTGTGCAAGGGGGCAGGCCGACAAATAGAGGGGGCAAAACCGGCGGTACTGATGTAGCAATATTTCTACATCTGATTCCATTATTGAACTATCTCCTGTTATGCTGTTATTAGGGATCTTTGTGGTGTAAGAATTTTAATATCCATTATCAGAATCCAGTATCCAAAGGAAAACCAAATTGTTTATTTCTGAGGTCCGTTTTATCCAAACCTATGAAAATGATGCAGTGTTTTAGCTGCTGTTTAAAAACCATCTTTATGAAAAACCTTCAGCAATGAAGGTTTTTTTATGTGGGGTGTTCCTGAACCTGGGTCTGTTGTAAATCTAACTATTGGAGTTTCCATAGTTTTAAATCCTGCGGCGAAGTTTTGCGTAAACATTAGTACCGTCAACTATTCATTCTTCAATATAAATTTCCTTAATAAATTCAGGGCATTCATTGCTGTTAGCATTATATTTCTTTCCCTGTCGAACCGGAAATAAAATTTATGGGTAACAATTTTCTTGTTATCGCCAACAGCCACCCATACGGTGCCAACAGGTTTGTCTTCAGTGCCACCGCCCGGGCCCATGATTCCGGAAACAGCAATTGTATAATCGGTACCGGTGTTTTTTAATGCACCCTTTGCCATTTGTATTACCACTTCCTCACTTACAGCACCCAATGTTTCCAATGTATCTTTTTTAACGCCCAGCAGATCCTCTTTTGCTTTGTAAGAATAACTCACCACACTGCTGTCATAATAAGCAGAAGCACCTGCTTTGGCCGTGAGCAAACTGGCAATATAGCCACCCGTGCAACTCTCAGCAGTACTAACTGATTTTTTTCTTTGCAACAGTAATTTTGCCAGTACATCCTCCATCGGCTCATCTTCATTCGTAACCAGGTAGTCTTTTACAGCTGTTTGCAAAATGGCAAATAAGTCATCCACTTCTTTATCAATAGCCTCCTTATTAAAACCTGTTGAACTGAGCCGAAGACGTACCATACCATAGTTAGGCAGGTAAGCCAGTTTGATATGTGCCGGTAAGGCTTCTTCAAAATCCTGTATCATGTCGGCAAGCATGGATTCGCCAATGCCAAAGGTGAGCAGGGTACGGTGAGCAATATGCGGAAAAGAAAACAGCCTTAAAAGGGAGGGAATTACATCTGCAGTAATCATGCCTTTCATTTCATGCGGCACTCCCGGCATACTGATAAATATCTTTCCTTCTTTTTTAAAGAGCATACCAGGTGCAGTACCTCTTTTGTTTTGCAATACAGTGCATACATCCGGTACTTCAGCCTGCTTAATATTTCTATCGGTAAGCGGCCTGCGAAAAACAGTTTCAAAAAGATATTGCACATTTTCCAGCGCTGCAGTATCCGTCACCAGTTTGCCATTAAAATATTTGCAGAGCAGTGGCTTGGTGATATCATCGGCTGTTGGGCCAAGCCCGCCCGTTATGAGGATAATATCCGCATGCCTGCTTTCTTCATCCAGTGCGGTCCATATTTCGTTCCATACATCGCCTACTGCCACACGCCTGCAGACACGAATGCCGGCCTTGTTCAGCTCCTGCGCCATCCAGGCGCTGTTGGTATCTATCACCTGTCCTATTAAAAGTTCGTCACCGATGGTGATAATACTTGCCTGTGTTATTTGCATGAAAAAAATGACATTTAGAATTCAACTTTCCGGTAAATATCGCTTAACAAAATTTGCTGGTCAATTGTTGATATATGTAGACAACAGATAGCCCGGCAATCAGGAGTACCTTGCATAGTGATGATCTTTAAAGTCATCAGTTCATAATTTTTTGTTGTTTTTCTTGCTGCTTCCAAAGAATTCTCCGGCAGAGAAGTAATGGTATTTTAGTGCTGGCTCCCTGGTTATCTTATCCATTGTCAAATTTACTGGTTATTCATTAGCTGAGTTCCGGCTGAACCCGCAAAACAACGAAACAGCCATTATTCAAAAGTTACGCCGTCATACACATCCTTCAACAACAA
>Ga0075163_10007021_pt1 | contig 14932 bp, 14 predicted proteins | sample JI1023141ADNA_FD_71478 | JGI IMG/M metagenome (GOLD analysis project Ga0075163, IMG submission 71478) | Wastewater effluent complex algal communities from Wisconsin, to seasonally profile nutrient transformation and Carbon sequestration -... | ecosystem: Engineered > WWTP > Effluent > Algae...
GGTTTTGCCTTTGCTTTCGGAACGGCCTTGTCGTTCTAATATCACGCTTCTACAAAAAGGGCCGATCTTATGGATCGGCCCTTTTTTATTGCTCGCGGGTAATCTCTAGCGTCCCCCTGAAACAGGAAGCATGCTTCCCGTCACATAAGACGCCTCGTCGCTACATAACCAGAATGCCGCCGCTGCTACCTCGGCGGGAAAACCTGGCCTTCCCAACGGAACTTCGTGGCGCATTGTGTTAAATCGAGCGTGTATTTCTACTTCGCGCGCCGGATCATTAATAATTAAGCCCGGCGCAATAGCATTAACACGGATGCCTTCACTGGCCACTTCTGCTGCAAGTCCACGGGTGAATACATCAATCGCGCCCTTAGCAGCAGCATAATGGATCCATTGATGAGGGCTACCCAGTTTGGTCGCGGTCGAGGAAATGTTCACAATCGACCCGCCTTTGCCGCCTTGCGCTTTGGACATGCGCCGCACGGCTTCGCGAGTTAGCTGAATTGTGCCAACAGCATTAACAGCAAAGACCTCTTGAATCACGGCATCACTTGCTTCAACCAACCGCGCCTTAGGTCCTGTAATACCGGCATTATTTATTAACGCATCAAGGGAAATACCTTGGCGGTCCAAGATTACAAATAGCGCTATAATTTCCGACGGTATCCGTAAATCGCACTTGTAAGCTTGCGCTAAGCCGGCTGGCGCGGTGGCAATAATATCATCGCAAGCTTTCTGGTCCTGAGCATAGGTGAGTAAAGTGCACCACCCCTCCGCAAGAAACCGCCGGGCAATCGCGGCACCAATCCCACGGCCGCCGCCAGTAATCAGAACTGTCTTGGTTGGCGGCATATCTTATTCCTTGCCGCGCTTTAACGCCGTGCAACCATCAGCTTTTTAATTTCGGCAATGGCCTTCGCTGGATTAAGGCTTTTGGGGCATGTTTTGGTGCAGTTCATAATGGTGTGGCAGCGATAAAGACGGAAGGGATCTTCCAAATTATCTAATCGTTCTCCCGTATGCTCATCCCGACTATCTGCGATCCACCGATAAGCTTGCAAAAGCACCGCGGGTCCTAAATACCGATCGCCATTCCACCAATAACTCGGGCAAGAGGTGGTGCACGAGAAACAAAGAATACACTCCCACAACCCATCTAATTTGGCTCGTTCTTCCGGGCTTTGTAGTCGTTCCCGTTCTGGCGGCGGCGTCTCGGTTTTAAGCCACGGCTCGACCGACGCGAGCTGCGCATAAGGAACCGTTAAGTCCGGCACCAAATCCTTCACAACCGGCATATGAGGCAACGGATAGATTTTTACATCCCCCTTCACATCCGTTGTAAAGCTGGTGCAGGCAAGGGTATTGATCCCATCAATGTTCATTGAACACGAACCGCATACGCCTTCGCGGCAAGAGCGACGGAAAGTTAAGGTAGGATCAATCGTATTCTTAATCCAAATGATCGCGTCTAGGACCATTGGCCCACAAGCGTCGAGGTCTACATAATAAGTATCCAACCGAGGAAGATTGCTCTTAGGCTTATCATCATTGGCGGCACCGTCAGGATCATAGCGGTAAACCTTGAAGGTTTTTAACCGTTTTGCCCCTTGAGGTTTTGGCCATTCTTTTCCGGGACGGACTTTTGAATTTGCAGGAAGGGTAAATTGAGCCATGGCAGTTTATCCGTAATGCCTTTAAAGTTGCCTCATCGGTCGGTTGCTAATTTTTACGAGGTTCGGGCCGCTAAGGCGAGTATTTTGTTAAGCTCGTAATGCGTTTAAAATTAAAGAAAATAAGCTAAAGAGGCTTTGCCTTGAATCTAGCACGCCAGCCGTTCGCCATTTATCTTTGACCGATTCGGGAACCTTGGCCACGAGGCCGACAAAGGAGTGACAATGAAATCATTTCTCTTCTCTTGGCAATTTTGGGCTTTTCTTTCTGCTAGCTTTGCAGCACTTACGGCCATTTTTGCCAAGGTTGGCATTACCCACATTAATGCGGATTTTGCCACCTTCATTCGCACACTGGTTATTCTAGCCACCCTTGGCCTTATCGTTACGGCAACTGGTCAGTGGCAACCTTTGACTGAGATTTCATCTCGCACCTATCTATTTTTAATTTTATCGGGTTTAGCCACCGGGGCATCATGGCTATGTTACTTTCGTGCTCTTAAAATCGGACAGGCCGCTCAGGTAGCCAGCATTGATAAGCTCAGCGTAGTTCTTGTTGCGCTTTTGAGCGTCACTTTCCTCGGCGAAAAGCTGTCTGCCGTAAACTGGTTAGGAATTTTTTTCATGGTCAGCGGTATGATCCTTCTGATCCGCGCCTAATCCCCAATGACGACTTTCATAAGTACAAGCCTTATCGCCATAACGGTATTTATTGCCACCAATATTGATGATCTTATTCTTCTCGGTGTATTTTTTGCTGCTACAGCCCCATCGCCAACTCATAAACACTTTTACCGGCCTGTTACCGCGATTTCCTTAGGACAATTTCTGGGGATTGGCCTCTTAATCGGCATCAGCTTATTGGCGGGCAGTGTCAGCCTGATTATCCCGATTGACTACATCAGGTTTCTCGGGATTTTGCCCTTAGCCTTGGGACTCTATCAGCTTTGGCCGCAAAGCAATAAAAACGATACCACCACACCCTTACCCTTAAAAATTACCGCCACAACAGTAGCCTTGGCCACCATCGCGAATGGCGGGGACAATGTTGGTGTTTACTCCCCTCTGTTTGCGACTCAAACACTCAGAGATATTATTTTGACCGTCGGCATCTTCGCCTTAATGACAGGTTTGTGGCTTGTCATTGCGCACAGGATTGCCACGCACCCCTATATTGGCGCAGCCATCCAACGATACATTCCACGGCTTTTACCATTCGTATTAATCGGACTAGGTCTTCTTATCTTATTTGACCCTTAAACAGAGCTAGTAAACCCGCGCTTTGGGCGGAAAGCTTTGTACATCAGTGCTTAGCGGCTGTAGATGCACAGGGCGGTAATTGAATGTCACCTTACCTTTATCATCAATCCAAGCGGCTGTATGCTTTAACCAATTTTGGTCATCGCGCTCTGCATGGTCTTCACGAGCATGAGCGCCTCGAGACTCTGTACGGTTATGCGCACCCTCGATGGTAACTGCGGCTTGAGCCAATAGATTATCTAACTCTAGCGTTTCAACCAGATCAGAATTCCAAATCATTGATCGGTCGCTAACCCGTAGATCTTCACGACCATTCCAGCATTCACGGATTTTCTCGGTGCCTTCTTTCAAGACGTCACCCGTCCGAAACACGGCACAGTCGGCTTGCATAACTTTTTGCATCGCAAGCCGTAAAGCTGCTGTCGGCGTTCCTCCATTTGCATAACGGAAACGATCTAAACGATCCAGGGCTGCATCGCCAGCACCCGCACGTAACGTTTGCGGGCGCTGTCCCGCCGATACAATTTCGGCACAGCGATTTGCAGCCGCACGACCAAACACCACGAGATCCAAAAGCGAATTGGAGCCCAAACGATTGGCGCCATGAACGGAAACGCACGCCGCCTCGCCGATTGCCATTAATCCCGGCACAACTTGATCAGGATTGCCGCCCTTAACCGTTACGACTTCGCCATGATAATTCGTCGGCACACCGCCCATGTTGTAATGACAGGTTGGAAGAACCGGGATCGGCTCTTTCGTAACATCAACGCCGGCAAAGATCCGCGCTGTTTCAGAAATCCCCGGTAAGCGCTGGTGCACAACCTTGGGATCTAAATGCTCAAGATGCAGATGAATATGATCCTTATTTGGACCGCAACCCCGGCCTTCGCGAATTTCAATCGTCATAGAGCGACTAACCACATCACGTCCGGCAAGGTCCTTAGCTGAGGGAGCATAACGCTCCATGAAACGCTCACCCTCAGAATTGGTTAAATAACCGCCTTCGCCTCGGGCACCTTCGGTGATCAAACAACCCGCGCCGTAAATTCCCGTAGGATGAAACTGCACAAACTCCATGTCTTGAGCAGGCAATCCTGCCCGCAAAGCCATGGCTGTTCCGTCCCCCGTACAGGTATGAGCCGAAGTACATGAAAAATAAACCCGACCGTAACCACCCGTAGCCAGCACCACCATTTGCGCATTAAAACGATGAATTGTCCCATCGTCCAAATTCCATGCCATGACTCCCCGGCACACGCCATCTTCCATGATCAAATCGAGCGCGAAATATTCAATGAAGAATTCCGCCGAATGCTTGAGTGACTGTTGGTAAAGTGTATGCAGAATTGCGTGACCCGTACGATCTGCCGCAGCGCAAGTTCTCTGAGCTATACCCTTGCCATATTCCGTCGTCATACCGCCAAAGGGGCGCTGATAAATCTTGCCCGCGGCAGTACGACTGAAAGGGACACCATAATGCTCGAGCTCGACGATGGCTGGAATAGCTTCACGGCACATGTATTCAATCGCATCTTGATCACCCAGCCAATCCGAGCCTTTAACGGTGTCGTACATATGCCAGCGCCAATCATCGGCACCCATATTACCCAAGGCGGCTGAAATACCGCCCTGTGCCGCCACAGTATGACTTCGTGTTGGAAAAACTTTCGTGATACATGCCGTCCGCAAACCTTTCGCAGCCATGCCAAAAGTCGCGCGGAGACCGGCACCACCAGCACCTATGACAACTACGTCATATGCATGATCAATAACCGCGTAAGCTTTACCGCCAATGGCCGGTGCGGCGGTACCGTTGCTTTTGGTGCTAGAAGAAGTATTAGTGCCGTTCATCGCCATTAATGCTCTCTTAACGCTAAGATCAAAGAAATTAAGAAACAAAAGCCAAGTGCAAAACCGCAAAGATGCCAACCGCCGCCAGCAAGAAACTAGCAAGCTTTATAACCACGACCAAAGCAAGTTTTAGACCTTCATGATGTACATAGTCTTCAATAACGACTTGTAGACCTAACTGCGTGTGGTGAAACAAAGCCACCAATAGCGACACGGTCATAATTGCTGACATTGGTCGCGCCAACCATTGAGTAGCTGTTGTATAACCACCATCAGCAGCTTTAATCAGACCAATAACAAACCATAAACTTAACGGTACTAAGGCTATTGCTGTGAGGCGTTGCGTCCACCAATGATGTACACCCTCTTTGGCTGACCCAAGACCACGAACTCGCCCTAACGCGGTTCGGCGACCTCCCCCATTACTCCGACTCATGATAACCATCCTTGAGTAACAAAAATCCAGCAGACCGTCGTCAATACCATAGAGCTGAGCACTACTACCCATCCGCTTGTGTATGTGGATGTCAGTTCCAGCCCAACTCCGCTATCCCAAAATAAATGCCGAATTCCATTCGCCAAATGATAAAAAAGCGCCCAGGTCCAGCCCACCAGAAAAACTATCCCAAACCAATTATTAAAAACCATGATGAAGCTACTATAGGCCCCAGGTCCGGTCGCCAAAGCCATCAGCCACCATGTTAAAATGGGGGCGCCAAAGGCAAGGCCAATTCCTGTCGCCCGATGCGTGATTGACAGCAACGATGTGAGCTGCACGCGATAAATTTGCAAGTGCGGAGACAATGGACGCTGTGACATAAAACTCCCCAAATAATCTCACCCGACTGTGTCCTAGGGCTCTATCAGCCCACCAGGGAGGTTTAGTGCGGCTTAAGGTCTTCGTCAACGGCAGTGAGACTTGGCTATATGATGCTTCTTAATTCTCAGCTCATCTTGGCATCAAAACCCAATAATCCAAATCCAATACTGCCGAAGAATGAGGGATTTTTCCGTCTTCCTGATGATCGGGAAAATCCGTACAGGGAAGATTTTTAGTCGCAATTGTCCTTAACCTTAGTGCGCCAACCTCAGGATTAGCCGCTAACTCCGATTTAGCCAGAACTTTTGTCCAGGCATAAATTGTATCGCCTGCGAAGCATGGGGCCAAATGCGCACCGCTGTTGATTGCAGCAAAACGAAAAGCATTTGCTAAACCATTATAGCTTAAAGAGCGCGCCAGACTGATGATATGGCCCCCATATGTAATCCGCCGGCCGAACTGGCTTTTCTCTGCACGATATTGGTCGAAATGAACGCGGGCCAAATTCTGGTATAATCTTGCGGCCAGCATATGGTCGGCTTCTTCTATTGTCGCTCCATCAACATGGTCGATCTTTTCACCAACCGTGTAATCCGACCAACCATAAACCGAACCAGCAAGGGTTCGATCGTAGCCGCGCACAGAAAAAGCAACAGGAAGAGGCAAATCGTCTGCATTAACAGCCTTGGGTAAATTGGGCACAATTGGCGAATTACGCGGCTCACCAAAATTTCGCTTATTCACCATAACCCAGCGGACAAACTCTAATACCGTCTCGCCACGCTGATTAATACCGATAGAACGAATCCATACAATGCCCGCTTTTCCATTAGAAACTTCTTTTAGCCCAATGACAGTTGAGCTGGCTGTCAATGTATCGCCTGAGTAAACCTTGACCCCAAAACGGCATGCCGCATATCCGAGATTGGCCACCGCGTTTAATGAAACATCCGCTACAGATTTGCCAAAAATAATGTGAAAAACCAATAGATCGTCGATCGGCGCACTTGGCAAACCGCAATTACGGGCAAATGGATCTGATGAATTCAGGGCGAATCGGCTACCATAAAGCGCTGTGTAAAGAGCACTCTCACCGGCGCCAAGCGTACGGGGAGTCGCATGGTGCAAAACTTGGCCCAAACGAAAATCTTCAAAAAAACGGCCCGAATCGGTTTTACCACGTAGCATAGAATTAGCCCTTAGAACCGCAGAATTGCTTCGCTAAGCTTAACATACGGCTATTCAAACAAAAGCTTGGCTTATGATACTGCGCATGGTGGCAAAAATCACCCCGTCAAGAAAAAAATGCAAGATTCTACACTTGCATATAGTCAAAACCACCCCTAACTTTCGCTCAAACCTGGTAAGGGCTGGATACTTTCGATAAAGGCCAAGCCCTTACTTAACGTGAAGAATCGAATTCCCCCTATAGAGGATACTCGATGTACCGAGCTTTGTTTTCTGGTTTTCGACAAATCAGTCTGATTGTCGCAGCCTTTTTTCTTGTTTACGGCATTAACGTCTCATTACCGGCTCTTGCCGCTGAGGCGATCGCCCTCAATCCCGCAAAAACCCAACCCGATCTAACAAAGTTAAAGCCAGGTTTGGCTGTGACATATTATTTCGGCAAATTTGATCATATCGATCAGTTAAATGCGATGATCAAATATAGCAAAGGCAAAGTTGGGCAGCCTCTTCCTTTCCTTAACTACGATGAAGGTGAAGGAAATGTTCTTGGTAGCGAATATGCCGATCTTGTTGGTGCTCATATCACAGGTATGATTAAATTTGATAAGGCCGGCACCTACACCATGCAAATGCTGAATAACGATGGCGTCACCACTATGATTGGCGAGCAAGTTGTTTACAACAATCCCGCCAAACAAACTGGTGATAATCTGGGTCCGGAATTTACTGTGGCTGTCAGCAAGCCTGGCTGGTACCCCATCGATGTTAAGTATTTTGAACGAAAAGGCACTTGGGCAATCCGTCTTCTTTGGCGCGCTCCTGGCGCAACAGGCTCTTTAGAGCCCGTTCCTGCCGAAGCATATGGCTATACACCAGCAAGCTAGCGCTAGCGGATAAAACGCAACAAAACGGCGACGCCTAAGACGTCGCCGTTTTTATTTGCTCGATCATCTGAGCGATTTCTAATATTCGCTGAGCATTTTCGACGTGCAATTTCTCTATAAGTTTGCCGTCCAATAACACGACACCTTCGCTTCGTTTCTGCGCTTCTGAGAAAGCCGCAATAATTCTATATGCCGCCGTTATGTCATCATCAGTAGGACCAAAAATCGTATTTGCAACAGAAATGGTTTTAGGATGGATAAGGGTCTTGCCGTCAAAACCCAACGCCACTCCTTGTCGGCATTGTACGGCGAACCCCTCACTGTCTTCTAGATCCAGATAGACACCATCAAGGACTCCTAATCCATTGGCTCGTGCAGCCAAAATGCATAGGCCCATCGATGTCATAAAGGGTAGACGATCTGGTGTATGTTTGGCGTGAAGATCCTTTGCCAAATCTGATGTACCCATGACGAGACATGCCAATCGCGAACTCGCGCTGGCTATGGCAGCTGCATTTAATATCCCGCGGGGCGTTTCCATCATACACCAGATGGCCATGGACTCAGCCGCACCGAGGCTTGTCAATCTCGCGGCAACCCTTTGCACAAGGTCCACGCTCTCCACCTTCGGCAACAGTATAGCATCAGCTTTTGACGCCGCGATTGCCGTCAGATCATCTTCGCCCCATTGAGAACCAAGATCGTTGATCCGGACGACGACTTCTCGCGGCCTATATTCATTTAATTCTAGGGCAGCGATAACTTGATCTCGAGCCTTAATTTTCTGATCTGGCGCTACAGCATCCTCGAGATCCAGCAGCAAAATATCCGCAGAAACCTCTCGACCCTTGTTCAATGCCCGACTATTGGAGCCGGGAATATAAAGCGCGCTTCGACGTGGTCTAATGAGCGCTACCATGGTAAAGTCCTTTTAAATTATAGCTCTTTTTCAGCTTATAGATAAGAGCTGCCTGATGACAAGATGCTGCTCCGTTGATCACTTACAGAGTCCCATATGGCTATTCTTTCTATTCAATCTCATGTCGCATACGGCCATGTCGGAAACGCGGCGGCCGTCCTACCGCTTCAACGCCTAGGATACGATGTGTGGCCAATCCATACCGTTATGTTTTCTAACCACACCGGTTATGGAAGCTGGCGTGGGCCCATCATTTCTGCTTCCGACGTAACTGCCGTGATCGAAGGTATCGCTGAGCGCGGCGTTCTTAATCAATGCCAAGCCGTGCTTTCTGGTTATATGGGCAACACCGAATTAGGTCAGGTTATTATTGATGCCGTTGCACGCGTCCGCGCAGCTAATCCTAAGGCCCTTTACTTGTGCGATCCGGTCATGGGCGATGTGGGTCGAGGGGTTTTTGTTAAATCCGATATACCTGAATTCATGCGCAAACACGCAATTCCCACCGCGGACATTATTACGCCCAATCAATTCGAATTGGAGCTACTGACCAACCAAAAAATTGAAACTCTTGAAGATGCCCTTAAAGCGGCAAAAATCGCACGGCGCTTGGGGCCAAAAGTAATTCTTATTACTAGCCTTATCCGACGCGAAACCGCAGGAGACAGCATCGAAATGTTAGCCGCCTCAGATAAGGGCAGCTGGCTTATTTCAACACCTCGCTTTAGGTTAACACCCTCTCCAAACGGGGCTGGGGATGCAACATCCGCTTTATTTCTTGCCTATTATCTTGCGCAAAACAGCCTCTCAAAAGCGTTGGCTAAATCAGCCGCCTCAATATTTGCCTTATTCGAAGCAACTGACAATGCCGGCAGCCGAGAACTTGCCTTGATTGCAGCTCAAGATCGTATCGTGCGTCCGCGAACAAAATTTATACCGCGGCGAGTCTCTTAAGCTTCCGCCACCAATAAGACTGAGCCTCCATCATCGGCAGCTTGAGTTACCCGCCATCCGGCGGTTTTTATGGCTGCTTCTAATTCACTTCGGTTATAATCATTAAAATACCCTGCGACCCGACGACTGTACTGATCTGGTTGCAAGTCATAGTAAAGGACTAAACGTTTTGCTGCATCCCGACATCCGCGCAGGAATGATGGCGCGTCGTGCAAATACTCTAATACCGAAAGCAAAACCGCGGTCTCAGCAGAATCAGCTGGAGGCAACCATCCTTGGTTAAAGTCGGCAACGACTGTACTCGCATCCCATCGCACAAGATCAGCTGGGCGATAAGAACAGCCAACAGGAAGATTCATACGAAGAGCCATCAAACCGGCACCTAGGTCAAGGATACGACCTTGTGTACCTAAGTAGTTGCTGGCTAGAAGCGCCCGCTCATTCGTTTTCTTAACATCCATTGTTAAACTTCGGATGTCTGCCCAACGACCTGCGTCACTAACCTTAACATCCATTAACTTTTGGGTCAGATTTGCCCGCGCCGGCTCTGGCAAAGCAATAGATGGGGTCCGCGGTGGCATCGGTGCCGGACCAGGTGGTCGTGAATAGTGTGGAAGCCGCTTAAAGTCAGGCGGTAAACTGTATATATTGCAGAGTTCGTGGGTAATCACAAACGGCAGCAACGGCCCTCCCAAGGTGTCGGAAGGAAAGCGCCAATGAGTATAGCCGAGCCCTGTTAGCATATCGAGCAGTTCTTGCAAACGTGCTTCGCCTTCCGGCCCGTCGTAATTACGGCCTCGCTCCCAAATAATGGCGGCAACACGGCCTGACTTTAGTGTATTTAATGATCCCGATAAAGCTTCAGGCTCATGGCCTTCAACATCAAACTTTAAAAACAGACGCCCTGTTTTATATGCTGGCCGTGTTGACAACATTTCATCCAATGATGCAACGACGACTGGGATATCGCCCTTGTTTGGGTTAAGGGTAATCTGATGTCCCATGGTACTATTACGCAACATGCTTGCTTGTCCGGCTTTTGCACCACAAGCAACTTGTAAAACTTCAATATCCTTTTCCAGACGGTTGACTGCGATCGCTCGTTTTAAGCGAGCAACATTATCAGCCATGGGCTCAATAGCGAGTACCTTAATCTGACCTGGATGCAGCGTAGCTGCGCTTAAAGCAAATACACCCCAATGAGCCCCCACATCGATCAAACTGTCGCCAGGCTTCATATGCTGATCAAAGAAATTTCGCGTGGCCCATTCGTATCCGCCATAGGTACTTTCATAACGCTGCAAATAAGAGACGCCCGCATCAGCTAACAGTCGCTTAGGCAATGGAAGGAAAAATCTGGGTCGCCCGTCTGCTGTTTTAGTTGCAGAATCTAAGCGGATCTCATTTCCCCCAGCTTCAGGCATGGCAGCACCGGCCCGCGCCGCCAAGGCATCTTGGATGCGATCAAAAACATCATCCCAATCGCCCGGTTTTTTCTGACGAAATAACCGCATGGTGGGATACCAGATGCTGTCGTCGCGATTATGTACACATCGCCAATCGCCAGTAGAGGTCAGCGCTACCCATACCGGGCGTCCGAGCGCCCCTGCCAAATGCACCATGGAAGTATCGCTTGTAATAACAAGATCTACTTGCTGAAGCAGTGCGGCGGTATCTGCAAAATCTTTAATTCTGGGCGATTGATCATCTATGAGCGCTCGCACACCGTGTGTATCAAGATCTGCCACGCGAGGACCGATTTGAAACCCGTAGAACCGCACACCTGGAATAGACATCAAACGCAAGAATGGCAGCAATCCTACAGAACGATTGCGGTCATTTTTGAAGCTCGGCTTACCAGCCCAAACCAGACCCACTTTTAAATTTGTCCCATGGGGTACTTGCAGTTTAAGAGGCGAATTAGAAGCTGGAAAGACATAAGGTACGCGATTAGGAATGTTTTGTAATGTCGTTCCTAAAAGCCGCGGCAAGGACAAAAGCGGAGCGAATGTATCATGTGGTGGCAAAGGACGACGATCGCGATCAACGGCCAGATCAACCCCTGGAGTGCGTGCAAATAAACTAACTAATGGCCCCTGACAGGCGACAATAACCTTGGCGCCTTTTTGCTTTAATAAGGCGGCGTAACGAACAAATTGGATCGTATCGCCAAAGCCTTGCTCAGCAGTAATCATAATTGTTTTGCCGGTTAAATCGCTTCCGTCCCACATAGGACCATCAACCAGCATCTTGCCAGCTTCACCTAAACGCCAGCGCGCCTCATAATGTTTAAAGCCGTTCGCTAAATCACCCAAAGTGAGATACGCCAGGGATAAATCCCACTCTACTTTGTCAAAGGGATAGCCAATATCAACCGCATGCTTAAACATCGCAATGGCATCATTAATACGACCAAGATCACGCAAGACAAGCCCAAGATTAAACGCCGCTGCCCCAAATTTTGGATCCAATGACAATGCCTTGCGGTGAGCTGCTTCAGCTTCTTCAAATTGATTAATGCCCCGCAACCCATTCCCATAACTCGTCCATGCGGCCGCAGAGTTCGGCAATAAAGCCACAGCATGACGCAAAGCCGCTGCGGCAGCCTGATGCTTGTCGCTAATACGGAGAACAATCCCTAAATTAAGCCAGGTCCGGCCGTTATTTTGATCGAGGCTAAGGATGCGGCGGTAAATTTCTGCTGCTGCAGCGCTATCGCCCGCATTATGTTTAGCCTCAGCTTCAGCCATGAGCCGCTGGATTTCGGGCTGGATAGCCGAAGGCATTGGGCTAGATGACACTACTGTTTTCTGCGCGGTCATTTTCTGTATAGCCGCCTGCTGCATTGCCGCTTTTTGCGCCGGTGTCGGAATCGAGATGGTTTGACCTTTTAAACGACCCTTTTTTCCCTTTGCCACATTAGCCTCACATTACGACGAGTCAGTTTCCAGTAATTCAGGCCCAAGCCTTTGGGGGAGTTTGCCCGGAACTGACCTATCTCGTCCAGTCAAGCTAGTGTTTTTTTGTAAAGTAATCCGATATTAAGCGCTCTGCGATTTGGACTGCGTTAAGGGCAGCGCCTTTGCGAAGATTATCTGACACAACCCAGAGGTTCAACCCATTGGGTAGCGTGGGGTCCTTACGTAAGCGGCTGACATAAACTGCATCCTCGCCAGCGCATTCGACTGGGGTAACATAGCCCTCATCCACCGAATGGTTAATAACTGAAACACCCGGAGCCTGACGCAAGGCTGTTTCCGCCGCCTTTACCGATAATGGCCGTTCCAGCTCAATATTTACAGCCTCAGCATGGCCCACAAAGGTCGGAACCCGGACACAGGTCGCCGTCACTTGGATATCCGGATCAAGTATTTTTCGGGTCTCAGCTGCCATCTTCCATTCTTCTTTGGTCGATCCGTCTTCCATAAAAACATCAATATGGGGAATAACGTTAAAGGCAATTTGCTTGGTAAATTTTTTCTGATACTGAGTCCAAGTATCGTTGACGTATATACCCCGCGTTTGATTGAAGAGTTCGTCCATTCCTTCTTTACCCGCCCCAGAAACAGACTGATAGGTTGACACCACAACTCTTTTAATTTTTGCCAAGTCATGCAAAGGTTTCAGCGCGACAACCATCTGAATGGTGGAACAGTTAGGATTGGCAATAATATGCCGCTTTTGGTAATTGCCAATGGCTTGCGGGTTTACTTCCGGCACAACTAAAGGCACATCTTTTTCCATCCGAAAATACGACGTATTGTCAATCACGACAGCACCGGCTTTCGCCGCCCGGGGGCTATGCTCAGCCGAAATCTTGGCACCTGGCGAGGACAGAACAATATCAACACCTTTGAAGTCAAACTTGGCCAGATCGTGCACCTTCAAGACATCATCTTCACCAAAAGATATTTCGCGGCCGGCAGATCGCTCGGATGCCAACGCAATAACTTCATCAGCTGGAAAATCCCGCAGAGATAAGATCGACAAGATTTCACGGCCTACATTACCTGTCGCACCTACCACTGCAATCTTATAACCCATAACCTTTTCTCCCTTATTGATCCGCAAATTCCGCTGGTTAGCGTCAGAAATGAAAACGGGGACCACCTTTGCGGTCCCCGTTCGACATAAAGTCGATGTACCGCGCGTCTCATCCAGACGGTTTAGTTGTTTTAGTTGCTGTATCAGTTGGAATCTTTGTCATCGGTGTCTTTGTTGCATCCACTGTCGCTACCGGTGCGGTTACAGATGCAGAAGCGCCATGATTACCGCAGGCAAGAGCGGCACCTGATAAAGTCGTAAATCCACCAATAACGGCGATCGCCAGAATGGAACGCATGGGCTCTTTCCTGAAAAATGTTGAATAACCATGAACTCTTGCACCGCTTTCGTCAACAGGCACCGCATACCCACAAAAGCTGAATTAAACCGCCAAACGATCCAACTCACCCCGGATTGCCGCCCCCATTTCTGCCGTCGACACCGTTTTTTCGCCTTTTGCCGCGATATCTGCAGTGCGCAATCCTTTGGCCAAGGTCTTCGCCACGGCCTTTTCGATGAGCTCTGCATCTTCCGGTAAGTCGAAACTGTATCTTAATGCCATGGCAAAACTTAAGATTTGCGCGATGGGATTCGCCAATCCTTTGCCCGCAATATCAGGCGCGCTTCCATGCACCGGCTCGTAAAGGGCGTGCCGCTTGTTGGTTTTAGGATCAAGTGATCCTAGCGATGCCGACGGCAACATGCCAAGCGATCCCGTCAGCATGGCGGCGATGTCGGAGAGGATATCGCCAAACAGATTATCGGTCACAATAACATCAAACTGATGCGGCCAACGAACCAGCTGCATGGCGCAATTGTCTGCTAACATATGATGCAGCTCGATATCCTTGTAGTCACGACCATGAAGAGCGCTCACCTCTTCTTTCCACAACAAGCCGGATTCCATAACGTTGTTTTTTTCGACCGAATGAACCTTTTTCTTACGCTTGCGCGCTAGATCGAAGGCGACGCGCGCCACCCGGTCAATCTCTGCAGTTGTATAAACCTGGGTGTTAACACCTCGACGCCCACCGCCAGTCATTGGGAAAATGCCACGAGGTTCACCAAAATAAACACCGCCGGTCAACTCGCGAATAATGAGAATATCTAGCCCCTGTACAACTTCGCGCTTCAAGCTAGACGCATCAACCAGTGCATCAAACACCAGTGCCGGACGTAAATTAGCAAAGAGATCCATATCCTTACGCAACCGCAACAGGCCACGTTCGGGTTTCTTGTCGAAGCTATTACCTTCCCATTTAGGCCCGCCCACCGCACCAAACAACACACAATCCGCCGCCATGGCATCACTCATGGTGTCATCAGTGATGGCCGTGTT
>Ga0075163_10007022_pt1 | contig 14932 bp, 12 predicted proteins | sample JI1023141ADNA_FD_71478 | JGI IMG/M metagenome (GOLD analysis project Ga0075163, IMG submission 71478) | Wastewater effluent complex algal communities from Wisconsin, to seasonally profile nutrient transformation and Carbon sequestration -... | ecosystem: Engineered > WWTP > Effluent > Algae...
GAATAAAAAAACCTATTGAGTTCAAGATCACGCGCGATAAAATTCCATTATATAGTATTGATATTGCCTACATGGTAAAACCAGGCATTGGTTATATAAAGATCAGCAAATTTGCAGCTACCACTTACGATGAATATTTAAAGGCTTTTAATGATCTTAGTAAAAAAGGAATGAAAAAACTCATCATCGACCTGAGAGGTAACGGTGGTGGATTTTTAAAAACAGCCGTTGATCTGGCAGATGAATTTTTAATTAATGGCTTACAAATTGTTTATACTGCTGGAAGAGCACATCCTAAAAAATCTTACAACTCAACAACGCAAGGAGGTTTTGAAAAGAACCCTATGGTTGTTTTAATTGATGAAGGAAGTGCCAGTGCGAGCGAGATTGTTGCCGGAGCTTTGCAGGACAATGACAGAGCAACTATCATTGGAAGAAGAAGTTTTGGAAAAGGTTTAGTGCAAGATCAAATTGATCTTCCTGATGGATCAGGAATTCGTTTAACCATTGCGCGTTATTATACACCAACGGGGCGTTGCATTCAAAAACCATATACGCAAGGCAATGATGCGTATTATAATGAAGAATATGATCGTTTTGAGAATGGAGAATTGTATAGCATGGACAGCATTAGAATTGATAAAACAAAAAAATACATTACACCCGGTGGAAAAGTGGTGTATGGTGGTGGCGGCATTGTGCCTGATGTATTTGTTCCGGTTGACACTGCAAAATACAGCACTATTGTAAATCGTTTGTATTATACTGGCACTATTAATGCATTTGCATTTGAATACACCGATAAAAAACGTAGTGCTTTGCTAAGTAAATTTAAAACCGCTAATGACTTTAATACGCAATTCAAAGTAACTGATGAAATACTTGCGGAATTCTCAAGTTATTTGAGTTCAAAAAATAATAGTTCACAAATTACAGCGTCGGGTAAACAATTAACCGGAATTCAGTTGATCCTTAAATCATTGATAGGCAGAAATCTGTTTGATAAAGACGGGTATTATCCTAATTTAAATGAGCACGATAATTGTATTTTGAAAGCCATTGAGGTTTTAAAATAACAATTCGTTAGCATTTCTTCTTTCTTCTAAAGGATTATATAACTATATTTATACCTCTAAATAAATCAATTACTAATTAAAAAATAAAATTATGGCATTTGAATTACCAAAATTAAATTACGCGTTCAACGCACTTGAGCCGCATATTGATGCAAAAACAATGGAGATCCATCACGGAAAACATCACCAGGCTTATGTTACAAATTTAAATAATGCATTACCTGGAAGTGGTGCTGAGAATTTAAGTATTGAAGAGATCTGTAAGAACATCTCTAAATACAGTCCTGCTATTCGCAATAATGGTGGTGGACATTTTAACCACAGCTTGTTCTGGGAAATCATGGCACCAAATGCAGGCGGTACTCCAAGTGGAGACCTTGCAAAAGCAATTGATACAGACCTAGGAGGATTTGATAAATTTAAAACTGACTTTACTCAAGCAGGCGCTACTCGTTTTGGAAGCGGTTGGGCTTGGTTAAGTGTTAAGGCAGATGGAAAATTATGTGTGTGCAGTTCTCCAAATCAAGACAATCCTTTAATGGATATTTCAGATTGTAAAGGCACTCCAATTTTAGGAATGGATGTATGGGAACATGCTTACTATTTAAATTACCAAAATCGCCGTCCTGATTATATGGCCGCATTTTTCAATGTGATCAACTGGAAAAAAGTTGAAGAGAATTATTTGAAAGCAAAGAAGTAAAAATTAAAAGCCCTGAGAGATCGGGGCTTTTTTGGATCCAAACTTTACTATTTGGCTCGTGAGCTTATTTTAATTATCTTTAGTAATATAGATTTATGTATAAAGCATTAAGGAAAATAGTATTAGCCGCAATCTTTACCCTATTTATTAGCGGAAATAGCAAAGCACAAACTTATGTTTTGATACCTGATGCGAATTTTGCTACTTACCTACAAGGATTAGTGCCATCTGCGATGAGTGGTAATTCATTAAACATCACTAGTACATTGGTCACAACAGGTATTCAGGCAATGACTCCTAGTGTTAATATAGCAAACCTAAGTGGAATCCAGTATTTTACTTCACTTACAAGTTTAAATTGCAGTTATAATCCTCTAACTAGTCTTCCAACTTTACCTAACTCCATTACTTTTTTAGCATGCAGTGGTTGTTATCTAACTAGTCTTCCTGCATTACCTAGTTCGCTCGCTTCTTTGTATTGCGATGCTAATTCTCTAACTAGTCTTCCAACGTTGCCTAATTCACTTACTTATTTAGATTGCCGCTTTAATTCTCTAACTAATCTTCCAGCATTACCCAATTCAATTACTTATTTAAGTTGTGGTCACAATTCATTAACTACACTACCAGCTCTACCTAATTCACTTACTACATTCTATTGCAACAGTAATTCTCTAACTCACCTTCCATTATTACCGAATTCAATTACTCAAATAGTCTGTACTTATAATTCTCTATCTAGCATGCCATCATTACCTAGTTCGCTCGCCTCTTTATTTTGTAACAGTAATTCGTTAACTAGTCTTCCAGCATTACCTAATTCACTTGATTATTTAAATTGCGACTTTAATTCTCTAACTAGTCTTCCGGCATTACCTAATTCACTTACGCATTTACAGTGCCTATATAATTCTCTAACTAGTCTACCTGCACTACCTAATTCACTCATTTCCTTATATTGCGAAAATAATCTGATATCCTGTTTTCCTGTTTTTCCAATTAGCATTTCTTATCTTTTTCTTGATCCCAATCCTTACAATTGCTTGCCTAATTATGTTCTTCCTGCAATGTATAATTACACAACAATACCGTTGTGTACTCCTGGTAATTCCAATGGATGTCCTGTAGGCATTGGAATAAGTGAACTAAATCCAACCAAGTTTCACGTTAGCGTATACCCAAATCCCTCTAAATGTTCCTTTAGCATAAAAGTAGATGATGAGATCAACAATGGAGAGATAATTCTTATCAATTCAATTGGTCAAGTAATTTACACCTCCGATATAAAGCGTGGAGAGAATAAAATTACTACAGGAATAACTGCAAGCGGCTTATACCAATATATCATCCTTCAAAATAAGCAACCTTTCGGTAGAGGCAAATTGGTTATTGAATAAAAAAGTCCCCCTTTATATCTTTAAAACAAAAAAGCCACTAAAAAAAACTTAGTGGCTTTCATTTTGGATCAATTTTCTATCATACTAATGAAATATCAAACTGCACAAGGTCAATGAATTCTTGCACACGCTCATCAACATCTTTTTGAGAAAGTCCTATTAAACGTTCTGTTCCAAATCGTTCAACAGTAAAGCTTGCCATAGCACTTCCAAAAATGATAGCACGTTTCATATTGTCAAAACTGATATCTTTCGTTTTTGCTAAATAACCAATAAAACCTCCAGCAAAGCTATCTCCGGCTCCTGTTGGATCAAATACTTCTTCTAAAGGCAATGCCGGTGCAAAAAACACTTCTTCTTTATTAAATAATAAAGCGCCATGCTCTCCTTTTTTAATTACTAAAACGCTTGGCCCCATTGCCAATATTTTTTGAGCTGCTTTTACTAACGAATATTCTCCCGATAACTGACGTGCTTCCGAATCATTGATCGTCAACACATCGATCATGGTTATTGTTTTTTTAAGATCTTCTAAAGCAACATCCATCCAAAAATTCATTGTATCCAATACAATTAACTTTGGGCGTTTTTTCATTTGCGTAATTACTTTTTGTTGAACCATTGGCACTAAATTTCCCAACATCAAGAAATCGCAGTTCTTTGCTGATTCAGGAACGATTGGATCGAAGTTCTCTAATACATTTAACTGCGTATCTAATGTATCGCGTGTATTAAGGTCGTTATGATACTTACCGCTCCAAAAAAACGATTTTTCGCCCTTTTTTATCTGTAGGCCATCTAACTTTACCCCCTCTTTTTTGAGGGTATTTAAGAAACTTTCCGGAAAATCATCTCCAATAACCGACACAAGGTCAATATCACGATGAAAATACGAAGCCGCTAGGGAGATATAGGATGCAGCGCCTCCAACTATCTTATCTGTTTTGCCAAAAGGCGTTTCAATGGCATCAAAAGCTACTGTTCCAACTACTAAAAGACTCATTATAAGGGGGTTTGTTAAATTTTACGGCAAATATATTGTTTATTTCGGAAATCTGCCTTAATTTCGCATCCCTAATCAGAAAAAATTCCTTCTTAGCTCAGCTGGTTAGAGCACGTGACTGTTAATCACGGGGTCCCTGGTTCGAGCCCAGGAGAGGGAGCAAAAAGCCACTAGAAATAGTGGCTTTTTTGTTTAGAATAACTCTGTCAAGATCCTCGATATTCCGAGCTTAAAGTAATCCGCTAGATGGATTATATAATTAAGATTTTTTTAGGCGAGTGAGATTTTAAATCGGCAGCAGACATTAGTCTGCAAGGAATTTAAAATTGAAACTCAACGACAAAAAAGCAATTTAGAGAACCCAGCTTAAAACCAACCGCCTTGCTTCCCCAGATCTCGGCGGTTTTTCTTTGTTGGTCTACCACTGCCCTTTTCACTTTTTACATTGGTTTTAAAGAACATGCTTTCTAATTTATCCTCTTTTAAAATTGGTGGCGAATGATCAAAGTAAGCATGCTTAATTTTCTCGTACGATTGTCTTTTTTCAATCAGTACCGCAACTTCTATTATCTTTTTATGATCGCTTCCTAAATTGATATTAAACATTTCGCCCACGCAAACTAGGTGCGAAGGCTTGATCGCTTTCTCTTTAAACTTTACTTTTCCTCCTCTAATTTCGGAAGCAGCCAAGGTGCGCGATTTGTAAATCCTTATGGCCCAAAGATATGTGTCTAAACGTACTTCCACTATTGTAAAAATAAGAATAAAAAGGATAGTTCAACTTTTCAAGAATTCATTAAATTCATGCCTGAATGAAAGAAGTAGATCAAATACTTTTAGATCTTAAACGCAAGATATTTAAACCCGTTTATTTTTTAAGCGGTGAAGAAGCGTATTACATTGATGTGATCAGCGACTATATTGAGAATAACGCGTTAAGTGAAGCTGATCGTGAATTCAACCAAAATATTGTTTACGGAAAAGATACCGACCTTGGCACCATTTTAGGATTAGCAAAGCAATTCCCAATGATGAGCGATTACCAAGTAGTGATCGTAAAAGAAGCTCAGAACATAAAAGAATTAAATAAAAAAAGTGCAGATGGCGACGATGATTCAAGCGCCTCTTCAAGTTCGGTTGCAACGGCATTTGTAAATTATTTAAAAGCCCCACTCGCTTCTACCATTTTGGTGTTTTGTTATAAATACAAAACCATTGATAAACGTTCTGCCATTGGAAAAACACTTCAAAAGAATTCCGTTTACATTGAAAGCAATAAACTTTACGATAATAAATTGCCTGAATGGATAGGCAATTATGTGAAGGCAAAGGGTTATAGCATTAATCCTAAAGCTTCTTTTATGATCTCGGAGTTTTTAGGAAATGACCTAAGTAAAATTGCAAACGAAATAGATAAATTATTCATCAACTTAAAAGAAGGAACTGAAATTACCGCCGAACTTGTGCAAGACAATATTGGCATCAGTAAAGATTTTAATGTATTTGAATTACAAAATGCCTTGGGAAATAAGGATGTTTTAAAAGTGAATCAGATCGTGAATTATTTTGGCGCGAATGAACGCGAACATCCTATGGTGATGCTCATGAGTTCGTTATTTGGTTACTATACCAAAATTTTAAAAGTTCATTTCTTGCCAGATAAATCAAAATTTGCTGCGGCTTCCTCTCTTGGAGTTAATCCGTATTTTGTGGAAGCTTATTTACGCGCTGCACATAACTACCCCGTTCCAAAATTAAAACACATTTTTTCGTATTTAAAGGAATACGACCTAAAAAGTAAGGGTGTAAATAACGGAAGTTTGGGAAGTGGGGAATTAATGAGAGAATTGATGTTTAAGATCCTTCACTAGCGCTTAGCTTTTTCTACATTCAATTTTTCTAATACAGATTCCATTAATTCTTTAAATTCTCCGGGTCGTGACGAAAAATACTTCATGGTAGAATCGTATTGTGCTTTGGTAATATCATTCTCTTTGTAAACACTAAAATTATAAACCGAATCAAATTTTTCCCCTGGTACATTTTTTACATTCACATTTAAAGCAGCTTCGGCAAGTGCTTTATCTTTTAGTACCTCAATAAATTTTTCTTTATCAATAACGTCTTTGGGAATTTCTTCCACGTTTTGTTTGCACGAAACAATAAATACAATGCTTAAAAAAAGAATGGTTTGTTTCATCTATTTTGTAATAACATAATTCCCTTTGGCATCCACCGTAAATTTCGGAATAACATGATTGGTCTCGAAACTATCATAACCCGCTTTTAAAGTCCCCCAAAAAGCATTCATGTCTTTCGTAAAATTTTGATTCAACATTTTTATATTCTCTTCGGTAAATTTACACGGGAACATATCTACTCTTAAATTTTGTTTACGATCTTTTGCTTCCACACACAAAATATACAATTCTTCTATGGGATCATTCTCAATGGGAATGCAACCAATGGTCACACAATTTCCGTGGATCATAATATCTCCACCCGGTGAACCAGTTGCTTTTTTTGAATCACTTTTGTTAGGATACCCAACTTTCATACTCAAATGATAACTACTCACCGGATTAAAATGTTCGATATAATAAAACCCCTCGGGCACTTGGCCATCGCCCTGCACTCTTTTTGGACCTAACTCTCCACTTGACGAACAAATTTTATACGTTTTAAAAAGTTTGAACTTTGAATCACCCTTACTTCGCATCCACACTTGAACTTCCTTTTCGTACTTAAAAACTTGCAGATAAATTTCATAAGTGTTTACATTAAATCCTGCCGATGTTAGCTCCTTTTTTAAGCCCTCAAATTTGGTCTTATAAGCTGTTCTTACCCGCTCATATTTAAGCTGCGCAGTCTTAAACGTACCTTGTGCCCTGATATTCAGCACCAAAACAACTAACAGTACAGTTTTAATAACCCTTTTTATCATATGCCTTGAATGCATTTATTATAGGTAACTTAGTTCCTATAAAGGTATATGTTTTTACTAAACTTCATAAAGAATAAGTATTTTTTAACGATAACCGCGCTTATTGCTTGGCTACTTTTCTTTGATAAGAACGATGTGTTCACGCAACATGAAACGGTAAGTAAACTTAATAAATTAAAAACAGATCAAAGCTATTATATCACCGAGATCGAAAAAAATAAAATTGAACTTCAGGAATTAAAAACAAATACTGAGAGCCTCGAAAAATTTGCTCGCGAAAAATACCTCATGAAAAAAGATAACGAAGACGTATTTGTTTTTGTTACCAAGTAATTTGGATCTCGAATCACATAATAGAAAAGCACACAAGCTTAAATCAGAGAATGATCGTTTTTATAAACGATTGATTCGTAAACCGCCCAACGATCTCGACGAACAGTTTGATAAATTACACGACGAAGTTTTTGAAAAGATAGACTGCTTAACATGCGGCAATTGTTGCAAAACAACGTCTCCCATTTTTTACGAACGCGATATTGAACGCGCTGCAAAAGCAGTTAAAATGAAGCCGGGTTCCTTTTTTGAAAAGTACCTGCGCATGGACGAAGATAAAGATGCTGTTTTGCAACAAGCCCCTTGTGCGTTTTTAGGTCCGGATAATTACTGCAGCATTTACGATAGCCGCCCCAATGCCTGCCGTGAATACCCACACACCAATCGCAAAAAAATGTATCAGTTACTAAGTTTAGCATTAAAAAATACCATGGTTTGCCCGGCGGTATTTGAGATCACAGAACGATTGAAAAAGATCATCAAATAGTTTTTTCGTTAACCGATATGTCGCCCCTAAAGGGGCTTTGTTTTTATTCTGTTTTGCTTTTTACCAATATGTTGTCCCTACGGGACTGTTTTGATAAAAAATATCGTTTGTGCAGATTGACACATTCGGTTGCGTGATTGTGAATTCGGTTGCGGGACAAAATGTCCCACCCAACGTTAACATTCGGTTGCTACGACTGAACGGGACATTTTGTCCCGCAGGAAAATTATACATTAAAACAAAATTTCCTAGCTCCGTAGGAGCGGCATATCGGTAGCCCCGGAGGGGCAAATTACACAACGATGAACAGAACCCCTTTAGGGGTGACATATTGGTTTTTTCTCCGCTATTTTGCTTGTTTTTTAGTACCTTTAAGGCTCTTTAAAACACATGTATAAATTACAGAATTATATAAACGGCAAACTGGTTGAACCTGTTTCCAAATCGTATTTAGATAATTACAATCCTGCAACCGGAAAAGTGTATTCACTCATTCCTGATAGTGATGAAAAAGATGTAGAGCTTGCCTACCAAGCGGCCAAAACTGCTTTTCCATTGTGGAGTATCACGCCTAAAGAAAAACGCTCGCAGTATCTATTAAAGATCGCCGCGTTAATTGAAAAGAATTTAGACAAACTTTCATTGGCAGAAAGTACAGATAATGGCAAACCTTTAAAACTTGCCAAAACAGTTGATATCCCAAGAGCTGCTGCCAATTTTCATTTTTATGGTACAGGCATCTTACATTACTCTGCCAATTCGCATAGCATGGAAGACACTGCCATCAATTATACCTTGCGCCAGCCTGTTGGTGTGGCGGGTTGTATTTCTCCTTGGAATTTACCTTTGTATTTATTTACCTGGAAAATTGCACCGGCGTTAGCAGCAGGCTGTACCGTGGTTGCAAAACCATCGGAGGTTACGCCCATGACAGCGCATCTACTTTCTGAAATTTGTATAGAAGCAGGATTACCTGCCGGTGTTTTAAATATTGTACATGGATTAGGCGGAAAAGTTGGTAACGCCATTGTTTCTCATAAACATATTCCATTGATCTCATTTACGGGTGGGACAAAAACCGGCGAGCACATTGCTTCCATTGCAGCACCGATGTTCAAGAAATTATCTTTGGAGCTTGGAGGGAAAAATCCAAACGTGATATTTGCCGATTGCGATTACGAAAAAATGTTGTCTACAACCATGCTTTCGTCGTTTGCTAACCAAGGACAAATTTGTTTATGTGGCTCGCGCATTTATGTTGAGAAAAGCATTTATGAAAAATTTAAAAAAGACTTTGTAGAAAAAACAAAAGCTTTAGTTGTTGGCAATCCATTGAATGATGACACGAAAATTGGTGCCGTAGTTTCAAAACCTCACCAAGAAAAAATATTGAGTTATGTTGAGCTTGCTAAAAAAGAAGGCGGAACAGTTTTGTGTGGTGGGCATGCCATTAAATTAGAAGGCGAATTAAGTGAAGGATATTACATTGCTCCAACTATTATTGAAGGATTAAGTCATACATGCCGAACCAACCAAGAAGAAATATTTGGTCCTGTTGTTACACTTACACCTTTTGACACCGAAGAACAAGCTCTGGAAATGGCTAATAGCACACGTTACGGGCTTGCCTCCATTTTGTGGACAGAGAACTTAACTCGCGCACATCGCTTCGCCAATAATATTCACGCAGGAATTGTTTGGATCAATTGCTGGTTACTACGCGATCTTCGCACACCATTTGGTGGTGTAAAAGATAGCGGTGTAGGGCGCGAAGGTGGTTTTGAGGCCTTAGACTTTTTTACCGAACCTAAAAATATTTGTATTAAACTGAAGTAATGGATTTCGACAACTCAACACGCACAGAACTTTCAAGCCTTGGTGAATTTGGCTTAATAAACCATTTAACTCAGCACATTGAATTAAAAAATACAGAAACCGTTAAAGGTGTTGGCGATGATGCCGCAGTACTTTTACTTGGAATTAAACAAACTGTTGTTACCACCGACATGTTAGTAGAAGGCGTTCATTTTGACCTCACCTACATGCCCCTAAAACATTTGGGATATAAAAGTGTTGTTGTGAATTTGAGTGATGTGTATGCGATGAACGCGGAACCGAAACAAATTTTAGTATCATTTGCTTTAAGTAGTCGTTTTAGTTTAGAGGCTGTGGAAGAATTGTATGCCGGCATGTTAATGGCTTGCAAAAAATATGGTGTTGATCTTGTTGGTGGAGATACAACATCAAGTACAAGTGGCTTGGTAATTAGCATTACGGCTATTGGCGTTGCCGATCCGGGCACTGTAGTTTATAGAAGCGGCGCTAAAGAAACAAATTTATTGTGCGTGAGTGGAGATTTGGGCGGAGCATACATGGGCTTACAAATTTTAGAAAGAGAAAAAGCCGTTTATAAAGAGAATCCAAAATTACAACCCGACTTAGAGGGAAAAGATTATATTTTAGAACGACAGTTAAAACCTGAAGCACGAAAAGATATTATTGATCTGTTCACTAAATTAAAAATTCAACCAACCGCCATGATCGATATTAGCGATGGTCTAGCTTCCGAAATTCTACACCTATGTAAAAACTCAAATGTTGGTGTTGAATTATACGAAGAAAAAATTCCTATCGATCCATTAACTTACGATACTGCTCGCGAATTTGACCTTGACCCTACTCTGTGCGCTTTAAGTGGTGGCGAGGATTATGAATTACTTTTTACCATTGATATAAACGACTTCGAAAAAGTTAAAAATCAACTTGATTTCACGGTTATAGGCCATATTACCAATGAATCTAAAGGCAAATTGCTAGTTACCAAATCGGGAACAGTAACCGAGCTTACGGCACAGGGCTGGGATGGGTTAAAAGCATAAGGAATATCAAAAGTTTTTGATTAAATTTGATATAGACCAAATTTTAATGAAAAAACATTTACTACTTTTTGTGAGCTTGTGTTTCGTTTTTAAAATGAATGCACAGGAAGAACTTCCTAAGGACTTTGCTCCGGGCGAAAAGGAAAAAATGGAAGACTACTTGAATTCCATTCGCAACACTCAACAAAAATCATTATTTGTAACGCCACCACCCTATACAAAGCTTCGTAACGCTGCTGAATGGGAAGAGATCCAAACATTAAATATTACCTGGACGGGAAGTTATACCAATATCCATCGCGCTATTATTAAAGCAGCCCAATTGGAAACTATTGTTACCATTATTTGTTCCGATTCTAATAATGTAAAAAGTAATCTAACAACTAACTCCATTCCACTTACCAATCTTAAATTTCTTCAAATACCTTACAATTCCATTTGGGCGCGCGATTATTCAGGCAATTCGGTTTATGGGGCTTATGTGGATTCATTGATACTTGTGGATTGGATCTATAATCGTCCGCGTCCTTTAGATGATGTAACACCAACTGCCATTGCCGGCGCATTTGGACTTCCAATCTATGAAACTAAAACAGCGCCTTGGGATCTTGTTCATACAGGTGGAAATTACATGAGTGATGGTTTTGGAACCGCTTTTTCATCAACGCTTACTGTTGCCGAGAACACCACTAAAACTGTAGCGCAAATAGATACCATCATGAAAAGATTCATGGGTATTAACCGTTATATAAAACTCCCAACTTTACCCTATGATGGCATTCATCATATTGATATGCACATGAAATTATTGGATGAAGAAACATTATTGTGGGGAGAATATCCTGCAGGAATTGCTGATGGTCCACAAATAGAAGCCAATCTTCAATACATTCAATCCACTTACAATTCCGTGTACGGAACACCTTATAAAGTCATTCGAATTCCAATGCCAAAGGATAAAAATAATAAGTGGCCAAATCAATCGGGAGGTTGGTACTGCACTTATACCAATGGTGTTTTTGTAAATAAAACCTATATCTTCCCAACGTATTATCAGCAATACGATACCACAGCTATTCGCATTTTAAAAGCATCATTACCCGGATATAAATTAGTTCCTATTGATGTGGATGAAGCAGGAAGCACACTTATTTCGCAAAGTGGTGCTATTCATTGCATCACACATGCGGTGCACACCAATGATCCATTACTTATATCGCATCAACCAATTAAAAACTCATGTGATTTTGATCCATCGTATAGTGTAAAAGCAAAGATCATGCACAGAACAGGCATTAATACTGCAAAAGTTTATTGGACCATTGATACATTACTAGGATTTAATCAAGTACCAATGACCTTAACCAATGCTTTAACGGATGAATACACCGGTACAATTCCTCAACAAGCTTTAGGAAAAACCATTTACTATTATATTGAAGCAGCTGCAACCAGCGGTAAAACCATGCAGCGCCCTATAACAGCTCCTTTAGGTAGAAATACGTTTAAAATAGTTTTATGCCCAACAAGCGGAATAAAAGAAAACTCAGGCTTTGAATTTAAAGCGGCGTATCCAAACCCCGCGAGTGCTATAACTTGTATACCTTTAAGCTCAAACAAAACGCAGGCAATAAAAGTTAGTCTATTTAGTTTGATGGGGCAATTAGTTGATGTCATTTATGATGGTGAAATAAACCAAGGCGACAAAAATGTTTTCTTGTTTGCCGACAAATACGCAAAAGGCGTTTACTTTTTAGAAGCTAAAACAAGTACCACCACTAAAACTCAAAAACTGATCATCAAGTAAAAATTATTTTTCTATAAAAGCCTCTCAGCAAAATTGTTGAGAGGCTTTTTCTTTTTATAACTCGCTCCAAGGATGGAAAGCTATAGACATGTTTTGCTTGCGGGACAAAATGTCCCGTTCAACCGTAATGACAGTATTTCAAGTGGGACGGGACATTTTGTCCCGCAAGAACATATATCGTCTTCATAAACTCCAACTTTGCAAACTGCACCGTTAGAGATTGAGCCTTCCGATAGCTATCGGGAGTATTTATGTATAAATAAAAAAACCCGCTCTTTTGGAGCGGGCTTCTTAAGAATGTATTTACTAATTACTTCTTCTTATCAAAATCAACAACTATAGGAGTTGAGATACATAATGAAGAGTAAGTACCAATGATACGACCGATCAATAAGGCGAAGATAAATCCGCGGATACTATCGCCACCAAAGATGAAGATCACCAAGAGCACGAAGAATACAGTTAACGATGTTAAGATGGTACGACTTAATGTACTATTTAAAGCGTAGTTAATTAATTTGTTACGCTCTTCTCCAAACACATCTGTTTTACCGCTATCTGCTAAACGCTCACGGATCCTATCGAACACAACTACCGTTTCTGTCATGGTATAACCCATAACCGTTAAGATAGCTGCGATGAAATCCTGACCGATCTCCAAAGAGAAAGGAACGATACCATCAAAAATTGTGTAACATGATAATACAATTAGAACGTCGTGGAATAAAGCCACAACCGAACCTAAGCCGTATTGCCATTTGCGGAAACGAATAACGATGTAAACGAACATCATTAAACACGAGAATAAAATCGCCCCATATGCACCGTAAACGATATCAGTTGCAATAGTAGGACCAACTTTTTGTTGCGACATTACTTCGTACTTCGCGTTCAACGTTGATAATCCTTTATTTAAAGCAGCTTCTGCATCCGAATCGGCTGTTGCGCTGTTATCAGAAACCTTATAGGTTGTAGTGATCTTAGCTTGATTAGCACTTCCTAATGTTTTTACTTCAGGAGAACCTTCAAATACAGTTGCCAAAGATTTCTTAATATCTTCGGTATTCATGTCTTTTTCAAAACGCACTTGGTAGGTACGACCTCCTTTGAAGTCAACACCCAAATTCAATCCGCCATGTTTGAAATACATTACCACACCGGCAACTATTATAAGTGATGAAATAGCGTAATAGATCTTACGTTTTCCAACGAAGTCGATATTGATATTTTTAAATGCGTTACGGGTTGCTTTAGTGTCGAATGGAATTTCCATTTTGCGCTCCAACATCCATTCAAAAATAACACGTGTAATTAAAATAGCAGAGAATAAAGAGGCAATGATACCTACACATAATGTTGTTGCGAAACCTTGAACCGGACCGCTACCAAATGCATAAAGAATGATACCTAATAATAAAAGCGTTACGTTTGAGTCGATGATAGAACTCATTGCGTGTTTGAAACCTTCTTTAATAGCAATTGGTGTTCCTTTGCCTAAAGCTAATTCTTCACGCACACGTTCGAAGATCAAAATGTTAGCATCCACGGCCAAACCTATGGTTAATACGATACCTGCAATACCAGGTAAAGTTAACACGGCGCCGAGCGATGTGAGAACTCCCATTACAAAGAACATATTAAATACTAAGGCAACGTTTGCAACCAAACCTGATTTGCTATAGTAAGTTGCCATAAATAATAAGATCACCATTAAAGCGATAGCAAAACTCATCAAACCTGAGTCGATCGCTTCTTGACCTAAGGTTGGTCCAACGATATTCTCTTCAACAATACGTGCAGGCGCAGGTAATTTACCAGCGCTTAAAATAGCGGCTAAAGCGTCTGCTTCCGAATCTGTAAAGTTTCCTGTAATTTGAGATGAACCACCACTGATCTCTTGGTTAACACGAGGAGAAGAGAACACCATATTATCCATGACGATGGCAATACATTTTCCTTTGTTAGCACCAGTGATCTTTTTCCATTTCTCAGCAGCGTCTGCGTTCATGCTCATGCTGATCAATGGTACACCACCACTGCGTTGATCGTAATCTTTATTTGCTTTTGTTATGATATCTCCGCTTAATGCTGCTTTTCCTTTAGCATCCGTTTGTTTGATCACATACAATTCGTAATACGTAGTAACTACTTTTCCGTTCTCATCTTTTTGTTCAATAGCTTTTGAACTCCACATGAATTTTACTTTCGATGGGAAGATGTTCTTAGTTTTAAGAATTCCTAAATACTGATTTACTTTTGCTGTATCATCTTTTGAATATGAACGACCAACAGCAGGACCATCA